>PDWJ01006329.1_pt1 | contig 11159 bp, 10 predicted proteins | sample 1430881 | NCBI WGS metagenome assembly PDWJ01 (sample SAMN01162460, study PRJNA174530) | Oral metagenome, whole genome shotgun sequencing project. | biome: Marine environment; feature: Marine mammal; material: Swab sample of the gingival sulcus; isolation source: swab sample of gingival sulcus... | reverse complement strand
TTTCATATATATTTGGAAAGCCCGGTCATATAGGCCGGGCTTGTTCAACAATCGGATAAGATCGTGGTTCGTTCCTCACACGATCTATCCTTATTCGTTGTGCCATATTTTTATATCTATCGTGCAACCAATTTGAATCTTCACACAAACACAGAAAACAAAGGAAGCACAGTTAACAAAGTTCCGAGAGTTGCACTCCAAAGAGCACAGTAAACAAATTTAGCTTTTAAATCTGTAAATCGAGAAAATTTTTTCAAGTCATCTTCTTTATCTCCTGAATACTTTCCAGATATCGTGAGCGCAACAAGATTTATTATCGCTGAAGCTATAAGAAAAAATAACCCAAAAGCAATACATGTTATTAAGCAAGGGAAATTATCAGAGACAGATATAATTGAATCTTTTGAGGCTGTCAATTGGACTATCGTTATTGCGCTTATCAGACCGGAAAATGTTAGAATACCACTTGCCTTAGTAGATAAATCACTATCATCATATCTGATGCTCTCTAAAATTCGTTGCTCTTTGTCATTCAAACTTTTTAACAAGTTAGCTTTTTTTTCATAACTTAAGCGAATAACCACTCACTCCTCCTTTCAATTTCAAGTTCCAGGTTGGAAGCACAACAAAATCAATATAGGGCAGGATGCAAAATGTGTACATTTTTTAGATGTACAACGACAAACGTTGGCCTGCCTCCCAACGGTTCAGCCAGGAAACCTTTCCCGGCGCGAGTTTGGGTTCCCTAAGATTCCTTCATATTAAAAATAAAATTCTATTTCACGGCGTTGAACCGCTTGATACAGATACCACGCCCACATTGGAAGTCAACCTCTATCCCCTCAAACGAGATGTCGATGGCGTGATGCAGCCAAAACCCCAGATAACGGCTGCGGGCCGTTTCTGGCTGATCATCACCCAGGTTCCGACTCTCAACAACGTTTGAAAGATCTGAGTAAATCACACAGATTTTTTCCTAAAAAAAGAGACCTAAAATTTAATTTTCACATAGATCAGTACTTTGTTTTATACTTGCTTAAAGAAAAGAAAAGAAAAGAAAAGAAAAGCTTCAAAGGTAGCATGAAGTCAAAAAGGTTGAATGCCGCAATGAATAAAAAATATTTGGAGGATGTCGTGTTCGGATAGGAGATGATAACTGTCATATCAAGACCACACTCAGAATATTTACATGCGTTAGCCCTGCCCATGAAGAGAATAGTGGGGAAGGGGGATTGACGATTGAAAGGATCTACAGCGGAAAGCCGTTAAACAGATTTATATGTCTGATAGGGTGATATCGTCATCAACCAGGTGACTGGATCAGGTCCCATTGCAAGGGGGTGCCCATGGGGATGTCCTGCAATGCGATGCTCCCGATCACCTGATCTATGTGCTTTGGGGGGAGCCCATGGCCGGGCCTGATGGACCTTACGTTGTCCAGATTGAGTGTTTCCCCTTTTTTTATGGGTTTTACAGCAAAAAGAGAGCGTCTAAATTGTTTGCTTTGAATCTGGCTTTGGGTGGGGGCATAATTGATTTCACCTAGGGCTTTTTCTGTGGTGCGAATCGCCTTGACCATGGCTTCAAATTCTTCTGGCGTCAATGAAAACGCGTTGTCTGGGCTGCCATCGTCCCTGGCCAGACAAAAGTGCTTTTCAATGATGCAGGCCCCAAGGGCTGTGGCTGCAATGGGGATTTCAATTCCTTGGGTATGATCGGACAGGCCGGCGACGACATTGAAACGGTTTGCAAGATGGGGAATGGTGTTAAGGTGCGCCTCATCGGGCGGGGCGGGGTAAGCGGATGTGCATTTTAACAATGCCAATTGGTTGCAACCGCAGTTCAAATGAGGCGATTTTATAGGCTGGCACTGCCATGGTTTCAAGGAAGTCCACAGCGGTGGCATCGAAGGGGGTTGAAAAAAGGTCGATTTGTATTTCGTCGGCAATGCGTTTGAGTGTTGGATACCATTCCCAGGGGGTATAGGCTGCTTGGTACAGCTCGTGCAGATATTTGCCTTTCCAGATACCGTCTTTGATTTTAAAATGGGAGCTACGGCAATTCAGGGTAATGGTATCTGGGGTATAGGTCTGGAGCTTCACGGCATCCGCACCGGCCTGTTTGGCTCGATGGATGATCTCAATTGCACGATGCAAAGACTGGTTGTGGTTTGCAGACATTTCGGCAATGATATATACTTTTGCGCCCTGGCCAATGGTGGTCTTGTTGATGGTCAATGTGTTCATGGGATCATCCATAATATATATTCAGTGCCATTGCAATGAAGAGAGAATCATGCCACCTAAGAAAATTGTATTTTATGGGATTGCCGGTAGAAAATACGGCATGGGTCATGTTGCCAGACTGTTGAAATTGGCAAACGCCCTCAAGGCTGCCTGGCCCCAGGCGGCGGCCCACTTTTTTGTCAGCAGCGACGCCCATGCCCAGGCCGCGGTCCATGACAGGGTCGGCAGCTACTACCCGTTGACAACGGTGGTGGATGCGTCTGAAAAGATAGTGCCATTTGCTGCAGTATTTAAGCCGGATTTGATCGTCGTTGACCATAGGAATTGGTCGATGACCGGGCTTAAACCCTATGTCTCGACGATTGTGACATTGGATAATGATGAAAGCGGTGCGGATATTTATTTTAACATCTTAAAGCCCCCAATTGAGCTGTCTTCTGCGGTGGCATACTGCGGTTATCCCTATTGGCTTCACAGGATGCCGGAGAAAAAACGGCAGGGCATACAAAAAATTGACCGCATTCTTGTGGCCTGTGGGTACACTGACCCCATGGGGATTAGTGTCAACGCGTGCCGCAATGTTGCGGCCTATTATTCAAGCCCCCATACTGGTACACCTGAAATCACCTGTGTGATCACATCCTTATACAACAATGAGGTGAAACAAAAGATTGGGGAGATCTCTTCTGATATCATTATCAAGCAGGATCTGGATGGCCTTGAAGACGCGTTGCTGAAGGCAGATCTGTGTATTAACCCAGGGGGGAATACCCTTTATGAAGCCATTGGTTGCGGTATCCCATCATTGGTGATTGCCTGCGGTGCAGATAATTTTGAGATGGCAAAGCAACTTGAAACGGATGGGTTTGTTGCCGGGGTAATGACATCCGAAACCTTGGATACCATGGCGGCGTATTTAGATTTTTTGGAACATGGTGGGATTGCCACAGTCCATAGGCGCTGTCTTGAGTTTCCTGGCGATGGGTTGGAAAAGGTGGTCGAAATTATTAAACAACACGTTCATTATCAGAATTTGCAAGCATGATGACCTTGAAATTTAGAACAATTCGTAAATCGGACTTGGAAATGATTATGCATTGGCGGATGCAGCCTGATGTTTCCAGGTATATGTATTCCGATCCTGAGTTAACATTGCCTGACCAGATAAACTGGTTCCAGGATATCAGCACGGATCCGGGCAAAATGTATTGGATTATTAACGTGGATCATAAAGATGTGGGGCTGGTTGGGCTGTATGATATCGATTTGACGCACAGGCGATGCGAATGGGCCTATTATCTGGCCTCTCCTGATGTAAGGGGCAAAGGGATTGGAAAATCTGTGGAGCTAAATGTGTTGCACTATGTGTTTGAGGGGCTGGGCCTGAATAAATTGTGCTGCGAAGTGCTTGCATGGAATACGCGGGTCATTGATATTCATAAAAAGTATGGCGCTGTGGTTGAAGGCACGCGAAGGGGGCACATCTATAAAAATGGGGCGTATGAGGATATCGTTGAAATGGGCACCCTGAAACAGGACTGGGAAGCACATATCAAAGATCAGATTGAGTATACCTTTGCCATAATAGAATAAAGAAGATGGCCAATCAGCGCCCATGGGCTGGGTGCAGAGCCTTGAACATCAGTTCAGCCTGGGTCCAGTCTTCTGGGGTGTCAATATCCTGGGCCAGGTATCGTGGGATGAGGATGGGGCTTGCTGCTGGTGTGAAAACAGAATCCATGGATAAAAAAGACTTGGTTTTGCCCCAATAAAACTGGCCGGTATCATGAAAGGCGTCGGGAAGATCCTGGGTCCTGGTGTTGAGGTGACTGGGCCATATCATTTCCAGCCGGTTGGTGTCAGTGATTTTAAGGGCGCGAAAAATTGATGCGTTAAATCGTGCCACAGGAAATGAAAAGTGAATTTTTTCATCCTGTACCCGGTGAAATCCTTCTTTGAGATCTGACGCTCGGATAAACGGGGCGGTGGGATAAATGCAGCAGGTAAAGGCATACCTTTGGTCGTGCTGATGGAGCCAGTCCAGGGCGTGCCGGATTACATCAAGGGTCGGGCACGCATCATTGGCCAGCTCCGGCGGGCGGACAAAGGGAACCTGGGCGCCCCATTCAAGGGCAATGGCTTTAATTTCAGCATCGTCTGTAGAAACGATGATGCGGTCAAACAGTTTACTTTGTTTTGCCTTTTCTATGGCATGGGCGATCATGGGCTTGCCGCAAAACGGGGTGATATTCTTCCTGGGTATTCGCTTGCTGCCGCCCCTAGCCGGGATAATGGCAATGGATTGGTGGGGGCCTATTATCGTCTGATGAATGTTCATAAAACGTGTCGATCTGCCATGGATTGAGTGAAGCGTGCCGTTTCAATCTCTTCCAAGGTCAATTGCCTGTTCTCCAGAAATCGATCTTGCGATTCCCACAGGGCCCCATGCCACTTGCCGTAAAAATAGAGGGCATGGGCTTGATCTGGAATGATTGCATCTTCTAATTCGGTTAGACAGACATTTGGAAGATAGATCGCTTTATATTCGCCGTTGGCAGATGCATTTGCCCTTAGACACAGATCTAAAAACCCATAGCTGCCAGATTCTCCCACAAATCCACCGAGTCCATAAAAATAGTGTCTTTCAACGGCCATGGCATGGTCAATCATCTGGAACCGGTCTTCGACCATGGCACCGGAGAATGTTGGTGACAGGTGCTGAAATAGGGATGTGGGCGAATTATTTTTGTCCACAAGCATTCCCCCATGGTGGATATTCCCCTGAGGATTCAGAATCCGTGCCCCAAATAGATTTTGCGGGCCATGGGTTGATATCCCTTTTTTAAAGTGGCTAAGCCAGTGTGGGTGGGGGAGAAGGCTTTTTTTCATAAATACGAGAAAATCTCCCCTGGCAGCCAATGCGGCAGAGTTCATCATTTCAGCAAGTGTCGTATGTTCTTTTCTGGGCAGCCTGATGACATCTCCGGCCATGGTATCCAATATGGTACTGCATTCCCTGGTGCAGTGAACCGGCTCAATCAGAAACACTTCAAAGGTGCCGCCTGATTCGGAGTGCATGGCCACGGCTTGGAGCTGCCGAAGCAAATGATCTGGGTTCTCAGGCAGCTCAATGATGATAGACCAGTCTTTATCCGGGGTGGCAACGGGTGTTAAAGGATCAGGAAAATCGGTTTGGTTTGCCTGAATGATTGTTTTACAAATATCGGTGACATTTTGAACGGCATGGACGGTATCTGAGAGCTCACTGTCAAGATATGCTGCTACCTTTTCTGTATTGGTATACTGACTGAAATCCTTATTTGCTGCAATGGCTTGGCTGAATGCTTGCGGGGTCATTTCAGTGGCCACTCCCAATTCCGTGAAGGAATAGGGCAGGTGCTGGGTCATATCCACCTTTAATTGAATCAGGGGTTTGTTAAAGAACAAGGCTTCCAACCCGGTTGTGCTGGTCTGGACAATCACACAGATATCACTTGCAGACAGCAGGTCATAATAGTTTTCATCTCCGGTAAAGATGCTGACGCAGTCTTTGCTCTGATCGGGGATCCGGGACGTCCATTGGGTCACCTGGTCTTGACGGGCCGAGGGGTGAAATTTGATGAACAGCTTTTTGCCCGGCGACTGGTCCAGTACCTGGAACAAAGGTGCCAGAGGGTCGATATCCGGGATTTCTCCTGAAAATAAAAGCAGAATAATAACGTCGTCTGAGCAGTTCAGGTCTTTTCTTTTCTTTTCACGGATTCCCAGCCGGTTTTGTCGGGCCATTTCATTTGCAAGATGGGTGTTGCCCACCTCTATAATTCTGTCTGGCGGGGCTTCAAAATCCTTGAGTTTGTCTTTAACGCGTTTGCCCCAGACCAGATTGAATGCAGAGTATTGAAGGTGTCCGGTATATCCAAAATTCATCCCGTAATACAACCCTTCCTGGAGGGTGATCAGGGGGATGCCTGACGTTTTGGCCCAATAGGAGAACATTTTGCCCCAGCGATTGAGTTCGTGGAGGGCAAAGCAGAGATCTGGTGCTTCTTTTTGAACCATATTGCGAAAACCAACATATTCCATTGCCGTGGCATAGGCCGTCTTATCAATGACGGTCACAGGACTGCTACTGAATAGAAAACTATGATTGACGGTCCTTGAAAAGGTATGCCTCAGTCTCAGATAATTGTCCTGGACCAGTTCAAGGTCTGCTGGGGTGACATAATCAAACACGTGGACATAGTTCAGTTTGAGATTGATGGCCGTGATTTCCTGGGACCGTTCTGCTTGACCCACCACATACTTGATCTGGGCCCCCTGTTTTTCAAGCTGGGCCATGACGGGGGATAGAAACCGGGTGTGATGGGCCAGAGCAATATAGACCAGTATTTTTTTATTTTTCCAGAATTCAGGCATCTGTCTTTCCTGCATTGGCCGTCATCATCATGATCTCTGCCAGTTCTGTCTTTTGAGTATGGGCGGTGAGCAATGCGGTAATAAGCACCATGAGTTTTGTTTCGGTATGCACCCTTGTTTTGTTACCCCGTGACATTTCTGGGACCTGGGGATCGAATATGATGCAGGGCAACTCCTTTTCTGCCACCAACACCGCAAGGTCAGATGAACAGGATACCACAGCATCCGCAGCCATCATTTCCCAGAAAAGATTCATATCATGGAACGCGTAGGAGGCAAACTGTTCAAGTTCTTTTTCATAAACCATTTCAATGGTTTGTGTATGGGTATATCCGCCTCGTACCTGGTCGTCACCGGTGCCGAACATGAGATGCAGTTTTTTGCCAACCCTGGAAAGGATAGAGATCAAGGTTTTGTATTCATAAACCATGGCAATATTGTGGGGAATGTAGAGTATGGTGCGATCTGTAGGTATGTTGTATGTATTTTTATAATGATACGCCGCTGTGACGCCCTGAATATGAAATTGGGTGGAGACTGGGGAAAAAATTGCCGATTCATATGTCGGGATCTGCCAGATATGATTGTGCGGCAGTGTTGTTTTCAAATGCATGTGACTTTCCGGGTAGCGGGTAATGATGCCGTTGGGCATGGTCGCAGCCAGGGACCATTTTATGTCTAAGGGGAGCAATTCATATCCGATGGACGGAATGTGATGCTGCCGCGCCCACAAGATAGCGGCATGGTAGCATTTTTCTTCAACCTCAGAAGATCCCAACGGCGAAGGAATTTGAACCACAAGCCCATGTATGTCCTTGGGGGATGGGGTTCTCAATGCCATTATTTGTGTGCTGCCGCCGCCAAGATCGTCTAAAAGCAGGGCATCTGAAATCAACAGGCCATGGCTGAAACGATCTGGATTCAATGCCTCACGTTTGGCTTGATATGCGGATAAAGACAAGGTTGCCGATTTCACGCGGGTTTCAATGACGATGGGGTCCAATGCATCGAGTTTGTCTATCTGCGAGGCCGATGCGTCCGGTACCCAGAATACTAAATTGAGATGATCCTCAATTCTTGTTTTGAGCAGTTTAAGATAATTCACAATGGGCTGAGTTGTCTGGTTTGCTTGAAGCATCCAGACCATAGTCTTTTTTTTAGTCACGGTTTTTTGTCTTTGGGCTTGTTTGAATCGTCAAAATCTTGTCACTTTTCATGGTCTTTTATTAGGATGTGTGCTGTGCAACATACCGTATATTTGAGCATGGGTCATTGCAATAATCAAGAAAAGCAAAGAGTATGCCTGAAAAATGAATATTTGAAAATAAAAAACAGTTGACAAACTGCCCCAAAATGTATAATTTGCCTCTGTTTTTCGGAACAGCCCACGGGCCGTTAACTCAGTTGGTAGAGTATCTGCCTTTTAAGCAGAGAGTCGTTGGTTCGAGCCCAACACGGCCCACCACTTATTCTAAATCTCCCCTCCGAAAATTTGATGCGTCCCCATCGTCTAGCCCGGTCCAGGACACCGGCCTTTCACGCCGGCGACAGGGGTTCGAATCCCCTTGGGGACGCCATTTTTATCCTCAGGTTTTAGCGCTTTCCTTATTCCCCCATCTAACGTAAAATAAGCGACTAACCTGCAACGCATTTCCCAAAGATTAAAGATGAGGGTGGGTGATGTCAGAGACTTTAGATCAATTTATTTTACCATATGGCAGACAATTTGTAGACCTTGAGGATGTGGAAGGGATTGCCGCCGTGGTTCGCTCTCCCTCTTTGACCGGCGGGCCTGAAGTGGAACGGTTCGAGTCTCAGCTGTGCAGGATTACCGGGGCAAAATATGCGGTAGCCTGTAGCAATGGAACAGCGGCGTTGCATCTCTCCTGTATGGCCCTTGGGGTGAAGGCCGGCGATACAGGCGTAACCTCACCGATCTCATTTCTGGCATCAGCCAATTGCATTGAGTATTGCGCCGGCACTACCGATTTTGTTGATATTGACCCTGAGTCCCTGTGTCTGTCTGCGGATGCATTGGCGGAATACTGTGAATCTAATGGCAGTCCTGCTGTCGTGATTCCAGTGGATTTTGCCGGGATACCGGCTGACCTGCCAGCCATTAAAGCGCTCTCCGACACCTATGGGTTTAAAGTGATAGAAGATGCAGCCCATGCAATGGGGTCTGTGTACCAATATGACGGGCACTCCTATTTTTGCGGGGCATGTGTCCATTCGGATCTGGCCATTTTTTCATTCCATCCGGTGAAGGCTATTACCACAGGAGAGGGCGGGGCGGTCACCACCAATGACGAAGCACTTGCCCATCGGCTTAGGCAACTGAGAAATCACGGCATGCACCAATCCGAGTTGCTTCAAAGTGAACAAGGTCCCTGGTATTATGAAATGGCGTCCCCTGGCTACAATTATAAAATTACGGATCTTCAGTGCGCCTTGGGGATGACCCAGATTGAAAAGCTGGTGGATTTTAAATTCCGGCGCCAGGAACTGGTATCATTATATAATATCGCGTTTGAAGATGATTGGCGGATTCTGATCCCGCCTCAGGAATTGACAGATCGTGCATGCCCACACTTGTATCCTATCCGTTTCAAGGCGGGGGAAACCGTTCGACGTGCTGTTTACGACAGTCTGAAAGCTGAAAAAATCCACTGCCAGGTACATTATATTCCTGTCTATTGGCAACCGTATTACGCCAAAAAATACGGCTATGCCCATGGAAAATGTCCCAATGCTGAAACCTATTATTCCCAATGCTTGAGCCTTCCTCTTTTTCCTGCAATGACCAATGATGATGTGTTTCGTGTGGTAAAGGCGGTATTTGATTGTCTCAAGCAGATGGGATAATGTATATCGGAACGTTGAGGGGCTATGCCTCATTTTCTATGTTCGTGCTGAAATACGCGTCCAGTTTGCGGGGATATAACAAACAGTCTCTGCAACCCATTTTTTTAACAAAAGTATCAAGCATTACGTACTGGATGTACGATTATTTATCGGCGACAAGGCTAAAAATAAACAATTCTTTATAAATTGCTCTAAATGAGGTATTAATTTTCGGTTACCAGGCTGGGTGCTTTGGGTGTCATGCCCAGAACAAGACCCAATCATCATGTGTGCGGAGGTTAGACAATGAAACCGGTTGTAGCCCTGCTGGGCCGGCCCAATGTGGGGAAGTCCACACTATTTAACAGGATAACAAAATCCCGTCAGGCTTTGGTGGATGACATGCCCGGGGTGACCCGGGACCGTCATTTCGCCGATGCTGTCTGGGACGGCAAGCCCTTTACCCTGATGGATACTGGCGGGTATCTGAGTGCAGACGATGATTATTTTGCTGCCCAGATCAAAGCCCAGGTCCTCAAGGCAGTGGAACAGGCCGATAAGCTGGTATTTATTCTTGATGGCCGTGACGGGCTGTCTCCCTATGACCGGGAGATGGCAGATCTGTTGCGGCGTACTGAAAAACCAGTGTTTTATGTTATCAATAAAATTGAAAGTTTGCGTCAGGAAGATGAGCTGGGTGAGTTCTATGGTCTAGGCGTGGATACGTTTTACCGGGTGTCCGGAGAGCATGGCCTGGGGCTTGGGGATTTTATGGATGACCTCACCGCGGATATGGCTGAGTGGGTCGATGACGTGGCGGATGATGAAACCGGCCCCATCCGCATTGCCATTGTGGGGCGTCCCAATGTGGGAAAATCATCCCTTGCCAATCGTCTGTTTGGAGAACAGCGAATGGTGGTAAATGCCAAGGCTGGTACGACCCGGGATGCCATTGAATTGTCAGTCATCCACAAGGGCAGGGAATTTGTCTTTAAAGATACTGCCGGCATCCGGCGCAAGGGTAAAGTGACGGAAAAGCTGGAAAAATTTTCCATTCTTAAAGCCTTGTACAGCATGGACGATTGCGATGTGGCCCTGATTCTCATTGACAGTGAAGAGGGAATCACCGATCAAGATATTACCATTGCGGGCTATGCTGAAAAGCGGGGGTGCGGTGCTATTTTTCTGCTCAATAAATGGGATCTTGTTGATAAATCAGAAAAGGGTCAGCAAGCATTTTTAAAAGAACTGCGTCAGATGGCCAAATTTTTATCTTATGCCCCGGCCTTAACCATTTCTGCTAAAACGGGCCAGCGCTGCCACAAGATTTTTGACCAGGTTCTCAAAGTTCACAAGGAGTATTGTTTGCGGGTGAATACCGGCACTGTGAACCGCATCATTGAGGATGCGGTGTACCGGGAGGAACCCTCTTTACACAAAGGCCGACGGATTAAATTTTTTTATTCCACCCAGGTGGCCACCAAGCCCCCGACATTTATCAGTTTTGTAAATTATCCCAAAGCAGTTCATTTCTCATACCATCGCTATTTAATAAATCAGTTGCGACAGTTGATTCCCTTAAGCCTCACCCCCATCCGTCTGTATTTCAGGGAGAAAACCGGGAAAATTGAATTCACTGGGAATACCAAGACC
>PDWJ01005022.1_pt1 | contig 11162 bp, 7 predicted proteins | sample 1430881 | NCBI WGS metagenome assembly PDWJ01 (sample SAMN01162460, study PRJNA174530) | Oral metagenome, whole genome shotgun sequencing project. | biome: Marine environment; feature: Marine mammal; material: Swab sample of the gingival sulcus; isolation source: swab sample of gingival sulcus... | reverse complement strand
AAACGTAAGCATTTTAAGACTATTGTTTACTTGCTCACTGGTAAATTGGATTTGAGGACCATTAATCCATTTTTACCCACTTGAATTTCAAAAGAACCATTATGTGTTGCCAGAATACTGCCGAAGATGGTGCCGCCTGAGCTGACCTCTGGTGAACATTGTGTGGAAATTTGAGACTGCTTACGGACATTACCTACATCTGTTTTTATGTGTTTCTTTTCAAATCAGACAACATATTCATGAGGTAAAATGAGAAGGCTGGTTCTCCCGAGCTATGTTATACAACATGCTCATATTAACCATTAACGCAGTCATGATGCTGCAAAAAAAAGGAGAACCAGCCATGAACAGTATAACAATTGGAATGGATTTAGGCGATAAAATAAATTTTGTATGTGTTTTGGATAAGGTTCATAAACGAGTGCGAATGGAAGCGTTACGTTATTGGGCTTTAATGAAAAAGTGGTTCGTCGCGACGAACTTAAATCTTGACAAGCCTTCTCATGGAAGCGCACTAACAGGTCTTGGTAAAAACGGTGGCTGCAGACTCTTGCAATTAAGCACAAAACATGTTGGAATACTCGCCTTGAAGATAAATAGAACATAACATGTTGCGGGATGTTGTTAATTAACTGATATGAGTCGACTTTTTGTCCAGTTTTGTTTTTTGTTTTTTCTTCTGGCACCGATAACGGCCTGTGCAGACAGTGATTTTCAGAAATGGATAGCTGATTTCTATCGTACGGCAGCCAAGAATGGAATTTCCCGCAAGGTGTATGATCGTGCTTTTTCCGGAGTGACGACAGTCAATGCAAAGGTGCTGGAAAGCGCACAGTATCAGCCTGAGTTTACTCTTGAAATTTGGGATTATCTGGACACAAGGGTAAATTTTCTTTCTGTAAGCAGAGGTCGTAGACTGCTTGGGGAACATAAGAGCACCCTTGGTGCAATAGAGCGTAAATATGGCGTACCTGAATCTGTGTTACTGTCGATTTGGTCGATGGAATCAAATTACGGTGCAATTTTCAACAGACCTGGCCGACTTCATTATATTCCCCACGCCTTGGCAACGTTGGCATTTAGTGACAAAAAACGATCTCGGTTTGCCAGCTCACAGTTGCTTGCAGCATTGCAGATCTTGCAGAGTGGTGATATACAACGACAGGATTTTATGGGCTCATGGGCTGGAGCTATGGGGCATACCCAGTTTATTCCAACAAGTTACCTCGCCTATGGTGTGGACATGGATGGAGATGGACGACGCGATATATGGCATTCCATCCCGGATGCGCTGGCAACAGCTGCCAACCTGCTGTATAAAAATAAGTGGCAGAGAGGAAAAACATGGGGCTATGAAGTGTTATCACCTGGCACTAACAAGCAGGATCTGGTCGGGTCTACCAGAACATTGGCAGAGTGGGAACGGTTAGGCTTTAAAAGGGCGAATGGAAAACCCTTCCCCAGGCCGCAGGACAAGGCCATCTTGAAAATGCCTGGAGGCAGGAAGGGCCCGTTTTTTTTGATGCTGAAAAATTTCTTTGTTATTAAAAAATACAATAATTCTGATTTTTACGCGCTTGCTGTCAGTCTGCTCGCTGACCAGATCGCAGGTTTTTCTCCCGTTAAACAGGAATGGCCTCGCCCTCCAGAAGCACTTAATGCCGCAGAGAAGCTTGAAGTGCAGCGGTTGTTAAAGAAGAAAGGGTATTATGCAGGTGAAATTGACGGATATATCGGTTCAGGTACCCGCGAGGCAATTCGTTTTTTTCAAAAGAAGGCCGGGCTTTCGGAGACAGGAAAAGTCAATCGCGAACTGCTGAAAGCCTTGCAGGACGAATAACAGCGGTCATGGGCATGGTAAATGGCCTCCCGGAACATTATAAAGAGAAAAAAATATTACGATCACCAGGGAAATACAAAATTTTGTATTTCCCTGATAATTGAACTTGTTATCCTTGACTAAATGCAGTAAAAGTGGACATAATACATATGTATATTAAAGGATATGTAATATAATCAATATGTTACTTTTTTTGGGAAATCAAAACAGCCGCAAAAAAATATGGGAGGGAGTATGAAGAGTACACATCGTAGTTTATTAATTGTCGCTCTGTTTTTTTTGTCAACATCCTGGGTATCAGCTGCCACCACCCTTATGCAGATAGGAAGGAGTCCGTTTCATATGCCTCCCTTGAACACAGCAGATGATCTAAGGGAAATGGTGGCTGAAAAGGAGCTGGATGTCAAAAAAGGTTTTGAACTCGCTGGCAGTCCTGAGTTAGCTGACGCCTTTATTTCCCAGTTACCGGCAGCTCAAGTCGAAAAAAAACAATACTATAAAGGCGATTCCTTTGCCTGGATGATGTTCAAGAGAAAAGGAGCGGGCAAAGTTAAAGTAGCACGAGATGTTACCTGGGGAGCTGACGAACCTTTTTGGGGATTTTCTTTTAATATTGATCAGGACAAAATGCGCTACACCTATTGTGTTCCTTTGGGCTGTGGTAATATTGCTCTTGTTGGCGTTATGCCGGTACCGGAGCCACCTGTGGTTGTGCCTCCGCCTGTGGTCGAAGAAACTCCCGCTCCGCCGCCAGTGGAAGAAGTCAATCCGTTTCGTTTTCTGTTAGATGCGGGCTATTACGCCCAGTTTGATCCAGGTAGTTACATTTTTGGCCGGATTGGTGGAGAATACCGTATCTCAGACCAATATTCTGTGCTTGGTTTGATCGGGGCATCGCCTCAAGTTGGCGGTGAAGACGGTGAGAGTGCTTTTCTCGTTGATATCCTGGGTGAATACAAGATGAGCTCCAGTTTGTTCCTTAATATTGGTATTGGAGCATGGCTGTCAGATGGTGAAAATGAAGTTGATACTGAGGACACTCAGTTAGATATAATAGCAGCACTTGGTGTACAGATTTATGACAGACCAGATAAGATAAACGCTTCTTTATTTATTGAAATGCGCAGTGCTCCTGATGAATTTGATGATTTAAAGGGACTTGGTCGTTTTGGCGCAGGAGTTCGATTCAAATTTTAATCAGTAACCAGTAAAAGCCGGGTTGTTATGACAGGGGCCGATACAGATGTTAGATTTGTATTGGCCCTCACTGTATTGTTGCTTTGTTACCTGCTCCCAGGTCACTCCTCTTCGGACTCTCATAATTGGCGACCTGGGGGGCTGTAGCTGCTCCCAATCGCGCTTGTCCTGGACAGGAACGGTCTGTGAGAGCAGTTACAGGCTTTAGTCAATTAAAATAAAGGTTATATAAGGGTGTTGAAAAGATCAGCGTAACTCCTTGTGGTTCTGCGTAAACTCGGTGAAAAGGTTTGCTTTGAAAAACGACACAGTTTCAAGGAGATAGATTGATTATTTCAGTGCCCTTTATATGACTTATGGGCAGTTACTTTTTTTGCATAGTTGTTTTGTATGGTGTAAGGTTGTACTCTTAACAAGAAGATGTCTCATCATGAGCATGTAGCACGATGTTTCTCCCTATCGTTCGCCAAATCTTTTCTCCTCGTATGGCAGTCGCCTTTACGATGGGCTTTTCCTGCGGGGTGCCTCTTTTACTCACCCTTTCCGTTCTTCAGGCCTGGATGAAAGAGGAGGGAGTTGATCTTTCTGTCATCGGTCTGTTTTCCCTGGTCGGTTTGCCCTATACTTTGAAGTTTCTCTGGGCACCAATCCTGGATCGATTCACTTTGCCATGGCTTGGCCGCAGGCGCGGCTGGCTCCTTACATTTCAGGTATTGCTTGCCGCAGCGTTAATCTGGCTTGGCATGACTGATCCAGGAAATAATCCCTGGCTGGTTGCCCTGGCGGCGTTGTTTGTCACCTTTTTTTCCGCTTCGCAAGATATTGTCGTAGATGCCTATCGCCGTGAAGACTTGTGCGACAACGAACTTGGTCTTGGCAGCTCGCTCTATGTCAATGGTTATCGTGTTGGCATGCTGCTGGCAGGAAGCGGGGGACTTATTCTGGCTGACCATTTTTCGTTTCAACAGGTCTATATCATCATGGCTGCCAGCCTGCTCATCGGGATGGTAACAACTCTGATGTGTCGGGAGCCTGATGCCGCGCAAGGAACGCCAGGAACACTGCAGGAATCGGTAGTTCAGCCTTTTGTTGAATATTTTCAAAGAAAAGGCGCCCTTCTCATTTTGCTGTTTATCCTTTTATACAAAATCGGTGACCAGATGGCTTCGACAATGACCATGCCATTGTACCTGGATATTGGTTTCACTAAAACCGAGGTCGGAATTGTTGTTAAACTTTTTGGTTTCTGGGCAACGATCACAGGCGGCCTTGCGGGCGGCATTATCATGCTGCGAGCAGGCATTATCCGCAGCTTGCTGTTGTTTGGCATCTTGCAAGCAGTATCCACGGCAGGTTTTTCTGTACTTGCCCTGATTGGCAACAATCTGAACGGACTGGCTGTGATAATCGCTTTTGAAAACCTGAGCAGCGGCATGGGCACTGCCGCCTATGTGGCCTATATGGCTTCTCTTACCAATAAAAGATTCACCGCTACCCAATATGCCCTGCTGTCCAGTCTGATGGGGATCCCCAGGGTGCTGGCTTCCGCCCCCACAGGATTTATGGCAGAAACCGCTGGATGGGTGATTTTTTTCCTCTGTTGCGCAATTATTGCTATTCCAGGGATTTTTCTGTTACATTGGGTGTCAAAGTATTATCAGGAAGAGAGCTCCTGAGGCAGGAACCCCGTGCTCCATGAGCCCCTCTTCATTTTCTTGCTTTTTTATGACAGAGATTAAGGAATACGTCACTAACCGTTTATTACTGCTTATTATTCCATGGCCTTACGCATTTACAACACCCTGACAAGAAAAAAAGACGAGTTCATTCCCCTTGAAAAAAACCATGTCAAGCTCTATGTTTGTGGCATAACGTCCTATGATTACTGCCACATAGGGCATGCCAGATCAATTCTGGTCTTTGATATGGTTGTGCGCTACCTGCGTTATCGCGGCTACAGGGTTACCTATATTCGTAATTTTACAGATATTGATGATAAGATTATTAAAAGGGCGGAGGAGCAGAATGTTGATGCCGGGTCCCTGGCCGAGCAGTTCATCAATGAATTTTATGTTGATTCCGATGCTCTTGGTGCTCTGCGCCCTGATCTTGAACCCAGGGCCACCGCGCACATCACGGAGATGCTCGAATTCATCCAGACGCTGATCGATCAGGACATGGCCTATGTCTCAGGCGGTGATGTGTATTTTCGAGTTAATCGATACCCTGATTACGGCTGTCTTTCTGGTCGTAACCTGGATGACATGCAGGCAGGGGCGCGCATTGACGTGAATGAACTGAAAGAGCACCCCATGGATTTTGTCCTGTGGAAGGCCGCCAAACCGGGGGAGCCAAAATGGGACAGTCCCTGGGGGATGGGGAGGCCAGGGTGGCATATAGAGTGTTCTGCCATGAGCAGGAAATACCTGGGTGATGCTTTTGATATACATGGTGGAGGTAAAGACCTTATTTTTCCACATCACGAAAATGAAATAGCCCAGAGTTGTGGGGCTGGATGCGCCTTTGCCCGCATGTGGATGCACCATGGCTTTGTCACGATAAAAGATGAGAAAATGTCAAAGTCGCTGGGAAATTTTCTCACTATCCGTGACGTACTCAAAAAATACAATGCTGAAGAACTCAGACTTTTTCTGTTTTCCACCCAGTATCGTAACCCGCTTGATTTTTCCGAAGCAGCTTTGGAGGATGCCCGGGCTGGCCTGGAGCGTTTGTATGAATGTCTTGCCCAGGTGTTTGAAATTCGCCAGAATGACGAGGCAAGCCAATGTATAGGCGAAAAAGACCGGGAAAAACTGGAGACGTTTGTAACCCGTTTTCAGTACACCATGGATAACGATTTTAATACTGCCCAGGCACTTGGTTTGTTTTTTGATATCATCAAAACACTCAATAAAATAATGCGGGCGGCGGCAAACGGCATAAATAGCGACGAATGTGCCCTGATAACAGCGGGTGCTGCTTCTCTGCAGATGCTTGGTCAGGTGCTTGGCATTGCCCAGCGTGACCCGATCCAGGTGCTACAGGAAAAAAAACAGAAATTGCTGGCTAGAAGTGAACTATCAGAAGAAGAGATATTATCTCTTATCGAAATACGGAATCAAGCGAGAAAAGATAAAGACTGGGCAACCAGCGATGAGGTACGCGACAGGCTGCTTGCCCATGATATTGTTTTAAAAGACAGACCAGATGGAACCGTCTGGGATGTAAAATAAAAGGCAGCATACAAATATTGAAGGTAACTGCTCCCGGCTCACCCTTCTTCGGGCGATCACGACCCGCCGCATAGCGTGGCTATAGCTGCCGTCGAACTTGCCCAGATCCGGGTGAGCTGAAAGCCCCTTTTTCTCCTTATTGTCAAGGTATGTAATGAGCCGATTCGCAGCAGTTGCAGGCCGTTTTTATCCCGATGATCCCATCGCTCTCAAAAAAGTTTTGGCGAGATTGGTTCCTGCAGTACGCCCCTCTGAGAAGTTGAATGCCCTGGCAGTCATTCTTCCTCATGCTGGCTATATTTATTCAGGGGCAACTGCCGGGAAGACCATCAGTAAAGTCCAGGTACCACAAACAGTAGTCATGCTGGGCCCCAATCATTACGGCTTGGGGGCATCGGTTGCCCTGGCTACTCAGGACTGGGATATGCCCATGAGAAAAATACCTGTTGAGCAAGAGTTCTGCCGGCTACTTTTTGATTCCTGTGAAGAGATTAAGGCCAGCGATATTGCGCATGAAAAAGAACATTCGCTGGAAGTACAGCTGCCTTTCCTGCATTTTTGTCGGCCTGATGTGCGCATTGTACCGCTGTCTATTTCTCATATCCCGTATACAGCTTGTGTGCAGATAGCCCAGGCACTCGCACAGGCAGTCAAAAGCTGGCCTCAGCCTGTCTTGCTCGTTGCCTCAACTGATATGACCCATTATACATCACGTAAACAGGCCGCAAAACAGGATCAACTCGCGATTGACCGCATTCTGGAAATTGATCCAGAGGGGCTTTTTAGCACTGTGTCTGATAATGACATTTCCATGTGTGGTGTCTTGCCTGTCACCATCACCTTGCTCGCAGTTAAATACCTGGGGGCGACGCAGGTAAAACTTGTTGAATATACAGATTCTGGCGCAGTCAGCGGCGATACTGATCAGGTTGTAGGTTATGCCGGCCTGATAGTGAACTAACTGACCTGCATCTGTAACTACTCACCCCTGTCAGGGCAAATCTGCCCAGTAAAGGCCGTTTGGATGGCAACCAGTGGATTGTACCCTTTTATGCGCCATGGTTTGCAGGTAGCTGGTGATACGACAACAGGCTCCAGTGAACTTTATTGTCCTGAAGCAGTCTGATATCAAGATGCCTGCCTCGGAAAGTGCCTTGCCGACCAGGGTACGGACCTTCTGCTGCACTCGTTTAAGAGAGACCATCCGGGCAACCAGGAGATTTACCACATAGCCCTTTAACCCTGGACCATACTGCAGGGGACCTTGCATATCTTCAGGAAAACACCCTTTGCCTTGCATCTTGCATTGAGGGCATAGTTTAATTTCGGCGTCTATATGACTGATGACCCTGGCAGCTTGAGTCGTCTCGACCGTACGTGTATTGCCGGACAATACGCTGTTTTGTTTTTTTCCTTGCTTTTCCTGCCCAATCTGGCGGCCGTTTTATCTTTACTGGCTTGGGGGGAAGGTATGCTGCAATTGCGATTGTTTTATGTGTCGCTGTAGTGATAGCAGTGACCAGAGTTACCATTCCATTTTTAACACATTATCAAGCGGGCTTGCTTTGACAAGGCGGATGTGGGTCATATCACCTGCATCAACGGGCAAAAACCGATTTGGAGGCAGGTTAACATCAAACAGGCAGTCGGTGAGCAGCAGGTTTACTCTTTTGGGGCCTCGGCCAACGACCAGCGCACTTAACTTCTGCCCCTGTTTTGGCTCAAGGTATCGCAAAATCCAGTATCGGTGACGTTGCTGACGAAGCGCATTGGCACGGCTCAGTTTCTGCTGCACACTGCCAACAAAGGATTTGCATTCATCAGCAGAAAAAAGAATGCCCTGACCGTGTATCATCTCGCTTAGTTGATGCTGCATAACCAGATCAAGAAAGCGTCTTATGGGAGAAGTAATCGTCGTATAACAGTTAAGGCCAAGGCCGCTGTGTGGTTTAGGATGAGCGGTCAATTCTCCCCGAGAGAGGAATCGCCGCTGCAGGGCTATATCTGTCAGCGAATTGTTACTTCCTGATATTATGCGCTTTTTAGGGGGAGGCTGGGAACGAAACAACCCTGGCGCATTTCGGGAAGAAAGGTACTCAGCTGCGATGGAATTTGCCAGGATCATACACTCTGAAATGATGCTGCGTGATGGAGTGTCAACTGGAGTAAGGTTAACCTGAATAGTATTCCTGTCCCGGATGTCGATGTTGGTATCTGGAAAGGGAAGCAGCAACGCTCCATTGGTAATCCTGTTTGTACGAAGTTTATCCTTGATTAGGTTGAGCTTGGTGAGGAGTGGTTCGTTGCCGATAAGGGAATCTGCTTGCTGGTAACTCAGCTGCCGTTTTACTTGTATTATCGACGGAACTATACGAGAGTGTGTTACCTGCCCGTTATCATCAAGTGTTACCAGAAAGCTGATAGCAGGGCGTATTTTCCCGAGGATCAGGCTGCATATTCCATGGGAAAGTTCCTGAGGAAGCATCGGGATATGCCCTTCAGGAAAATAGATGGAGGTCGCCCGTTCCTGAGCCTCAGCAAAAAGGGTGGAACGGGGGGAAATATAATAGCTTACATCGGTAATATGTATGCCGAGTATAACCACGTTATCACGCTGTTCGATATGGATAGCGTCATCAAAATCACGGGTGGAGGTCCCGTCAATGGTAAAGGTGGGCAGATGCCTGAAATCCTGTCGCCTGGGATCAGCCAAGAGGTCGTCTAGATCAGCTTCTCCAAGCTGGTTAGCCTCCCGGAGTGCCTCGTCAGTAAATTCGGCAGGATGGTCAGAACCAAGCAGTTGAAGATTCTGGTCAGGCTCCCAGAAACCAGCCTTGACTAACAAATGGTACCCAGCGTGCGGGGCCGTCTGCTCAGCTTTTTTTAGGAGCTCACGGGCAAACGCACTTTCTTCATAATCATTGCCATGGATTACATATTCGGCAATATGCGTGAGGAACACCTCTTTTTCAGGCCATTGTTCAGCTGCGATGTCTTTTCCCCGGGCAAGTTCGCGGATAAACCCGGCACCTGAGGCAAGCTGCCGCTCTTTTTCCTGCAGTATTCTGGCCTCTTCCCTGAGGTGTTCAACCTGGTCGGGGCTATTGACGGTTATGCTGTCTTTCTTGAGTTTAAAATAAAAACGATCAGCAAAGACTGCACGAACAAAGCCTGCCACTTGATCGTCGTCAAGGGCATCTCCAAATACCAGCTCTGCAAGAAAGCTGGCGTCATATTCATTCTGATCCTCACCGCCGACAACCTCCCAGAGCTCTTCCAGATCAATGGTTTTTGCAATTTGCGCCCTTTTTTCGGCCAGGTTTTTCAGTAGAGTAACCTGTTCCTCCCTGTTTGAACACACAAGCGACGGTTGTTTTTTTGAGACAACAAGAATCCGGGAACCTGACAGGTTCAGTTCCCTCCCGTTCTGGTTGAGCAGGTGAACACGCTTGTCAGTGAGATGGCTGACAAGTCCGCAAATAAATTTACCGCCCTCTATATATTCTATTATATTACCGGAAACTATCATCTCTAATCTGTTGTGTTGCTCAATCATTGTGATAAGGTACAGTGGATAGCAATAAAATGTTTCTTTGTCATTAGTTTCTTTTATTCTTTCCACTCAGGAAGAAAATCGGTGAGGCCTTATGAGTAATAAGAAATCAGGAGGATACAATGCGCTTAACCCCAATTTCAGTATCATCTACCTAAGTGGATTCTGCATCCAAAAGATGGAACGAAAGAGGGATGTAGATGATAAGGGCGTTGAAAATAATACATATTATTTTAACAAAAACAGTCGATTAGATTGAAAAAATCCTCTGAAGCGGGACAAGGGCACTCTCACATAATTGGTTCCCAAACAAGAGGCTTAATGAAAGAGAAACATATCAAACGAATCATCAGAAAACAATTAATACTACAGCGACACATAAAAAATGCTAGTGTCATGTCAACGATGAAATGTCAGGATATTGCGCCGGATTTTTCTTGTCCTTATGCAGCCTTGTCCTGCGTTGCATAGTAGTACTATGTGAAACAGGACAAGACTGCATAAGGGTTGAAAAAGATAGGCAGGATACGACAGGGCAGCGTTGACAGGACACTACTGGACACAACAAAAAAATTGTATAGTATACAATCAACCGGGACGTATGGACAGGGTCATTGCTTCTATGCTGATGAGGTGAAGCCTTATAACAGTAACCCGACAAACGTACGTCCTTTTTACTACAGTCGATCTCATATTGCTTCGATGGTCAACCAAAACGAGAAGGTAATTCAAGATACCCCATAGCTTCTGATCTCAAAGAGCTCAAGCCTTTGATACGCCTTGATCTGGTAACAGGTTCACAATATGAGAAAGTATGGGATCATCTTGTTCGTACCTGCCGCTATCCCGGCTATCAGAATCTTCTCTCATGAATTCCGGAATTCCCGGCAACAAATAAGTAAGGTGTCCCCGTATCTTGATAACCCTTTGTAGTTCTTCACAAATTCGACAAAAAGGTTTTCTTTGCAAAACAGCACAGTTTCAAAGAGATAGATTGATTGTTTCAACACCCTTTACAGGTGCTTGCAACGAGTTTGATACTTTTGCAATTGCGGATACCCTGCTGTTCGACAATACCTGGCGCGATATGAGGAGCCCGCTTCCAGACGCGACCACACACCGATCACCCCACTGGCGATCTGTTCTTGTTGTTGCCGCTTATGGGCCAGTGATTCTTTTCTGGTACGCCAGGTCGGGAGAGGGGGTATGCCATTACCGCAGTTGTCCTTTGCATACTGCTTCGGCGTGGTCAATTATCTTCTTTGTCTGAGCCATCATCCACGATTTGTACTCTTTGTTGAGCACACCTTGAGCTGTGCAAAACTGCATTACTTGTTTG
>PDWJ01005021.1_pt1 | contig 11162 bp, 9 predicted proteins | sample 1430881 | NCBI WGS metagenome assembly PDWJ01 (sample SAMN01162460, study PRJNA174530) | Oral metagenome, whole genome shotgun sequencing project. | biome: Marine environment; feature: Marine mammal; material: Swab sample of the gingival sulcus; isolation source: swab sample of gingival sulcus... | reverse complement strand
ACGGTCAGACCGAGCGCGTGCTCGACCGGCGGCGGCTGGCGCAACCCTGGCGTGGTGAGGGTGGCCAGCAGGTGTTCGACCAGTGCCGGGTCATTGCGGTGGCCGCAGCGGTGCAGCAGGGTGATGACCTTGCGGCGGGTCAGTTTCAGCCCTGCCCCGGGGGTCGAGGCAGCGGCGAAGATGGTCAGGGCGGCTTTGTGCTTCAGGTGCGGAAACGCTTGTACCGCTTAGGGATAGAACTCCATCCTCTCCTGCCAGGCCCAAAACCCAGCTGATCAGGATGTCCACCAAACGGGGTCACCCCCAGTTTCACATGTAGGAGGCTTCAAGGAGTGTGCCATCCTTGAGGCATGAATCCAGCGAGAAATCTTCGGTCAACGCCTGCACGCCTCGACTTGGCTTGGTGCGCTACGGAGCTGGAGTCTCGACCAGAGGATTGGAACTTGACGGTTCCAGATGGCCTGCGGTGCCCATCGTCCGAGTTGCCGGCGGCGTCACAGGACGCCACGGGCGTGACCGGTGGTTCCGACCACGCCATGGATGATTTCGCTGAGCAGATCCTCGCGACGATCTACGACGGCCCCGGCATTGCCCTTCTGCACGGGGCTCCGGTCGACGATGAGGAGCGTGCATCGGCATGGTTGAGCCGCCTCGCCCGATCTCTCGGACAGCCGGTCCCACAGAATTTCGACGGTGCTCTGATCGGCCGAGTGGAGGATCTTGGCGCCGACCGTGCCAATCCGACGCACCGCGGCCACAAAACCTCGGCCGCGTTGGCTTTCCACTCCGACCGGACGGATGTCATCGCCCTGTTGTGTGTTCGTGCTGCGGCCCAAGGGGGACTGAGCAGGATTGCTTCCGCCGCACGGGTCCGTTCGGTTCTTGCCGCGGAAGCCCCCGAGCTCCTGCATGTGCTGGAGTGCCCCTATCCGTACGATCGCCGCGGGGAGGAAGGACCAGGAGAGTCGCCGTGGACCACGCTGCCGATCTTCAGTGCAGTTCACGGCAAAGTAATAGCCCGTTACATCCGCCAATTTGTGGAGTCCTCGCAGCGCCACGGCGACGCACCACGCCTGACGGGACAACAGATCAGGGCGATGGACGCGGTAGACGAGGTCCTCGAGAGGCCTGACGTCATGTATGAAATGGAGTTGAAGGCCGGTCAGGTGCAGTTTATCGAGAATCACGCGATTATGCATGGTCGGTCCGCCTTCTGTGGCGGGGACCGGTTGCTCCTGCGTCTATGGCTCAGCACCGAGCGAAGCCCCGAGCTACCCGCCGACTTCGCCGCTGTCTACGGTGCTACGGCGGCCGGCGTAGTGCGTGGAGGAGTGTGGCCACGGGGTCGCTGCGCGCTGATCGGAACGCCCGTAGCGGTGCATTGAGGTCAGATACGATGGCCTCTGTGATGCAGTCTGACCTTGAATCGCCAATGATATTGGGGCCTAAGGGAGTTCGGCCGACAGTCATGGTGCTGCATGGCTTCGGTGATACGCCCGGTGACGTGGCGGACCTGGCGCGCGCTGTGACTCCGGCGGGAGCCTCAGCGCTTCTCCCGAAGCTCCGCGGCAGCGGTCTAGTCCCTGACGATTGTGGCTGGTCGCCAGCGCATCTGGCGGGCGATATACAGGCCTCGAACCAAGAACTGGGCCCTCATGCAGTGGTCGGCTATTCCTATGGCGGCTCGGTGGCGGCCCCGTACGCCCTGATGCTCGGTCCCAGCCGCGTCAGAGTTCTGGTTGTCCTAGATCAAGCTTTCGGCGCGCGGTCCGATCGGAGCGAGCCGGAGCCGTGGTCTCAGGCAAATGACCTCCTGTGGCACTACGACTACACGCATCAGTTGATCGCGACAGCCCGAATTGGGATCCCCACGTTGCTGATCCTGGGCAAGGACTCTCACGTCGTCCAGCCGGCGGAGACTGAGGCGTGGCTAGCTCTGGATGAGCCTGGCTTGGAGGTCGTGGTGGCTCCCGGAAACCATCGGGAAATTGTCTACCCGCAGTCACAAGCCCTCGTGGTCGTTGCGGACTTCCTCGCCCGAGCAATCCATCACACGGAGGCGCAGTGATCCTGGACGACTTTCTCAGCATCGTCGCAGAAGTGGTGGGGGTCCCTACACCCTCCCCAACCGACACCTTCCTCGATATCGGTGGCTCTAGTTTGGCCGCGGTCCGAATCCTCGCAAGGTTCGAGCAGAAGCATGGCATCCGGATCGACCCCAAAGATTTCTTCGCCTGCAATCAGCTGGGGGACGTCGCTCAGCTTCTGGTCGGACCCGCTGGCACGCCGGAAACGGATCGGCCGGCCGCAGCAGCGCAAGACCGCGTCCCGGCAGCGCTTGCCCAACAGTGGGCCCTCAACTCGGAACGCCTCGACCCCGATGCGCCCGCCCTGCAGTTCCAGGTGGCTTTTCGACTTACCGGTGAGTTGGACCTCACCGTTCTCGAAGCCGCCTTGGGCGACGTTCAGCACCACCATGAGGCCCTCGGCACCAGATTTGTCAGAATTGGCGACCACGACGTCATGCAGCGAACGACCGCTCCCCCTTCGCTCGTGATCGAGACTCTCCCGCTCACCGACGACGAGCACGACGCCCCGTGGCGGACCCGCCTTGACGATTTTGCAAGCGCACCCTTCCCGGCCGGCGGAGACGAACGGTGGCGGACGCTCGTGGTCCGGCACGGACCCGAGGCGAGCACCATTTGCCTCGCCTTCGACCACCGGACAGCGGATGGATGGTCTCTCGGAGTCATCCTCGAGGACCTCGCGGTCTGCTATGCCTCTCGCCGAAGGGGGGAGACCCCGGACCTGGGCACCGCCAGTTCCTGGTACGAGTATGCGGCCCAAGAACGAGCCAACCTTCCGCAGGCGCTGGAAAGAGCTGTGGAGCATTGGCGCTCACGGCTGCCAGCACAGTTCGAAGATTTTCCGGTGGAGATCCCTGGACGACTCGCCAACGCGAGTCTATCCCAGCCGCGCTCGCTCCAGCGTGAGTTGCCAAAGGAGGCCGCGAGGGCGCTTGCCCGGCCTGACCGAACCCCCTTCGTCGTCGCGACGGCCGCCCTGGCCCGCGCGGTCGCGGCCACCAATGACAGCGACGTAGTGCGGATTCTGACGAGCTCCGCCAATCGGCGTCACGCCGGCCATGAACGCACCGTCGGCTGGTTCGCCACAGGTGTTTTCCCCACCTACCACCTCGACCCCCACGGCGACTGGGAAGCGGACCTCGACGAAGTGTCGTCCGAGTCTCGCGCCGCGCTGTCAGTGGGCGATGTGCCCGCCGTCCAAGTGCGCCGCACCCTGTGGCCCGACTCGCCTGGCGGGTTTCGTCGGGACACAGGGATCTACTTGGCGTGCAATGATAGCCCGGTTATCCTGTTCCAGCTGCCTGGGCTCTCCGCGGAGCCTGTGGATACGCAAGACCGTGCCGACTCTCCTGGTCTTCATCTCTTCCTTGGACGCACGATCTCCGGATGGAGCCTGACCTGCTATTTCCACGAGGGCGAGTACCCCAGTGGGGTTGTGGAAGATCTTATCCGCGCCTTCGTTAGTCAACTGAAATCGCTTCCCGGCGCAATGAAGAACGAGGTTCGACCATGATGCATGCATCCCCCAAATCCCGTGAGCGACACCCCTGCGACGTGGATATCGCGCGTTATGAGGAGCAGGGATTCCTGGAGCTAGGGTCACTGGTCGATCCAGCTGACGTCGCGACGATCAATGAACTCTTCGAAAGCCTCGACACCGGGGCACGTCTTCCCGCCAGCTGGGAGCCGCAGTACGACGAGTCCACCGGTGAGCGACGCTTGCGAAAGTTGCGGCGCCTGCTCTGGAACCGCCCTGAGTTCTTCGCCCCCATCCTCTGTCGTGCGGGTCTGCCGGAGATCGCAGAAGCCGTCATCGGTCCCAACGCTGTGGTGGTCTTCAGCGCCGCTTTCTTGAAGCCAGCTCGGATCGGCACGGCTGTGGGGTTGCATCAGGATCAGGCGCTGTGGTCCAAGGACTACCCGAGTGCGTTCAGTGCGTGGATCGCGTTGACGGATGTAGGACCACACAACGGGGGTTTGGCTGGCCGTCCCTCCTCGCACCATGCTATCTTGCCGCACTCTAACGACCCGGAGCATCCGTGGCACCCGACTCTCGCGGCGGTCGCTGACGCCCTCCGGGCCCCACACGACTTCATCCTGAACCCGGGAGATGTGGTCATGTGGGATCGGCTCTTTGCGCACTCCAGCGCCGCTAACTACTCCGACCGCGACCGAAGGGGGATGGTCGTCGTGTTCGCAGATGGGGGAGCCGAGGGATTCGACCCCATCGACCGCATGAGTCTCAACGAGATCCGTCGGCACGCGCAGGCCTCGGCATGAAGCCCAGGGCCCGTATTGTCGACGCAACGCTTCGGGAAGGCATGCAAACCGTCGCGGGGACCTTTTCGCTGGAGCACAGCGTCGACATCGCGACGTCGCTCGCTGCCACTGGAGTAGTGGACGTGATCGAGTGCGGCCACCCTCGGATCTCTCAGGCCGAAAGTGACCGGGTTGCGGCGGTGGTCAACGCCGCAGGTGAGATTCCTGTGCTGACGCACGCTCGAATGCGTCGTGAGGACATCGAGGCTGCGGTGAAGACCGGTGCCTCATGGGTCGGGATCTTCATCGGTGTCAATGAGATTTCGATGCGCTGCCGCACAGGATGGCCCCTTGAGGAGGCACCTGGTCAGATCCGCGAGGGGCTTCGGATCGCTACTGACCTCGGGTTGCGGACGCGTTTCACTGTCGAGGACGCTACCCGGACTGAGTGGGAGTGCATCGAAATGGCGCTGGATGTGGCCGTTGACGCCGGCGCTGACCGGCTGTGCCTGTCGGACAGTGTCGGGTGTGCTGAGCCCCGCCAGGTCGCCGGGCTCTTCGAGAGGGCCCGCGCACGCTGGCGCGACGCCGAGCTGGAGGGACACTTCCACGACGACCGCGGGCTGGCCATGGCGAATTCACTGGCCGCGACCGACGCGGGGGCGACGCATATTTCCACGTCCGTCAATTCGCTGGGCGAGCGCGCCGGGATCACCGACCTGAGCGCGTTCGTGGTCAACCAACACCTGCGGTCTGAGGCTGCGCTCCCGGCTGCGGGGATGTTGCAGGACCTCAGCCGGCGCGTCGGGGCCTATGCGCGTTCGGTGCCGGATGCCCGGCGTCCGGTCGTCGGGCGGGATGTATTCACGCACGCTTCCCGTCTGCACACTCTGGCGGTGAGCAAGGATGCCGCCTCGTACGAGGTCATCACTCCAAAGGCGCTTGGCCGTGAGCGTCGGTTGGGGGGCGATGCGGTCGCGCGCACCCTGGACGACCTCGTGGTCACCCCACCGGTGCTGAGCGCGACTGAGCTGCGGTATCACCGGCACGGCCCGGGTGACAGGTACGTGTTGGTCGACGACCGATTCGTCCCCTCTGCTGGCCAGTACTGTATTGCCCGCAAGCTTCCCTCTGGCCCCCATCCAGACCATGGGCATGTGGACCCGCACGTCCACGCCTGCGACTCGCTTTTCGGGTTCCTCGGTGATGGTCCGGGTTTCAGCGGACTCACAGTCGAGGTTCGAATCGGTGAGGAGACACGGACGCTGGTCAGCCCTGCCTCAGTCTTCATCCCTGCCGGAGAAGTTCATTCATACCGTGCTGTCGAGGGCTCTGGCACCTATCTGAACCACGTCCTAGCTGGGTCCTATAACGAGAGCCTTCTCGAGCCCGCCACTCCCGTCAACCCTGCATCTACTGAGGAGAAGTCATGACCTCGATGAACCCCAAGGCGAAGGCGTGGAACCAGATCGGTGGGTTGTTCTGGACCCAAGGGCGCGTGAACGCCCGCCCGAGCCGAACGGAGCTGGATCTTTTCACCGCTGACATAACGCCTGGTCAACGGGTGTGCATGATCGGGGCTAGCACGCGCGAACTCGCCGAGGAGATCCTTCGCCGGGGTGCCCGGCTGACGGTGCTCGACTTCTCCGAGAGGATGGTTCGTGACCTTTCTGCGGTTGTCCAGGACGCGGACATCCGGGTCGCGGACATTACGGGCGAGATCCCAGCGGATCTCGTCGGGGCGCACTCTTGGGTCGTCTCCGACCGCCTGCTTAACCGATTCGATGCCGCGGAGGCACCGAAAGGCGTCGGCGGCATGTCCGCACTTTTGGCCAAGGAGGGGTTGGTGCGCACTTCCGTCAAGCTCGACTTGTACCCGATGGACAAGAAGATGCTCAAGCACGCCGGCACTACCGGGACTGCTGAGGATTTTTGGGACGCGGAGTCGAGGACGATCGACTTCTCGAAGGCAGGAGCTTCGCTGGAAGCAGGCGTGCTACCCCACGGCTCCATTGACCTCGAGCAGCTCAAACAGTGGTATATCGGGCGCGGTAGGGAGAAGCGCTTCAACGACATCGAAGTCCGTGACTTGCTGCTGGCTGCAGGACTGGTCGATGTCACGTCGCAGGAGTTCCTTGATGCTCCTGAAACGGTGATGTTCACCGCCCGGCGGGCTGACTGATGTGCGGCATCGTCGGTGTCGAGGTACGCGAGCCGGGACCATTGATTGACGCGGCCCTCATGGAGGCGCTCGCCTTGATGGCACGACGTGGACCCGACGATGCTGGCTGCGAGGTCGACGTGACTGGCACCTCCGGTATCGGAATGACGCGTCTGCGGGTGAGGTCCTCGCCCGATGTGTCGGTGCCCTTCCGCGGCAGCGCGGGGCGATCGTACGCGTTCAACGGAGAGGTCTACAGGGCCGACCGCGAGACGGGGCAGTGCACGGTGCGGGGTGGAGCGGACGAGGGCCAGGCCGTCCTCGATCCCACATCATGTCCGGACGGCATGTGGGCGCTGGCCTGCCTCGGCCCTGACGGTTCTATCGTGGTCAGCCGCGACCCGTGGGGTATCAAGCCACTGTGGCTGCGAACTTGGCCCGAGGGCAGTCCCAGCCTCGAAAAGTGGATGGTGGCATCCTCCCCGACGCCGCTGATCCACCGCGAGCCACGCGCGCACCTGCGCCAAGACGCGATGGCTCAGCTGTTCCTAGTAGGTCAGGTTGTCGATGGTGGCTCTTTCTGGGACGGCGTCCGCCCGGTACCGCCTGGAGCCCGTTGTGTCTCCGACCGTGATGGTCTCTCCCCCGAAGAGTGGTTCACATCGGTAGACCAGGATGCCCGGGAGGCGCTGGCCTGGGCAAGGAGTGACGTCGAGGTGGGCGCCCTGATCCGAGAGGCGGTGGAGTCCAGTGTCGGGGCGACACTGGACTCCGACAGGGTCACAGGTCTGGCAGTGAGTGGTGGACTCGATTCCACCATAATAGCCGAGCACGCTCGCGATCTAGGGCACGAGGATCTGCGAACGGTCAGCGTCAGGGTTGAGGGCGACGAGGACGGCCTAACCTCACTGGCCGACCTTCCCCTGGATGGAAGTGTGCCGAGTGGTTGGCAGCATCACCTGCGTCAGGTCGGGCCTCATGACTATCTCGACCTGCTCCGGAGGTCGGTGCGCGAGCTGGGGCAGCCCACGCGGATGACCTCGGTCCCGCTGTACCTGGCCCTGGCTGACGCGGCTGCCGAGGCCGGGGTCGTCGTACTCATCGTCGGCGAAGGGGCCGATGAGGTGTGGGGTGGATACCGGTCCTACCTAGGCGTTCGAGACTCGACACGACCGATCGACTTCTACGTGTCGCAAGGTCATGAGGGCCTTGTCGAGCAGCTCGTCGGCTCCCAGGCAGCCCAGCGTGCCCGCGATGAGGTCCTGCGCGTGCTGCCCGAAGGCAGCGGAGGGGAGACAATCCGCCGAAGCGAGCGCATCCTTAGCCTCGGTCCGCTGCTCCATCGCACAGACGCTCTGATGATGGCGCGCTCCGTCGAGGCGCGAACCCCTTTCTTGCATGGGAAGTCTTGGGCGTTGGCGGCACAACTGCCGTGGCACTCTCTCGTTACGGCGAACCAGACCAAGGTCGCGCTGCGCGCTGCCTACGGGGATCTGCTGCCGCGCTTCCGCGACGAGCAAAAGGCAGCCTTTCGGGCCCCCTGGGGCCGATGGCTCGCCAGCGATCTATCGGCAGAGGTCACCGCAATCGTCCGATCGGCGTCACCAGCGATGCGCGACCTGGGCATCGATCCTGCCATTGCGCTCGATGTGGTATCTCGTGGCGCCGCAGGCGACGCCACGGCCGCCGCCTGCTCCTTCACACTGTGCAGCTTCGCCATCTGGTTGGGAGAACAAGATGACTGATGACCATCAGACGCTGGCTGTGGCCTACGGTCCCGAGGCCAGTACACCGACGCTTCACGAGGCGGTGGAGCGCGTTGTGGAGGAATGGCCTCAGCAGATCGCGCTCTCCACGGAGGAGGCGTCGTACACCTATGCCGAGGTATGGCGGGCAGCACAGAGCTGGTCCGGCGTGCTGGCCGAGTACGGAGTGATCGAGGGTGACGTTGTGGTCCTCACCGCCAAGCGGTCGACTGCTCTAGTGGCCGCGCTCTTAGGTGTGTTGATCCGTGGTGCTGTGTATTCCATCGTCGATCCGGGATGGCCCGTGGCACGGCGAAGGGTGCTGATCGAGCGATTGCAACCGCGGCTGGGTCTCGGTCACGATCCCGATGAGATCGACCTAGTCGGTCTGCCCTTGGAAGATCTCGACCGCGTTCCGGATTGCGCGCCTGCTCCGGGGCAGGTGACGGCGGATGATGCCGCCTGCATCTTTTGGACGTCGGGCAGTACGGGGGTGCCCAAGGCTGTGGTCGCAACGCATCGGGCGAACAGTCGCCTGTTCGGCGCATCTTCACCCGTGCCGGTCGGGCCGGGGCATGCTTTGCCAGCAATCGCGGCAGTTGCGTGGGACGGTCTCGCGCTCGAGCTGTGGAGTCAGCTCCTCGCGGGTGGCCGGTTAATCCTGCACACGGGAGACTATTTCATGCCGGGAGATGCGAGGGCCGCCGTCAGCGCCGGCGCCACTGATATATTTTTAACCGCAGGTCTATTTGATATTTTCGTGGTCGAGGATCTGGACTGTTTTGCTGGATTCGAATCAGTCTGGGTCGGAGGCGACAAGCTCTCGCCCGACAACTCGGCCCGGTTCCTGAAGCGGTATCCGAACGTCGCCTTGGTCAACATTTACGGGCCGGTGGAGTGCGGTGTCTTTATCGCCTCCCACCGGGTGTCGATCGAGGATACCGTCGGCGATGGGGTACCGGTCGGTTCCCCGACACCTGCGGCAATCGTCGCCGTCGTCGATGAGGAACAGATCGTGAGCGGTGATGCGGTCGGGGAGATCTGGGCAACGGGCCCGCCGGTGGCGCTTGGCTACTTGGGCGACGATGCCGCGACCAGTGCCGCATTTGTCGAAGCACCGATGGGCGCGCCCCCGGCAGTGTCCGGGGACCGCTGGTATCGAACGGGGGATCTCGGCCGACTCGATGCCAACGGCGTGCTGCACTTCCACGGTAGGGCTGACCGACAGATCAAGGTGGGCGGCCATAGGCTGGAGCCGGCCGAGATCGAGGCCGCGGCTCTGGCCGAGGGCTGCGACCACGCCTGTGTCGTCCCGCGAATACAGGACGGGGTCGTAACCGGGCTCTCTATGGCTGCAGTGATGACGTCACCCACCAGTCCGCACACGTTGCGGGATCGTCTCGCCCGGCGTGTGCTCCCGCAGGCTGTGCCATGGCCGATCCTGATGGTCGCCGAGCTCCCGCTCAACAGCACCGGCAAGATTGATCGCCTGCGGGTCGCTGATCTGATTACGTCCATGAGCCACTGACGTGAAAGATCAATCCTTCGGGTTTTCGGCTCTCCTGCGCGCGGGGCCGGGGATTCCTGCGCTTGCTTTCGCCATCTTGGTTCGCTCGGTCGGCAGTGGTGGCCTTCTCACCCTGATCGTGCTGTACCTTGTCGCTCAGCGGTCGTTGGACAGCTCCGACGTCGGTGTCATGTTGAGCGCCGCCAGTTTTGTCGCGGCGGCCTTGAGCGTGCCGATCGGGCACCTATCCAACGGATCTCGCTCTCGCAACGCGGTCAGCATCTCTCTGGTGCTCCAAGGCCTAGCGGCCATGGCGTACGCAGCTGTGGGTGGTCTCGCAGGACTGGCTCTCGTCGCCACGGCATATGCCATCGCAGAGGCGGCGTCGGGGGCCTCACGGGCAGTGCTCATCGCTGGGCTTGTTGCCCCAGGGAAGCGGATCATGGTGCGCAGTTGGCTGCGCGTCATCACCAACGTCGGCTCCGTCGTCGGAGCAGGTCTTGCCGGAATAGCGATGGCGATCGACACACCCTTAGCCTGGACGGTCGCCGTGGTCGCTTGCGGTGTCGCCCTAGTCTTTGGGGGGCTGGTGGTCCTGTGGGTTCCGAGGTCAAACGACGTGCCCGTCGACCCAGCCGAGCGTGAGTGGGGTGTGCTGCGTGACCGGCGCTTCGCCATCCTGTCCCTGCTCAACGGATTCCTGGTCATGAACTCGGGCGTGCTTGTCGTTGCTGTGCCGGTGTGGCTTGTCGCCGAGGTTGATGCGCCCAAGAGCACCTTCGGCCTGCTAGTCATCCTCAACACGATCATGGTGGTCGTCCTCCAGGTGCCCTTGACCCGGGGGATCGTTGACGTTCGCACGGGAGTTCGAGGACTGCTTCGGGCGGGGATCGCACTGGCCATGGCCTGCGTGGTCTTCGGTCTGGCGGGCACGATCCCTGGCGAGAGCGCTGTCGGTGCTCTCATCCTCGGAATCCTCCTGCATGGGTTCGCCGAGATGATGCACGGAGCCGCGAGCTGGCAGCTTTCCTATGACTTCGCGCCCGACCACGCCCAAGGCCAGTATCAGGGCATGTTCACCATGTCGTCGTTGCTCGGGCTTGGGTTGGCTCCAATCCTCCTCGCCTCGCTGATCTCTGCGTACGGCCAGGTGGGCTGGTGGATCATCGCCGCTGTGATGGCCCTTGCCGGACTGCTGGCGCCGCCGCTCTTGGCGTACGACGACAGCGGGTCCGCCTCGCCTCGGGTGGAGGTGGACGCCGTCTAGGTGTTGTGGGCCATGACGTTGTTGACAGGGGGGTGTCCCTATGGCTCGTGTCAAGCGGCGGTAGGGGTCTTTGCTTGGTAGGGGGTGCCGTTGCGGAGCATGGCGTGGAGGACGTCGACGCGGCGTCGGGCGAGGC
>PDWJ01008044.1_pt1 | contig 11164 bp, 9 predicted proteins | sample 1430881 | NCBI WGS metagenome assembly PDWJ01 (sample SAMN01162460, study PRJNA174530) | Oral metagenome, whole genome shotgun sequencing project. | biome: Marine environment; feature: Marine mammal; material: Swab sample of the gingival sulcus; isolation source: swab sample of gingival sulcus... | reverse complement strand
CAGCTGGAGTTTGTTTTTGGATATAACGACCTTAAGCATCCGGCTGTGCGGACTCTTTTTGAGCTGCGTGTCGAAGAGGAAGAAAAGGCTGGTTGGCAAGAGTGGAAAGAAGAGCAGCTGAAAGAAGTTGCCCCTCCTTCGCCTTCTGCGATAGACAACCTGAAATGGGGGGAAGAAACATTTCCGGAGATTCCTTCTGTTCTTGGGAACTTAACTGCCGTGTTGGCTGATAATACAAGTTCAAGCCGTGACATCGCGAATGCCATAGAGGTCAGCCCATCGCTTGCCACAAAATTGTTACGTCTGGCCAATAGTCCCTTTTATGGATTTTATAGCAAGATTGAAACAATATCGCGGGCAGTTACTGTCATCGGGACAAAAGAGGTTGGGGAAATCGCTGTTGGTCTGAATATTTTTGAGTATTTCAAGGGCATTGATATTGAAGAAATCAATGTAAAAAATTTTTTCAAGCATTGTCTTTGGTGTGGCACAATCTCACGCATTCTTGCCATAAATAACGGAATAAAGAATACGGAACGTTTTTTTGTGTATGGACTTGTCCACAAGATAGGAAGATTACTTGTTTTTTCAAATTTTCCGGAAATAGCCAGATACCTTGTGTACGAAACGTATAACAGCAAGGAACTTTTGACGAACATTGAAAAGAAGATACGTGTTAATCACGCCAGGGTCGCGGGGGAACTCGCAAAAAAGTGGGCACTCTCACCGCAGTTGATAGATAATATCACGTATTATCTGAACCCCATGCAAGCGAGAAATCCTCTGGATGCCAGTATCTTGCATCTTGCCGATGTTATCACTCACGCCATGAATATTGGTGAAAGCGGAGATAGAAAAGTTCCGCCCCTTTTGCCGCAGGCATGGTCCATCCTCAAGATTGATGCCGCCAATTTGCCTGTCGCCATCAGGCAGACAGAACATCAGGTGAGGCCTCTTTTTGAAATGTTTTTCGATAAAGATTGAGAAATGAATATGCATTTTGGGAAGGAAGAAAACGTATGATTGAAGATACGCAGAGGTTGCAGCTTCAAATCCAGGAACTGGAAAGACAAAGGAGATTCACTGAAAAGGCTCTTGAACTGGCGATAGAGCTGGGAGATTCCATGCAGGATTTCTTTGAACATCAAAACGAGGAAGCTATTTTTGAAAAGATACTTTCCTGCATTGATTTACTGAAAATTTTTGAGATTTCTTCTATTTATTTTTGTGAGCCTCAGGGCGGCAATTGCAGTTTTTTGAAGTGTTTGCCTTTTTCGCGGGAAAAAGAGCTGTGTGAGCATGTTGATTTTTTTATTGAATCCGGTTTTTTCGCGCTGGCGCTGAATGAGAGCCGCGGCATGGAGCTACAATCACAAGACTATTCAGCCAGGTTTTTTGCCCATTCGCTCAAGAGCGCAGGGGGAAGCCAGGGCCTGTTTATTGGCATGTTTCGCGGTGACCAGAGTATTCCGGACACGTCCTTGTCCATTATCTCTCTTGCCCTGCGTAACTGCGCGTCTGTCTTTGAAAATTTTTCCAGAATGCGCCTCCGCAGTGAGCAGAACAAGCGGCTTGAACAGGAGGTTGTAAGCAAGCAGGAAGAGCTTGTTTTTCAGTTAACGCACGACAAGTTGACAGGGTTGGGAAACAGGGTTGCGCTTATTAACCAGCTGGATGCGTTTTGGGGGCGGGGCGAAAAAAGCGCGTTGCTTTTGATGGATATTGATAACTTTCGCGAAATCAATGATTCGATTGGGCACGTTGAGGGAGACAGAATACTTGTTCGTATCGCTCGCAGGCTGGAAGAGGCTTTGCCGCAGGCAAGAGTGATTGTCCGTGACAATGGGGACGAGTTCGCGATTTTAACGCAAGACATTGCCAATTCGGAAGAAGTTGAAGCCATTGCCTTGAGTGTCATCAAGCTGTTCAAGCGTTCTTTTCTTGTTTCTGAACATCAGATTCTTTTGGAACCAAGCCTTGGTATTGTTGTGCTGCCCGAACACGCGACAAACACTGGCGAAGCGCTCAGGAAAGCCGATATTGCTATGTATCTGGCCAAAAAGGAACGCTCCGGTTTTCGGTTTTATGAAGAGAGCATGGATTATTTTTCCATAGAGCGGATTGTCATGATTGCGGACATGACCCAGGCGCTTAGTGAAGAAAATTTTTACCTTGTTTATCAGCCTAAAATTCATCTTGAAACCGGCTCAGTTTGTGGGGTTGAGGCGCTTATCCGCTGGAATCATCCCCGCCACGGGGTGGTCTCCCCTGCGGTTTTTGTTCCTTTGGCGGAAAGCGGCGGGAACATCAAGAAGATGACGATGCTGGTTGTAAAAAAATCGGTTATGCAGGCCAGAAAATGGTTTTTGGAGGGGCGTAATCTGCCTATTGCCATCAACTTGTCCATGCTTAATCTGCAGGACCCCGAGCTTGGGACGCAAATCGTTGAACTTGTCAAAAAGTATGAAATTCCCCCGCACCTGATAGAGATTGAAATAACAGAAAGCGTCATTATGACCGCGCCAAGCGAGAGTATTCGCCATCTTTTGCTTTTTAAGAGTCTGGGCATGAAGATTTATATTGATGATTTCGGGACAGGCTACTCAACCCTTGGCTATTTGACCAAATTGCCTGTTTCTGCCCTTAAGGTTGACTCCTCGTTTATTATTCCGATGTGCAAGGACCCTGATTGCCGAACAATTGTGGAAACCGTCATTCAGTTGGGGCATACCTTTAACCTGGAGGTTGTCGCGGAAGGCATTGAAGATGAACAAACCCTGAGGGAACTGAAAAAACTTTCCTGTGATTCAGGTCAGGGATATTATATCTGCAGACCGCAAAAAGCGGAAGATTTGGAGCAATGGCTGCAGGAAAGATGAATCTTTTTATGGGAATCAAAATCTTCGTTTGTCATACAGACAGAAGCTGTTTTGACTGATTGAGCCAGAATTGTTGCAAATAACGCTTGCCAAGTAAAATCAAATCGTCTATGTACTTTTTCTTTACGCCGAAGTGGTGGAATTGGTAGACGCGCTAGGTTCAGGGTCTAGTCGGGGTTTCCCGGTGGGAGTTCGAGTCTCCCCTTCGGCACCAGAATAAAAACAGCGAGTGAGAGCAGAATACAAACTGCACTGACTCGCTTTTTTTGTGCGCCTGGTTTTTTCTGCCTCACTATTGCCCCGTTTTTATGCCGCCCGGGGTGTTAATCCTTGGGCGGTATCTAAAAAAGGGTGTCCATTTTCTTCATCCACGCAGAACAGAATTTTTTTCTAACAATTTATTTTTAAAAAAATCCCGTTAGAAATAGTGCGGAAACAGCTGTATTCGTTGAGAGCGGCATCCGCGTATGTATCTTCAAGCATTTTCCGCAGTCTGAACGCGCCTTCAATCATTGGGGCCAGTTTGGGCAGACCGTCTATTTTGTCCACATAGCTGAACGCGCCCAGCACGGTTGACAGCTGTTTGGTTTCTTCGCTGCCGTGACCCGTGAACAAAACAACCTGAATTTTGGCGTTGATTTCCTTGATGCGTTTCAGGGTTTCCATGCCGTCAATACCCGGCATTTCAATGTCCAGTACAACAACATCATAGGCGGTTGCCTTGACCTTTTTCAGGGCCTCGTCTCCTGAATAGGCGACGTCCGGTGTGATGCCATACTGAATGTGCAGCCTGTCCGCCAAAACGCGGCACAAATTTTCTTCATCGTCAACAATCAGCAGTTTCATCTTGTTCATCGTGTTGCTCATAATATTTCTCCATTTTTGGATATTGGTTCCCGGTACAAGGGAATGGTCAGTTCAAAAGAGCTTCCCGCTCCGGCTACGCTGTGCAAGGCGATTTCGCCTCCTGCGGCTTCTACGATTCCATGACAAACAGTCAGCCCCAGTCCGGTTCCCTGTCCGACATCTTTTGTCGAGAAAAAGGGGTCGAAAATTTTTGACTGGAGTTTTGGTTCTATGCCGCAACCTGTATCTTGTATATGTATAACGGCTTTTTGGTCCTTTTTTTGCGCGTGGATAACCAGTTCTCCGCCTTTTGTTTGCATGGCGTCAAGAGCGTTTTCCAGCAGGTTCCCAAAAACCTGTTCCCATTCCGAGGGGCTGCCGCCCAAAAAAATTTCCGGCGCGATATCTGTTTTACAGCGAACCCGCAGCTTTTCCATTTGTTCCTGACAGGCGTTCAAGAGCCGCCCAAAGAGTTTGTCAACGGCTGTTTTGGCGTTGTCAGGCGAAGCTGACGAGTGGCGCAAGCTCAGAAGTTTTGCGGTAATGTCCTTGCAGCGCAGGGACTGCTCTTTTATGCGCCTTGTCGCTTGTTTAATTTCCTTGCTTGCGGCCAGATTCTTAAGTTCCTTTTCTTCAAGAAGCTCTTCTATCCATTCTGTTTCATTCAAGATAACCTGAATGGGATTATTTATTTCGTGCCCTACGCCTGTTGCCATGACTCCAAGCGCCGCCAGCTTGGCTGTCTGAGTCAGGCGTTGTCGTTGTAACCTGCGTGACCCCTCGTCTTTCGCCCGTCTTATGGCCTGCACAACTGTTTCTATTTCAACGGGTTTAAGCAGATAATCCCTGGCGCCAAATTTCATTCCGGTTATGGCTGTGTCAAGGGCGTTGTCCGCCGTGAGCAAAATAATTTCTGTTTGCGGACTGCGCTCCTTGATGTGGCGCAAGGTTGCAAGCCCACCCATTCCGGGCATGTTGACGTCAAGTAGTATGACCGCCGGCTGAAATTTTTGGATTGTTTCCAGAGCCTCTTCGCCGCTGTAGGCCACTGCCGTTTGAAAATTACGCGTTTGCAGGCGGCTTGCCAGCAGGTCGGCGTATTCCCGTTCATCGTCAACAACCATGACCCTGGGCATCAGGTCTCCCGCGCGGTCAGCATCTGAATCTTGTCAAGTAGAACCCGTATTTCAAGCGGCTTGCGCAAACAATCCGCCGCGCCAAGTGCCATGCAGTTTTCAAGGTCTTCTTTTGAGCCGTGCCCACTTAGTATGATAACAGGCAATTGCGGGTGCTGGCGTTTTATCTCCTGCAAAACCTCTGTTCCGCTTATGCCCGGCATACGCAGGTCGAGGATAACAATGTCCGGCACAGATTCCTGTAAAAGCCTGAGTCCGTCCTGCCCGTTTAAGGCTACTCGTGGGCTTAGGCCGCGCAGTTCCATGCGTTCAGCCAAAGTGGTGACAAAGGCTTCTTCGTCATCAATAAGCAGGATATGTTTACTCATACCGGCGTTTCCTGAGCCACCGGAAAAAACAGGACAAGAGCATTTTCTTCCGTCTCGATTCTTGTTGTTGGCGCCAGGGCCTGAATCGCGCTCACGGGTGCCCGGGCAGAAATGGCGCTGCCCTGAATGACCACTTTATGCGCGTCCTTGCCAGCTTCCGCGCGGAGATGGACAGTTCGTTTTTCTTGTTGTTCGCCAACAGCCCATTCAATGCCCAGATAAATCTGAATAAGCACGGCAAGAGCGCCTGTGAGTACGGGAAGTGGTTGTTCATCCGGGGAACAGACAATATCTGCTCCACGCATCCGCGCCATTCGCTGGGCCAGCGTGGCCCCAATCCGGGCATAAACGTTCAGGTCGCAGGTTTCGTGTACCGGCTGGTCTATGGAATGACCAAGTTTGCTTGTGGCGTGGAGGACTTTTTTCCCCCGTTGTACCTGCCACCGAATATGCGCGAGTGTTTCTTCAACCTTGGGGCGATGCTGAAACTCAAGGTCAGGGTTGATGCGTAAAATGTCCTCGACCAGACCGGCAGATTCATGGACTATGGCCAGAATGTTTTGCATTTCGTGCATGTTGTGGGCAACCGTGGCCCCCATAAATTCTATTTCCTGCGAAAATTTACGCATGGTTTTCTCCTTTTCCCGCTTCGATTGCCTCTGTCAGGGTGCGCATAAAATCGTCCAGTTTGAGGGGTTTGGTCAAGCAGGCAAAAGCCAGCGTGGAATCAAAAGACGCTGCCGGACTTGTCTGGCCTGTCAGCAAAATAACCTGAATGGCCGGAAATTCCTGTTTGAGTTGCGCGAGAACTTCTGTCCCTTTCAGGCCAGGCATCATTATGTCAAGCACAACGACCTGGGGCGGGGCTTTTCGCACTGTGTCCAGCGCGCTTTTCCCGTCATGGCAGACCCGGGCTGTAATACCTCGAAGTTCCAGACGTTCAGCCAGCGTGGTAATAAATTCCTTTTCGTCATCAACAAGCAGAATGTTCCAGTTTTTTGTCTGCATGTTTTGTCCTTGTTGTCAGGTTAATCTGTTTTCCTTCCATTTGTGGTTTTGGGCAAAAAAACAGTCATGGTTGTTCCCTGCCCAAGCGCGCTGTCCACTTTTATCTGACCGCCCAAACGGGTAATGATGCCGTGGGTGATGGACATGCCAAGGCCGGTTCCTTTTTCCTTTTTGGTGGAAAAAAACGGTTCAAACATCTGTTTGCACGTCTCTTCAGACATGCCGCAGCCATTATCTTCGACAGAAATACCGATAAAATCCTGGTCATGATTCCAGGTGGAAAGCAAAATACGTCCTTCATCCGGTACTGCGGCCAGGGCGTTGTTCAGGATATTTAAAAAAACCTGCTGGATTTGACCGTAGTCTGTCGGGATTTTTGGCAGATTGGCGCCAAAGGCAGTTTTGATAACAATATTGCGATAGAGTGCTTCTTTTTCCAGAAAGCCAAGGGTTTCCTTGAGAACTTCGTTTATATCAAGCAGCTCTATTTTGACTTCAATACGTCTGGCAAAGCCGAGCATACGGTGTGTAATGCCCCGACAGCGTTCAACCGAGCGCAAGACAGCGTCAATCAGGCATTTGAAACGTTCCTGTTCAGGAAAATCAGGCTGTAGTTCAATGAGGTCCTGCATCAAGCCTGTTTTTTCATTGATGATGGCCAGCGGGTTGTTGATTTCGTGCGCGACTCCTGTTGCCAGCCGACCAATTGAAGACAGTTTTTGTGAATGCTCCAAGTGCTGGATTGCTGTCAGGCGCTGTTCATCACTGTCTTGCAGCCGTTTCAGGAAAGAGCGGGTTATGGTGATAACGGTTGTAAAGATGGCGAAAACGCCGGATAAAAAGATAATCAGCAAATCCGCGCGAACAAGATACCAGCTGGTTTTTCCGGTTGGTTTTGGAGTCATGCCAACCAGGGAAAGGTCAGTGTTCGCGATTTTGGTTTGAGACAGAAAATATTCGTTGTGTTTGCTGGAAATGGTTGTTGTGCTTGCTTCATGGCGGACAGGTGGCAGAGTGAACGGGAGTCTGGAAAGCACCGCGCCGTAATGACGGGATTCCGTTTGCAGTATCTGGTCCTGATTGACGAGAAAGGCATCGCTGTCTTCTCCCAGCCCCATGGCGTCAATTATGGCTTCAAAATGTTTGGTATCAAGCGTGGCCCGAAGTATCCAGAAGCGTCCGGACGGCTCACTGTGCCGTATGGCGATAACAATATGGGGGATTTTGCGAAATCCCAAAAAAACATCGCTGATATAAATATCTGTTACCAGAATATGTTTGAACCATTCCTGATTGGCGTGGTTTTTGTTTTTGATTTTATACGGCCCGATATAGCTGAGCGAGGTGCCTTCGCTGTCAATGACGGATATGTCAATAAAGCCGGTAAATTCTTGCCGCATGACCTGAAAGACCTTTTGCAGACCCGCGTCGCTGGCCAGATATTCAAACGGATAGCCCGCCGCGATAAAACTCAGGGCGGACGCCCTTTCAGCCAGAAAGAGTTCAAAGGAATGCTGGGTCTTGCCAACAAGGCTGCGAAGTGGTTCCTGAACCTTTTTGGACAGGCTGTCCTGGTATTCGTAGTAGTTAATGCCGGCCAGAGCCAGAAGCGGCAGGATTGTAACCACGGCAATCAGGGAGACAATGCGACGATAAAGGGCGCGGTAACTGTCCGTTCGTCTGGCAAGAGCGGGTTGCGGACGCTGTGATTCTATCATGCGATTTCTCCGAATACGCGGGGCAGGGCGCTTTCGCGCCGGGTCTTTTGACAGCTCATGTTTTTTTGCGCGGGGAGAGCCTTGTCTCCCCTGTTTGTCTTCGGGTTAATGCCCCGCTCCCACAATACCGGAAGCAGCGAAACACAAAACAAGAATTTCCAGTCCGGCAATAATGGCAAAAAGGATATCCTTTTTTTTCAGATACGCCAAAAAGACTGTCAGGTAACAGACAATGGTCAAACCGGCCAGAAAGGCAATCCCGACAAAGTTTAAAAAGTCACCTTTACCTACAAGGTCCAGCCAGCCCCAGCCTGTCGGGATTTGGTTTTGGGTCAGGTATTCATGTACCGGTAATGTCCAGTATGAAGAAATTTTTTCAATTGGAATGTACGGTTCAAGAATGCCAAGGACATACAGGAGATAGATTAACACCATTAAGCCCAGACCGCTCCAGCAGCCATAAAAAAGAATATTCGCGTATGTGACCTGTTCCTGTGGAGCTTGCGTTTTTTCCATGATATTCATTGTGTTTTTCTCCTGTAATTAAATTCCAAGTCCTTTGAGCAGGGCCTTGCCGCCGGCAAAAAACAGAACCCCGATAACCATGTAGCGGATAAAGGTGGGCTTGGCTTTAGCCAGCAGCTTGACGCCAACAAATGAACCGGCCATGAGCCCGATAATGGATGGAATGGCCATGAGCGGAATAACGCATCCACGGTTCATGTATACCCAGGCAGCGGAAGTATCCGTGATGGACAACAAAAATTTGCTTGTGCCGACCGCGACCTTCAGTGGAGCGCCCATCAGCAGGTTCAGAACCGGCACATTGGCCCAGCCAGCGCCCAGCCCGAACATGCCGGCCATGATGCCGATAACGATAAAGAGCAGCAAGCCTGGCAGGGTACGGTGTGTTTTCCACTCCACAACACCACCTGTGGCGGGGTCAAGATAGGCTCCCTGCATGCCAAGGGCCATGCCCAGGGCATCCTGTTTGGTGACAACGGGATTGGCCGTGTTCTTTGAGGCCAACAGGAGCGCGGCAATTCCAACAATGGTGACACCAAGACAAATCTGGACAACATTGCCCGGCAGGGCCAGCCCCAGAAAGGCCCCAAGAATGGCGCAACATGAGGTGATAAGCGCGACAGGCAAGGCCAGACGCAAACTGGCAAAGTTGCGTTTCAACAGTCCTGGCCCCGCGGCGAGCGCTCCGGCCAGCGCGACCAGCAAGCCGGTTCCGCGTACAAAATCAAGATGAAAGGGAAAGAAACCGCTGACCAGCGGCACAAAAAGAACTCCACCGCCAACTCCGGCCAGTACCGCTATTATTCCGAGGATAAAGCAGAAAAAAAGCAGTATGATTGGCCACACCCACCACGGCCATTGACTGGCGGTGCCGGTTGTTTGCAGCATTTCTGGCGGGAGTCCAGCGTCATTTGCGGCCAGAGCCAGGGAAGAGAAAAGGACGGTGATTGCTACCAGGCCTGTGAAGACAGACAGATGTTTAAAGTGAACTTTCATACGTGCTTTACTCCATTAATATGCATAAAGTGTTTATGACAATGTTTGCTTCCAGTCTGTCGATAATAAAATTGTGAATAAAATGTCAATCTTGTTTTTTAGATGGATTTCAGGGTCGTGGAGGCATGAAATCCAGAATCATCCTGTATTGACAGTTTGTTATGTTTTCTTTTGACTTTTTTGGTAGTGGGTGCTAGCAAAACCTCCTGTTGCATACCCGGTAAGGAAAGGTCAATTGTCCCGCTCCCTTACGCCGGGTTATTTCGTTTTTGGATAACAGGTTTCTAACGAGGAAAATGTGGCTCTTTTACACAATCATATTTTTTTACTTTTGCTTATTACCTTGCTCGGTGCCGCCCTTGGCAAGCTGCGATATCGTTCATTTTCTTTCGGAATTTCCGGCATTATCTTTGCGGCCCTTCCCTTTGGGCACTTTGGCTATATCCTGCCGGTCGATTTTCAGACCCTGGGGCTGGTACTCTTTATTTATTCTGTTGGCCTTCAGGCGGGTCCCGGTTTTTTTCATACCTTCAGGAAAAAAGGGCTGAATTTGGCACTTGGGGCTTTGGCTGTGATTGCGACAGGTTTTGCCTCTGCTGTTGCCATGTCGCTTCTTTTTGATTTTGACGCTTCAATTACGGCGGGGTTGTTCGCGGGGGCGCTTACCAGCACACCAGGCCTTGCCGTTGCAGTGGAGGCTACTGGTGGGGGTGGTGCTCCGGCGGCTTACGGACTCACCTATTTTTTTGGAGTGATTGGGGTTATTCTTTGTGTCCAGTTATTGCCGAAGATTTTGGGGATATCCATAGCCAGGGAAGAACAACGGCTTGATGAAGAGACAACCAGCTCCATAGAGCCAATGGCTTTTCATCATATTGAATTAAGCAACCCGAATATCTTCGACAAGCAAGTCAAGGAGTTGGGTTTAAATGATATTGCTCCGGTCGTCTTTACCCGACTGTTGCGGCACAATGCCACCGAGCCGGAGCTGGTATGTGGGAGTACCTTGCTCAAGGAGGGGGATCATCTTCGTATTGTTGGACGGGAAAAAGACCTTGAGCAGATTGGGCCGTTTCTTGGTCATCGCATTGAGAGCGAGATTGAATTTGACCGGGTACTTGAACACAAGCGTATTGTTATTTCCCAGCCTGAGATTATTGGCATGAAGCTCTCACAGATGAATTGTCGTGAGGTTTTTAATGTCCAGATTTCGAGAATAACCCGCAATGGTATTGATTTGCCGGCGACTCCGAATTTGTTGCTCCATATGGGAGATATTGTTCATGCCGTGGGCGACCACCGTTCTCTGGCCAATGTTGCCAGAATCTTTGGCGACAACATTAAGGAAACCTACCGGATTGGTCTGCTTCCAATATTTATTGGTCTGCTTCTTGGCTTTTTGCTGGGAAAGGTGCCCTTGTATTTTCCTTTCGCGGGCAAGTTTACCCTGGGCACAACCGGAGGCGTTCTGGCAGCGGGCATCCTGCTCAGTAATCTTTATAAAACCGGACCGTTTCTTTGGGAGATTCCTTCCAATGTAAACGCCTTTATCCGGGATTTGGGGCTTATTCTGTTCATGGCCACAGTGGGAACTACTACAGGCGCGACCATTCTCACAACCCTTGCCAGTCAGGGGTTGGTCTTGTTTTTTGCCGGAATAGTGGTGACCCTGCTGCCCCTTCTGGTTG
>PDWJ01005018.1_pt1 | contig 11166 bp, 8 predicted proteins | sample 1430881 | NCBI WGS metagenome assembly PDWJ01 (sample SAMN01162460, study PRJNA174530) | Oral metagenome, whole genome shotgun sequencing project. | biome: Marine environment; feature: Marine mammal; material: Swab sample of the gingival sulcus; isolation source: swab sample of gingival sulcus... | reverse complement strand
GGAAAACTTGGAAATAGCTGGCTAATCCCGGCGTTTTCCGCCTTGAATTAGCGAATTCTGTCTCAGTGAAAATTCCACTCAGACTTATTCAGAGATTCCATAAGGAAGCTGAACAAGCCCTTATCGGACTATCCGCATTAAGTAAAATCAGTCACTTACGCTATGCGGACAGGCTAAAAACAGACAAGAGCTGCCATACCGACAAGCCACGCCGGGAACTCTCGGCGTGATTACAATGCAACACAAGTACACGGGAAAAACAGATGTTTGACAATAAAGACAAGCAACAACGCTTTGAAGAAAAACTCCTGACCAAGGTCGCCATGGCGGGCGTGGTCGAGCAGCGCCGCTCGCGCCGCCTGAAATTTATAATGTTTCTGGCGATGCTGGCCTATCTGCCGTTTGTGATGCTCGTTCTGCCGAAGTGGGCGGAGGATGCTCACGGCCTGGCTGCCCTCAAGGGTGATCATATCGGCGTGGTTGAGGTCAACGGCGTGATTGCGCCAGACACCGAAGCCAGCGCCAGTATGGTGATTACCGGCCTGCGCGAGGCGATGGACAACGCCCACAGCAAGGGCGTGATTCTGTATATCAACAGCCCTGGCGGCAGCCCGGTGCAGTCGGATCGGATTTATCAGGAGATTCTGCGCCAGCGCGGCCTGCACCCCGACAAGCCCGTCTATGCCGTGATTGACGATATTGGCGCTTCCGGTGCCTACTATATTGCCGCAGCGGCGGAGAATATCTACGCCTCGCCGTCTTCGATAGTCGGCTCGATTGGCGTCACCTCCGGCGGCAGCTTCGGCTTTGTCGAGGCGCTGCACAAGCTCGGCGTGGAGCGCCGCATCTACACCTCGGGTGAGAACAAGGCATTTCTCGACCCCTTCCTGCCAGAGAAGGCCAGCGACAAGCAGCGCTATGAGGCAATGCTGAAAAACGTGCACCAGCAGTTTATTACCGCGGTTGAAGACGAGCGCAAGCAGCGCCTCAAGCCCGGTGTCAATTTGTTCAATGGCTATATGTTGACGGGCGAGGAGAGCTTGGCACTGGGGCTGATTGACGACTACGGCAGCGTTGACTCGGTCGCCCGCGAAGTGCTGCAAGTCGAAGAGCTGGTCAACTACACACCGCAGCTCGACTTCTTCAGCCGCTTTGCCGAGCAGATCGGCGCCTCGGCAGCGCGAACCGCGATACAGGCCTTGTTGCCAGCGCCCAGCTTGCAGTAAGCCCGCAAGGAGTGCTGAGGCGGCGTAGCGGGCGGGCTGCGGATTTTTCTGCGCCCGCCCACAGCCCCCCGCTCACAGCCTATCCGCATAGGGCAAAAACAGCCCTTGAAATCTCTCGCTCTGCCCCCAAATCCCCGCCACGGTTTTATTTATCTGTATTGATTATCTTAGAGAACAGCTATGACGGTAGACACCACAAAGACAGAATCCCATGAGTTTCAGGCAGAAGTCGCACAGATTCTGCAATTGATGATTCACTCCTTGTACTCGAACAAGGAAATTTTTATTCGCGAGCTGATTTCCAACGCCTCGGATGCTTGCGACAAGCTGCGCTTTGACGCGCTGCAAGATGGCAGCCTGTATGCAGGCGATACCGATTTGGCGGTCAAGGTAACCTTCGACAAGGATGCGGGCACCCTGACCATTAGCGACAACGGCATCGGCATGAGCCGCGAGGAAGTGGTGAGCAATATCGGCACTATTGCCCGCTCCGGCACCAAGGCATTTTTAAATTCACTGACCGGCGACCAGCAAAAGGATGCGCACCTGATTGGTCAGTTTGGCGTCGGCTTCTACTCCTCGTTTATTGTTGCCGACAAGGTCACCGTGATCACCCGCCGCGCCGGGGAAGCGGCGGCGACCCAGTGGCAGTCCGACGGCACTGGCAGCTATACCCTGGCAGAGGCGAGTCGCGATGGGCGCGGCACTGACGTGATCCTCCACCTGCGCGAGGACGAGAAAGAATTTCTCGACGACTGGCGCCTGCGCAGTATTATCAAAAAATACTCCGACAATATCGAACTGCCAGTGAAAATGCTGGAATACATCCCGCCCAAGGGTGAGGACGATGAAGAAGAGGCCAAAACCCCTGAGTTCGAGACCGTCAACAGCGCTCGCGCCCTGTGGACGCGTCCCAAGTCTGAATTAAAGGACGAGGACTATCAGGAATTCTACAAAACCGTGGCTCACGACTGGCAGGAGCCGCTGGCCTGGAGCCACAACAAGGTCGAGGGCAAGCTGGAGTACACCAGTCTGCTGTACATTCCCTCCCAGGCGCCGTTTGACCTGTTTGACCGCGACCAGCAACACGGCATCAAGCTGTATGTGCAGCGCGTATTTATTATGGATGACAGCAAGGAGCTGATGCCGCACTACCTGCGCTTCGTCAAGGGGCTGGTCGATTCCAGCGACTTGCCGCTGAACGTCTCGCGGGAGATTTTGCAGAGCAATAAAATTATCGACAGCATTCGCGCAGGTTCAGTGAAGAAGGTGCTGGGCATGATGGAGAGCCTGGCCAAAAACGATGCCGACAAGTTCGCTACCCTGTGGAGCACCTTCGGCCAGGTCATCAAGGAAGGCCCGGTGGAAGATGCTGCCAACCGCGAGCGCATTTTGAAAATCTGCCGCTTTGCCTCCACCCATGCGGATACTCCGGAGCAAACGGTCTCGCTGGAAGATTACATCAGCCGCATGCCGGCAGACAGCGAGGCGATTTATTACATCACCGCCGACAGCTTTAACGCCGCCAAGAACAGCCCGCATCTGGAAGCCTTCCGCGCCAAGGGCATTGAAGTGCTGCTGATGTCGGATCGGGTTGACGAGTGGATGATGAGCCAGCTGCAAGAGTTTGACGGCAAGCAATTTGTCTCGGTGGCCAAGGGCGAGCTGGCGCTGAGCGACGACGAGAAAAAAGCTCGGGAAGAAACCGCCGAGGCCGCCAAGCCGCTGATTGAGCGCACCAAGGCGGCGCTGGGTGATCGGGTTGACGAGGTGCGCATCTCTACGCGCCTGACCCAGTCGCCCGCCTGTGTGGTGCTGGGCGAGCACGATATGGCGCTGCACATGCAGCAGTTGATGAAGCAGGCCGGCCACGCCGTGCCCGACAGCAAGCCCTCGCTGGAGATTAACGTCGATCACCCGCTGGTCAAGAAGATGGATGCCGAGGCCGATGAAGACCGCTTTGCCGACTATGCGGATGTGCTGTACGGCCAGGCAGTGATTGCCGAGGGCGGCCAGCTCGAAGACCCCGCCAGCTTTGTGAAAAAACTCAACGAGCTGCTGCTGGGCTGATTTGTGCAGCAGTTCCCCGAGGCAGGGGCGGGCGTTGCGATTCTTTGCCGCAGGCATTGAATTTCTTCGCCCAGCCTTTATGCTTCACCCACTCTTACACTATTGGAGCTATCAATGGCTTGGAATGAACCGGGCGGCGGCAACCAGCGCCCTAATGACCCCTGGGGCAATGGCAACAAAAACCAGGGCCCACCCGATTTGGATGACATCCTGAGCAAATTGTTTGCGCGTTTGAACGGGCTGTTCGGCAAGGGCTCGGGCAAGGGCGGTGGCAGCCTGGATGCCGGTCTGCTGCTGGTGATTGCCCTGGTGCTGGCCGTGTTGTACGGGCTGTGGGGCTTTACCACCATTGAGGAGGGCAAGCAGGGCGTGTTGCAGCAGTTTGGTGCTTATAAAGACACCAAAAAGCCCGGCCCGACCTTTGTCTTCAAGCCGTTTCAGCGCCTGACCGTGGTCAACACGGAAAACGTCAACAAGGTTGACAACGGCCACGAGCGCCAGGCCAACCGCGAGATGCTGACCCAGGATGAGAACATCATCATCGTCAAGTACGAGGTGCAGTTCAAAATCGACAGCGCCGAAGACTTTGTCTTTAACGTCAACGGCCCGGTCGAGACCTTGCAGCAGGCCGCAGAGAGTGCAATTCGGGAAATTGTCGGCCGCAACAAGCTGGACTTTATCACCACCGATGGCCGCAGCTCGGTGGCGGCGCAGGCCAAGACCCGCGTGCAGGACATTGTCAATGACTACCAGGCCGGCATCTCGGTGCTGCGCGTCAACCTGACCGAAGTGCAGTTCCCCAAGGAAGTGCAGACGGCGATTGATGATGTCACCAAGGCGCGCGAAGACCATGCGCGCTATATCAACGAGGCCGAAGCCTATCGCAATCAGGTCGTCCCCGAGGCGCGCGGCCAGGCGGCCAAGCTGACCGAAGAGGCCAAGGGCTACAAGGTACACGTTGAGAAAAAGGCCGAGGGTGAAGCCTCGCGCTTTACCCAGTTGTTGATCGAGTACCAAAAGGCACCGCAGGTCACCCGCGACCGCCTGTATCTGGATGCGGTGGAAGCTGTGCTGGGGCAGTCCAGCAAGGTCGTTGTCGATACCGAGGGGGGCAACAGCATGCTGTACCTGCCGCTGGACAAGCTGATTAGCCAGCAGCCGGTGACGCACAACACCTTGGTGTTGCCGCCGTCAGAGGAAAGCCACCGCACCAAGCCTGGCCGCCATGCCAGCCGTGACCGCTCAAGGGAGATTCGCTAATGCGCTCTATACAGTTATTTTTGGTCTTTCTCGCTGTCATTGGCCTGTTGGCCATGGTCAGCCTGTTCACCGTTGATGAGCGCGAGTACGCCATCAAGCTGCGCCTGGGGCAGATCGAGAAGGCCGATTATCAACCCGGCCTGCACCTGAAAATCCCCTTTGTCAACGAAGTCAAAAAGTTTGACCGACGCTTGCAGACCGTCGACCTCGCCCCCGAGCAATTTCTGACCAAAGAACAGAAATACATGATGGTGGATTCCTTTGTAAAGTGGCGGATTGACGATGTGCTGAACTTCTTTACCTCCACCAGTGGCAGCATGAGCCGGGCGAACAGTCGCCTGTCGGGGATTATCAACGACACCCTGAAATCGACCATTGCCAACCACACGATTCAGCAGGCCATCTCCGGCCAGCGCACCTCGATTATGGAGGCGGTGCAGAAGGTGGTGAATGAGCAGGCGCGCAGCCTGGGCATTGAAGTCACCGATGTGCGCATCAAGCGTCTGGACTTCCCCGAGAAGATTCGCGGCGATGTGTTCAAGCGGATGAAGAAGGGGCGGGAAAAGGTCGCCCAGGAAATTCGCTCCACCGGTAAGGAGCAGGCCAAGACCATCCGCGCCGGTGCCGACCGGCAAAAGCAGGAGATTCTCGCCGAAGCCTACCGCGAGGCGGAGACCGCGCGCGGTGAGGGCGATGCCAGCGCCGCAGAAATCTATGCCAGAGCCTATGGCAAAGACCCCGAGTTCTACCGCTTTTACCGCAGTTTGAGCGCCTACAAGGAGAGCTTCAAGAGCAAACAGGATGTGCTGGTAGTGCAGCCGGATTCGGAATTCTTCCGCTACTTCAACAGCTCGACAGGCAAGCATTAGCAAGGTGCTGCACAGACTTGTGCAGCGCTGGCCTGAATCGAGTATAATAGATAACCGGGCGTTCGCGAGAGCGCCCGTTTTTTGTGCCCGAGTCTGCGGGCGAGGGGAGTTGTCGTGGAATACGATTTTGTACGCGCCATTGCCCTGGTGATGATTATTGAAGGCGTGATGCCGTTTTTAAACCCCGGCGGCTTCAAGCGCAATATGCTGCGCCTCTTGCAGGTGCCCAATGTCAACTTGCGGGTCTGTGGTCTGCTGCTGATGCTCGCCGGTCTGGGCGTGTTGTACGGCTCGCGGGCGTAATGCGGATAGCCTGCCGGGGTGGTCGTATAGCCTGGCTGCACAGCCTGTCCGCATAGAGAGAGAAAGGTCGAAACAATGGCAATCGAAAATCCGTGGCTACTGCCCCAGGGCATTGAAGAAGTGCTGCCAGACGAGGCGCGCCAGCTGGAGCGCCTGCGCCGTCAGCTGATAGATCTCTACCAGAGCTGGGGCTACGCCCTGGTGATGCCCCCCCTGATTGAATTTATCGAATCACTGCTCGGCGATTTGGGGCGGGATTTGGACTTGAAAACCTTTAAGCTCACCGACCAGCTCAGCGGCAAGACCCTGGGCGTGCGCGCGGATATGACCCCGCAGGTGGCGCGGATTGATGCTCACCACAGCGGCAGCGCCCCGGCGCGCCTGAGCTATATGGGCACGGTGCTGCACACCCGTAGCGATGAATTTGCCAGCTCGCGCAGTCCCTTGCAGGTGGGCTGCGAGCTGTACGGCCACGCCGGGCCGGAATCGGATGTGGAAATCATGCAGCTGATGGTCGAGACCTTGCGCTGCGCGGGCATGACCAGGCTGACTGTGGACTTGGGGCATGTCGGCATCTTTCGCGCCCTGGCTGCCCGCTGCGGCCTGTCGGCGGCGCAGGAGGCGGCGCTGTTTGATAAATTACAGCGCAAATCCATGCCGGAGATTACACACTGGCTGGCCGAGCAGGACTTGCCCGCGAGCGACAAGGCCATGCTGCAAGCCCTGGCCGGCCTGCATGGTGATGCCAGCACGCTGGCGCGGGCGCGCAGCCTGCTGAGTGCGGCGGGCGAGGCGGTTGCGGCGGCGATTGATTATGTCGAGCAGGTCTTGAAGTTGTTGCAGCAGCACCTGCCGGACTTGCAGGTACATATCGACCTCGCCGAGCTGCACGGCTACCACTACAAGACCGGGGTGGTGTTTGCCGCCTATGTGCCGGGCACAGGGCAGGAAGTGGCGCGCGGCGGGCGCTATGACGAGATAGGCGCCGCCTATGGCCGCGCCCGCCCGGCCACCGGCTTTAGTACCGACATTAAAACCCTGGCGCGCATTGGCCGGGTAAATGCGGATCGGGCAAAAGGTATTCTCGCCCCCAGCTTGGCCGTGGCCGAGCACTCGCCCGCACTGGCACAAACCGTGGCCGAGCTGCGCGCCGGGGGCGAGAGCGTGGTCTACGCTCTGCCGGGCAGCGATTGTTCGCCAGCCGAGCTGGGCTGTGATCGGGTATTGGTCAAGGCCGGCGATAGCTGGTCAGTTGAGGAAGCGTCCGCGCTGTGAGTGCCAGGAGCATCACAGGGCTGGGTAAAATTTGGTTTACGTAAAAGGCAAAACTTGCAATGGGTAAGAATGTAGTAGTTTTGGGCACTCAATGGGGTGACGAAGGCAAAGGTAAAATTGTTGATCTGCTGACTGATCAGGCAGCGGCGGTGGTGCGCTTTCAGGGCGGCCACAACGCCGGTCACACCCTGGTGATTGATGGCAAAAAAACGGTTTTGCACCTGATTCCCTCGGGTATTCTGCGCGCTAACGTCGAGTGCCTGATTGGCAACGGCGTGGTGCTCTCTCCCGATGCCCTGTTTACCGAGCTGGACGCGCTGGAGAAAAGCGGCGTACCGGCCAGCGAGCGCCTCGGCGTCTCTGCGGCCTGTCCGCTGATTCTGCCCTATCATGTCGGCCTCGACATGGCGCGTGAGCGCGCCCGTGGCAACCAGGCCATCGGCACCACCGGGCGCGGCATCGGCCCGGCCTACGAGGACAAGGTGGCGCGCCGCGCCCTGCGCGTGGGTGATTTGCTGCAGCCCGAGGACTTTGCCAGCAAGCTCGAAGAAGTCCTGCACTACCACAATTTTGTCTTGCAGCACTACTACCAGGCCGACACCTACGATGTACAGCAAGTGCTGGAACTGGCCTTGCAGCAGGGCGAGCGCCTGACCCCGATGATTGTCGATGTCACCACGCGTCTGGCGGAACTGAGCCGGGCGGGCAAGCACATTATGTTTGAAGGCGCGCAGGGCACGCTGCTGGATATTGACCACGGCACCTTCCCCTTTGTCACCTCCTCGAACACCACCGCAGGCGGTGCCAGCACCGGCACCGGCGTCGGCCCCTGTGCGCTGGACTATGTGCTGGGCATTACCAAGGCCTACACCACCCGCGTTGGCGCGGGGCCATTCCCCACCGAGCTGTTTGACGAGATTGGCGAGCACCTGGCGGTGAAGGGCCACGAAGTCGGCGCGACCACCGGGCGCGACCGCCGCTGCGGCTGGTTTGATGCCGTGGCGCTGCGCCGCTCGCTGCAAATCAACAGCGTCTCGGGGATTTGCCTGACCAAGCTCGACGTGCTGGATGGCCTGGAGACTATCCGCATTGCCACCGGCTACAAGATGGACGGCCAGACTATCAGCGTGCCCCCGGTCGGTGCCGATGCCTTTGCCCGCTGCGAGCCAATTTATGAAGAGCTGCCGGGCTGGTCTGAATCCACTGTGGGCGTGCGCACTATTGATGCGCTGCCAGCAGCGGCCAAAGCCTATATCAAACGCATTGAAGAAGTGCTGGAAACCCCGATTGATATTATTTCAACCGGCCCGGATCGCGCCGAGACTATCGTGCTGCGCCATCCCTATGCTTGAACAGGCGCTGAATGAGCCCGTTTCCAGACTATCCGCATTGCGCAGTATCAAGCACTTGCGCTATGCGGATAGTCTAAATGACCCCTGTTATTGACTCGCTCCCTCAATCAGCACTTTTTTACGGGCGGTGCACAAGCACGCCCGGTTTATTTTTTAGCCCCGGCAAAATGCCTGGGACAACAAGGAGACCAGCCAGCAGGCTGCACTCAATAGCATGAGCAAAACCAAGATACTATTCCCCCTGAAGCAAGACCCGTTCTACGAGCGCGAGAAGGCCAAATATGACCGCCCCAGCGCCAGCCGCGAGTACATCTTGCAGGTAATCGAGGCGCTCGGCGCGCCGGTGGACTTTGATGATATTGCCGATGCCCTGGGCATCCCGGTGGATGACGATGATGGCAATGTCGGTCTGGATCGGCGCATCCGCGCGATGATTCGCGATGGCCAGCTGATCCGCAACCGCAAGGAAGGCCTGCTGCCGGTAGATGAAAAAGACCTGGTGCGTGGGCGCGTCTCCGCTCACCCCGATGGCTTTGGCTTTTTGATTCCCGATGAGGGCGGCGATGACCTGTTTATCCACGCCAAGCAAATGGATGCCCTGTTTCACCACGACCATGTGGTGATGCGCCGCGCGGGGGAAAACCGCCGCGGGCAGAGCGAGGGTCGCCTGGTCGAAGTGCTCGAACGCGCCCACACCCACATGGTCGGGGAAATCTTCTATGAAGACTCGATTGCCTTTATGGTGCCCTCCAACAACCGCATCACCCAGGATATTCTGATTGCCAGCGACAAAACGCTGGGCGCGGAGGACGGCCAGCTGGTCAAGGTGGAGATCACCCACCAGCCAACCCGCCGCCATCAGGCGCAGGGGCAGGTGGTGGAAATCATGGGCGACCCGATGGGGCCGGGCATGGAAATCGAAATCGCCATCAACTCGCACAATATCCCCGTAAACTGGCCCGCCGAGGCCGTGGCCGAGGCCGACCGCCTCGGCGATGAGGTGCTGGAGACGGACAAGCGCGGGCGCACCGACTACCGCGACCTGAACCTGATTACCATTGACGGCGAAGATGCCAAAGACTTTGACGATGCCGTCTACGCCCAGCGCCAGGGCGATGGCTGGATATTGTATGTGGCGATTGCCGATGTCTCCCACTATGTACAGCCCGGCTCGGCGCTGGATCAGGAGGCCGCACTGCGGGCGACCTCGGTCTACTTCCCCGGGCGGGTGGTGCCAATGCTGCCCGAGTCGCTGTCCAACGGCCTGTGCTCGCTGAACCCGGATGTCGATCGCCTGTGCATGATGTGCGAAATGCACATAGACAGCGAAGGCAACATCCACAGCTACGATTTTAAAGAGGGCGTATTCCGCTCCAAGGCGCGCACCACCTACGATCAGGTCGGCGCGATTCTGCTCGATAACGATGCCGCAACCAAGGCGCAATTTGCCGATGTCGTGGCCGATATTCAAGAGCTGCACGCCCTGTACAAGGTGATGCGCAAGGCGCGCGAGACGCGCGGAGCGATCGACTTTGACACGGTAGAAACGCGAATTGAATTTGGCGAGGGCAAGAAAATCGAAGCCATCGTCCCGGTGCTGCGCCACGATGCCCACAAGCTGATTGAAGAGTGCATGATTGCGGCCAATATCAGCGCGGCGCGGTTTATTCAAAGCAAAGCCATCCCCGCGCTGTATCGCGTCCACGAAGACCCCACGCCGGACAAATACGAAGACCTGCGCCAGTTCCTGATGAGCTTCGCCCTGAGCATTCCCGCCGCCGCCCAGCCAACGGTGAAAATGTATGCGGATATTGTCGACAAGAGCCAGGGGCGCCCCGAGTCGCGGCTGATTCAAACCGTGCTGCTGCGCTCGATGAAACAGGCCATGTACATGCCCGAGTGCAAGGGACACTTCGGCCTGGCACTGAGCCACTACGCCCACTTCACCTCGCCGATTCGCCGCTATCCCGATCTGCTGGTACACCGCGCCATTCGCTACATTATTCGCGGCGGCAAGGCGGCTGATTACACCTACACCGCCACCCAGATGGCCCTGCTCGGCGAGGAGTGCTCCACCGCCGAACGCCGCGCCGTTGAAGCCACCCGCGATGCGATGGACTGGCTGAAATGCGAGTATATGCTCGACCGCGTGGGCGAGACCTTTAACGGCATGATTACCGGCGTCGCCCCCTTTGGCATCTTTGTCGAACTGGAAGGGGCGTACGTAGAAGGCATGGTGCACGTCACCAACCTGGATCGCGACTACTTCCAGCACGACCCGGTCGGCCACCGCCTGGTCGGCGAGCGCAGCGGCCAGGTCTACCGCCTCTCGGACAAAGTCAAAGTCAACCTGGTCAAGGTCGATCTGGAAGCCAAAAAAATCGAACTGGAGCTGGCCGAAACCGGCACTGTCGACACACCCCCGCGCGCGCCGAAAAAGCGCAAGCGCGCCACCGAGAACCAGGCTTAAGCGATGACAGATAAAAGCTCAAATTCACGCCGCGAAGGTCGCGAGCAGCGTCGCGGCAGCCGCCGTGACACCCGCGCAGCAGCGCGCAAGCAAGAATACCTGTGCGGCTTTCACGCCATCCAGGCGGCGCTGGACAAACAACCCGGCAAGGTCAAGCAACTGTTTGTGCAGCAGGGGCGAAGCGACCAGCGTATCGACACCCTGATACAAGCCGCACGGCAGAGCGGGGTGAGCGTACAGGCGGCGCGCCGGGAAACGCTCGACGAGCTGGCCGAGGGTGTCAGCCACCAGGGCGTGCTGGCCCTGTTCACGGGCGGCAGCCTGTGGGATGAAAATGACCT
>PDWJ01005017.1_pt1 | contig 11169 bp, 7 predicted proteins | sample 1430881 | NCBI WGS metagenome assembly PDWJ01 (sample SAMN01162460, study PRJNA174530) | Oral metagenome, whole genome shotgun sequencing project. | biome: Marine environment; feature: Marine mammal; material: Swab sample of the gingival sulcus; isolation source: swab sample of gingival sulcus... | reverse complement strand
GTGATCCTATAAATTTAGCAACAAACATATTTGCTGGCTTGTTATAAAATTCCTCAGGTTTTCCTACTTGTTGTATAACACCTTTGTCTAATAAAAAAAATCACAACCTGTAAGCACAAATTCTTCCGGATTTAATTTGAGAGAAAACTATGACAGATATATTAAATCTAAACAAGATACAACTGATTTTAATCTTTATCATTCCGGGTTTTATATCTTATAAAATATGGACATTGATTATTCCTTCAAGACAAAGCCTTATCAAAGATATTGTTATTGATATAATGTGCTATAGCTCCATTAACTTTGCCTTACTTATTTGGTTGATTGACATAACATCTGACGCTGCTCTTGCTTTAAAATATTTAGTCTATATAATAATCTTTTTTTTAGCACCAATCTTATGGCCCATACTGTGGAGCCTTATTCTCAAGAGTAAATTCCTTAGAGGTAAGACGATACACCCAACACCAAAAGCTTGGGATTACTATTTTAGCTTGGGAAAGCCATGTTTTATGCTTATTCATTTAAACTCAGGTAAGCTCATAGGCGGATTATATTATGAAGAATCGTTTGCGTCATCTTATCCTGAAAATAAAGATTTATATCTAAAGGAAGTATGGAAAATAGATGAGAATGGTGCCTTTCTTGAAAAAGTAGAAGACACAGCAGGGTTATTAATCTCTTATGATATGATAGAGTATATTGAACTTTTTGACCCTTATCCAAAAGAAGGAGATGAAGATGGCAAAGACAGAAAGAACTGATGGCTACAGACCATTACAGGAAGGTTATCAGCCCAAGAACCAAGGGAATCTCCAATCTGAAGGAGGAGTTAAACAAATAATTCCGCCTAAAGGGGGAACAGGAGAAGTTACAAAACAGAGTAAAAAGAAACCTCATAATAACAATTAATGGAAGGAAGCTTAGTCTCATATCCCCTTATTCTCAAGGCAAGGTTTGGGAGTAAAGCCGGGAAAAAAGTATAAATGGGAAGAAAATCATGGAAGAATTAAACAACTTTAAAGATGTTTTGACAAAATACAAAAAAATTTTATTCTTCATTCCCGGGTCTCCCGACCCCGATGCCATGGCATCGTCCTTTGCTCTGCAGATGCTCTTGAGCAACTACTCAGTGGAGGCCGACATAGCCTCCACTCAAAAACTCTCCCTTTCCCAAAATATTGAATTTGCCAAACGACTGGGAATAGAGGTAGAAGACTTTGAAAAGATTTCTCATGAAGAATACGATGCCTATGGTGTAACCGATTACCAAAACAATGTCATAGAGGGCATTACCGGCAGAAAGCCATGTGCATTCCACATCGACCACCATGAGAAATATGACAAATGCGAAAAGGCAGACTTTTCCCTCATAGACACAACTGCCGGTTCGGCAAGTACCATAGTCGCCCTATTGCTCAAAGAATTAAACCCCAATCTTGACAAACACACAATGGCGTTAATCTCAACAGCTCTGATTTTTGGAATACAGACCGACACCGACACCTATTCCCACTCAGGGGAAAAGGATTTGGAGGCACTTAAATTTCTCACCCCATTTGCCATTGAAGAGATAATAAACAATCTCAATATAACTCCCCTTGAACCGGCCACTCAACTCTACTACCAGAAGGGCATGGCAGGAGAAATTCTCTACAAGGACTGGGGGATATACCCCGCAGGCTATATAAAATCAGAACATCGAGATTCCCTTGCCATTGCAGCGGATATGATTCTCAAGGAAAAGGAACTTCAGACAATTGTTGTTTTCGGGATAGTGGAAGACGACAAGCGAAAGAGCATGACTCTCAATGCCCTGTTTCGTACAAATGATCCCGGCCAGGATCTTGACGGGCTCATAAAGGGTATTGCCGAAAACGGGGGGGGCCGCAAATTTAAGGGAGCCTTCCAGGTTGATCTGGACTTTTTTCACTGCTATGCAGACAGAGACAAACTCCTTAGTTTCATTGAAAAGGTGACCATAGAAAAGCTGAAAAAAGCAAAGGACGGAGTCTATGTTACAGTTATAAAGACTGCCTACACCGGATTCATAAAACGATTTGCAGCCTTTTTAAAAAAGAAATGACATCTTTGCCGCAACCTCTAAGGAAAAGACCTGGCTGGCAAGGACATGTTCATCTCGATTATAAAAGCGTTCAAGCATTACCGCTCCATCTATTTCGGCCTTAACATATTTATGCACATTTGCCATTAAACCGGCCTTCAAGGAGTGGAGATCATAGGGCTCGGGAGAAATGGCATTTATATAATCGTATCTATTTATTTCTCCCCTGTACTCAAGGGAAAGAGTGGGTATTCCGGTGAGTTTATAATAAGAAGAGAAGGGTTTGAAAAGATCTTTTACTTCGGTATCATAGAGAATTCGAAATCTGTAACCATGGTCCTCTTCCTTTAAATTTGACTCTTCGGGCATATTGGCAGCATAGATATAGTCACTCTTACCTTCATCAATGGAGCGATCTATGTATTTTGCATCGCTGCGACGGCGATAGTCAAGGGCCGTACTCAGGAGCAAATTTTGCCGTCCCCATTTAAAGTTAATTGAAATTTCAGGAGAAAAGCTTTTCTCATTTATATTTGCCGTTATTATCTCACTGTCATTATAGGCCAGCCCCATGTTGAGGGAGGAGCTGTGATAGTCCGCACCCTTTCCATTTTTTCTGAAAAAACCAAAGTTCAGAAGCTTCATCAAATCAATTCTAAAAAAAGAACCGGCTCTGTAGGTTACTATTTGTCCGGGAATACCCTCTATATTTGATCTTTCCACAACCTGTTTCAAACCCAGGTTTAAATTAATATTCCCCACTCCCAAATCTATATTTGAATCCAGGGCAAGATCATCATCAAATTTCAGAGAATTGTCGTAGTCCAAATCCAAAGAACTGCCCTTTGACCTTATTCTTCGATTCAAGCTTTCATAGACAATATCCCTTCCCCGGGCATAGTTCCCGTGACCATGAAAAAAATACCCCGGATAGTATTTATAGAGATTATAGACCACAGGCGAAAGAGATGAAAAAACCCGGGGGAGACCATATTCCTCGTGGAAGAGGCTGTCAGATTCTCCTTCATAGGGAACGAATGTCTCGGACAAAATAGACTCCCTGGAATAGGAAAGATTCAGATTCTTGACTCTTTTCAGAATTCCACTTCGACCAAATCTCATTGGAAGGTAGAGCTTCATGTAAAATGTACTCAAGGCACTCTTGGTTCTTGTGAAGTTTAAAATTGCAGGAGTTGTATCAAAGTCATGATCGCGAAAATCATACTCTCTGTAATCTGCCTTAAAAGTTATTGCCGGCTTCCAAAAGTTAGATTTCAAATAGCCCAACTCCAAATCAATGTAGTTGTTACGACTCACATATTTCCCCGGGTCTTGCACAAAAAACGGGAAGTGAAATCCACGGTGAACCTCCCCGTCAATGGAGTTTTGGGAATCGCCATTTTCAAAATCCACTATTTCCTCAAGGGATCTGCCAAAACCCGGCTTAAAATAGAAATAGGGGTTGAGATATTCAAAGCTTAAATTAAGATCAGAGCGCTGCCGTCGATCCTCCTCGTGAAGATTTATATATGATGACAGTTCCGAATTGGAAAGATCTTGGGAACTCCTTCCTGTGGAAAGCTCCTTAAAGACCAGGTGCAAAACCACATCAGCTCTGAGAGTTCCGAACAAAAAATCCTCAATGGTTTGAACATATTTCAAAGAGGGACTGTGAGTCACCCTTTTCAAATGATCATCAAAAACAGAGCCTCCCAGTTTTTGAGAGCGAATATTGTCGTAGTCATTTAACATATATTGAAAGTTAAACCTGGGTCCCCTATCATTTTGAGAGATATAATCTGTGATAAAGTTAAACCTGTTTATTCGGGTCTCTCCGGCGAGCTCCCTTGAAAAATTTTCACCTTCACCATCCGTATTGTAGTGTTCCATGGCAAAGACAAGGGATGCGTCCCACCGGGGAAGAATTTTAAACTTCCCGGCAAACTTCCTATACCTTCGGCTCATATCTCCATTTGACCTTCCAAGGTTTTCAAACTTTGAAGTATTCCCCTTTTCAATGTACTTCAAATTCATATCGGAAAGAACGGGAACTCCCTTCTTAGTGCGATAGAGAGCCTTTTTGAACTTCAAAGTGTTTTCATAGAGCCAGGCATTCCCTCTGTGAGTTATGGGGTCTGAGACATATATGTCATTGAGCCAAACAGTGCCGCTTTCACCGGCTCCGTAAAAGACCACCTTCAGAAAGGTAATTCGCTTCAAATTCGGAATACCCGTGGTGCTGAAAATTGGAACATTCCCATTGGAAGAGCTGTCTAATTTCAGGGTGAAATTTTCCCAGGAGTTCAGAGTGGAGGGACCTATTCTGTACTCCCTATAGTCATAGTCAGAAGACCCCAGAATAATTCCCATGGAAGCATTGCTTGTGAAAGAAATAGCCTTCATCCAAAGATTCAGGGTTTTGTAATACCCAATGTCAATGGGAGAGGGGAAGGTTCTCTTAATGGAAACGGCATTGTTCACTCCGGGAATATTAAAATCAAGTTGCAGTGTGGTTTCCTGCTCCTCGTCAAACTCTGAACTATCCAGGCTTCCATAGAGAGACTCATATACCCCTCGTTTTTCATGCAAAAAAGATCTCCCACGATAAAATTCATCGTCCACAGTGTTGAGAAGCCCTGCCTTAATAACGCCGGGATCATTTGTAGATAGGCCGTCTATTTGGGCATCGCGCCACTTTGAGCCCAGGAACCTTATACCGTCAAAGAAGACCCTGCCATAATCTCCACTGTTTTTCACCATGTAGAGTCTCAAAGACTGAACCTCCCGCATGAGGGCAACTTCCGAACCACTGAGGCTCTCCCAATCTATGTAAACCCTGATTTTCTTCCACTTCCCATTGTCAACAGCAAGAGACCCCAAATTCACTGTGACCACACTCTCTTCAGTTTCAAGCCTGCCGTCACCGTTCAAATCTTCACTATTCAGGCGACCGTCACCGCGAGTGTCCCTGCTCAAACCGGGACCTCCTCCAATCACCGTGTGATTATTGCCGTCAAAACTGAAACCCCTGTCCTCGGAAATTCCCATTTTAGGATATGCGTCAATGTAGCCGTTACCATTGGAATCCTCTGTGTCAAAAATGCCGTCTCCGTCTGCGTCCTCGCTTATGCGACCAATGTCCATGTAGAGATTCACCGAGCCCCCTGCAGAGCTATCGTGGCGAACCCAAAGTTCAACATATTTTAAGCCTGAAAAATCCAGAGCTTCTTCCGAAAGCTGCCTCGTCACTGCAGAAACGCAGTTGCCCATTGTAAAATCATAGTCAAAAACAAGACTAATCTGGTCGTCCTTATCGGTAATGGAGCTGTCAACATGCCCCGTTGCAATATTAAATGGTCCGGGCTTTACTTCATAATCAACCCGGGCAGGAGAAAATGACTCGCCACGAAGAATATCCGTAGAGGAAAGCCGCCTGTAATAATAGTAGTTTAAAATTCCTCGATTGGACTGATTGAGTCCCAGGGGCATGGAGGAGAGCTGCCAGTCCTTCTCGGAAAGTGAAATTGAAACAATCTCCACGGTGGACTCCATATTATCAAGCAGGGCCTTGCCAAAGGTATTTTTATTTTGAATACTTCGGGCAAACTCCCCGTATGCAGAAAACTCAAGGGGAATGTTCTTTGGGGCTCCTCCTGCAATTTTATTGTAGATGTTCGACAGATTTTTAGAACCAGCTCGAAGCGAGGCATCTCCTTCAAAAACAATGGTCTGACCGGACTCCTCTCCTATTTCGGGAACAACCTCAGAACCGGCTCCACGGGCAAGGACCACCGAGCCCCCCAACTTTAAATTTCGGTTAACGGAATATTCAGTCCTTGCTCCTCCTGCAAAACCACTTCCCGAAGTGCCCTCAGGGAGATAGTCATAGCTAATTTCAATTTTCGTTGTGGAAGAGATGAGGGGGTTGTTGCTATCTATAAAATAGACCATTCCAAAATCACTGTTCACCGAATATAAAGAAGTGGAGAGCTTGGAACCGTTGACCTTAACCGAAACGCTGTCTTTAACAATGTTTCCATGTTTCAACTTGAAGCTCCTGACCCCGGAAAAAAAATCGGCAACCATCTTATACCTGCTGAAAAGATAGGCATCCCCTGAGAGAACCTCACTATAAATCACATCAATTGCAGATTGAGAAAGCCCGAACCGAAAGGGCTCCCGAAGTTTAAACCTTAAGAGACCCGATTCAAAATCAATGAAATATTTTCCCAGCTTCTTTCGGTCGCCGGACTTCATACGGGAAGAATCGTCATAAAATGTGAGAAAAAAATTGTCGGGCAAAATACCCCGCTCTCCCAAATAGTAAAAGGACTTCACCTCATAGACATCAAGGTTTACCTTACCGTCTCCATTGCTGTCCACCTCTCCTGTATCAAAGGAAAGATTTTTTACCTCGGTATCCTCGTTTAGCGACTCCCCATATCGAATAAAGACAAAGTTCTTCCCTGCAAATTCACCGCCGGGATGTTTAATATCGCCGGGCACCAACACCGAAGGGTCCCGTGTCCCCCCGGAAAGAGTATAGACTGCAAAAATACGAGAATCTTCCGGCACCATGGAAAGAAACTTTATAAGTCCCGTGGAGTAGTTGATACTGTAATCAATTCCATTTGCCAGCTTCTTATAGTTCCCTCCGTCAAGGGAAAGCGTTATGGTGTTGGCATCATTATGCGGATTTCGGTCGTCCATGTAGACTGCGAAACCTGCGGGGTTAATATTCACGGAATGCAGGGAATAATTTTCGGGGTCAGCGGGGGAGGAGGTAATGGCAATGGTTGAGTAAACCGAAGCCGGTCCCGGGGGCGAGGTCAGCCCGTCATATCTGAGAAAGGGCTCAAGCTGATAATAAACATTTCGAACATATTGATAATCCCTGAGAGATATGGAACCCTGACGGGAGTTGCCCCTGAAGACTTCAACCTCACTATTGCCCGTGATTATTGAGCCGAAAGCCATGAACTCCCAACTGCCCTTTCTCACCTTGAAGTCCGCACCGAGCCCCTTGGCTCTGGTGTTGTCATAGGTGGCATAGTTTGAATGGTCGAAATTAATGTCAATCTCACCAACATTGACTTCCCGAATAAACTCATCGTCTTCAATGGCACGGTAGTTCATTCGATATGTATTTTCATCTCGTTCGCTGTCATGGTCAATGTAAACACTGATGCGCCTGTCAATGGTGCCGTTCACCCGGAGTTTGATAATCTGCTCAGGGAAAAATCCCTCCTTAATCACTCGTGACAGGGGTCTGTCTTCATCATACTGTTTATACTTCTTGTCTGTAAAAAAGGACTTACCATAGACCCCCTTCATGGAAACATCAGCATCCAGAAAGAGGTCCAGGCTTTTATCATAGACATCTCCTGAAAAAATATTCCCCGGGGAATCTCCCTTAGGCAAGTTCACGGCATAGAGGTTCTCTCTGTTTTGAAGCTCAGGAAGTTGATTTTTTTTATCTTTTTTTGAAGTTAATGCAGGAGATTTCCACAGTTTTACCCCGACCTTTTCATTAAAAAAACGAAGAACATCTTCCTGAAGAGAGTCCCGCCCCTGAACCTGGGCAATGGCCAAAACAGGAATGATTGCAAAAGTTAAAATTATGTGGACATGAAATGTTTTCACCATATAGACAACAGTGTTTTCCCATTTCCCATATTATCTACAGGGGACTACCTTCCCAAAGACACAACTTGAAAGAAAAGTCCTCGTAGTATTCCCCTACCACATTCGACTCATGTATGGATAGGGATTTATGGGAATACCACCGAGACGAATCTCATAGTGACAGTGATTTCCCGTTGAGTTTCCAGTCATGCCTACATAGCCTATGCGGTCTCCCTTGCGCACCTTGGCCCCCTTTACCACGGCCGTCTGTCGCATGTGACCATATATAGTCTCATAGCCAAACTTATGCTTAATGCGAACGGCATTTCCATAGCCTCCCATCCAGCCGGAAGTTACCACCACTCCGGGAGCAGTTGCCCTGATTATTGTCCCTGCAGGAGCGGCAATATCTATGCCCGTATGAAAATCCCTTCCATATCCAAAGGGAGACCTCCTCCAACCAAAAAGAGAGGAAATATGTCCCGAATTGGGAATAATGGAAGGGGTGTATTTTATGACCTTACTTCGAACATTGATAAAATTCTTAATCGTCTTAACGGTACGGGTGGTGCTCATGAGGTCTTTTTGAACGGTCTTCATGTCAAAAATCTCTCCGGGAAGAATGCGACGAATTTCCTCTAACTCGTTCATCTTCTCCTTGTCAAAGTCCCTATTCTCCCAGATATCTCCAATGTGGTCAGTGCCTGCAGCAAGACGGTAGAGGTCTTCAATTTCAGGTTTCAAATCGTCCAGGAGGTCGTAAATTTCATTTGTGAGCTTTTCATATCGAATGAGATTTGCCCGAACATCATTGTACGAATGAAGAAGTTTTTGCTCTTCCATCTTCACCTTTCTGTTTTTTATCACAGCATAGGAGGAGGTGACCAAAACCACCAGGAAAAGGCTAAGGAAGAAAAAAACTATGAAACGGGAAATCTGAAAGTTAAAAATCCGCTTTTCATTATGGGGGATGAACATGACAGTCATTTTTTCATGTCCCTTTTCAAGAAACCTGTCCCAGAATTTACCAAACTTTTTGTGAAATACAAACCAACTTTCATATAGCTTGCGGGAAAATTTATTATGAAAATGCTTTATACTGAACTTCATAGATACACTCTTGAACAAAAGTTATAGATATAGCCATTATATATAGATAATCGGCAAAAACAACCAATTTTTAACCCTTAAAAAGATAATTTATGGCTTCCGAAATGGTTGTCACTCCTTCAATTTCCATATCAGGACAGAGTTCACGGGCCTTTTTCAAATCCCCTCGGGCAATGACAAGCCTTTCAAAGCCCGAAAGCCTGAACTCCTGAACCCGCTTGTCAATATGCGAAACGGGTCTGAGTTCGCCCGAGAGGGAAACCTCTGCGAGAAAACCCGTTCCCTCGTCAATGGGAGACTCTTTGAGACTGGATACCATGGCCATTGCCACAGAGAGGTCCGCGGCGGTCTCTCCAATATCAAATCCCCCTGAAACATTTATGAAAACATCAAAGCTGTTGAGTTCCAAGCCCACATGTTTTTCAAGAACGGCACAGATTATAATCAATCTGTTCAGGTCAAAGCCATCTGCCATTCTCCGGGGATTTGAAAAAGATGAAGATGTAACAAGGGCCTGAACTTCAAAGAGAATGGTTCGCGTTCCCTCCACCGCCGCGGACACGGCGTTTCCCGGAGACTTCGACTTAAATGGGTTGAGAAAAATTCGATTTTTCTCCCGCACCTCCTCCAAACCCCTTGCCGTCATGCTGAAAAGACCTATTTCGTTCACCGAGCCATAGCGATTTTTGAAAGCTCTGAGAACCCTGAACTCTCTGAAAAAATCTCCTTCAAAATACAAAACAACATCGACAATGTGCTCAAGCAACTTGGGGCCGGCAATACTCCCCTCCTTGGTGATGTGCCCAATGAGAATGATTGAGAGGTTGTTCTTTTTTGCAAAATCAACAAGCCGAGAGGCAGACTCCCGAACCTGACTGACCGAGCCCATGATACCGGGAATGTCGCTGCTGAAAATGGTCTGAATGGAATCAACTATTAGCAGTCCGGGCTTCGTGGTCTTGGCAAGCTCAATGATGTCCCCAACCTCATTGTCTGTGGAAATGCTTATCTTTGAGGCATCAAGCCCCAGCCTGTGGGCCCTCTGACTTATCTGTATGGGCGACTCCTCCCCTGAAATATAGAGAGCCTCATGTTCAGCTGCCACCTGAATGGCAAGGGTTGACTTGCCGATTCCCGGCTCACCACCAAGGAGTATGACCGAACCGGGAACGATGCCCCCTCCGCATACTATATTCAGTTCCTCCATTGAGCTCTTCTTTCTCACAATGGCTTCCCTGCTCACAGAGCTCAATGGCATTGCCGAAGGTTTATGCCCTCCACTCCTCCTGACAGGCTCCTCTGCCTCAACAATGGTATTCCACTCTCCGCATGAAAGACATCTTCCATTCCATTTGGAATAGTCTGCCCCGCATGCAGAGCAAACAAAGTAATCTTTTTTCTTCGCCATTATCTGTTCTTTTTCCGAAAAAGAAGCTTTGAAGGGTCCTGTTGAAGGCTTCGAAAGAGCTCCTTTGCAGATTTTGAAGCATCTTTTATATTGTAATAAATTTCTTCATCAGTCATAAGCCTGCCCAGAGTTCCTCTGCCGCTTTCAAGCCTGTGAACAATTTTGTTCAAATCGCGAGAAATTTCCGAAAGGTTTCTTATGGCAACTGTAATGTCTTCCTTGTTCTTCTCTGACAGGCTGGACATATTGGTGGTGAACTTATTGAGCTGATTCATGAAGAGATTAATCTGACTGGAAAGTCTGTATATGGAAGTTCTTGCGGAAAGAACGGTCTGTCGTATGTCCTTACGATTTTCTCCGGAGATTTGGTTGAGATTTTTAACAAACTGTTTGGAGTTTTGAAAAATTTCAGCAAGGAGCTCCCCTCCGCTCTGGTCTTGCATGAAGCCCTGAAAAATCAACATCATCTGGTCAAAGCTGGGTGGGTCAATGCCATAGAGAACATCTCCGTCCTTTATAAAATCATCGCTATTTCTTGTGGGAGGTACAAAGACATTGATATATTTGCTTCCAATGAGTCCCTTTGTAAAAATAGCAAATTTTGTTTCCCTGACGAGCTTAAACTTATTTTTTATCCAGATGTCAACTTCAGTCTTTTCGTCGCTCTGTTTAATGGCAGTTACCTTGCCAATATCAATACCACCGGCAATCTTAACGGGAGCTCCCACTGCAAGGTCATTGAGAAATCCGAAGTAAAGGGTGATATTATAACCCGACCTGGACACACTGATTTTTGACAGCATACCCACGACCAGAATGAAGATGGTAAAGCTCAGGGTTATGAGCAGCCCCACACGGGCTTCGTTGTTCAGTTTCATCAAAACTCCTTAACTTTATGCAGATTATAAAGAGGGTGAATAAAATCAAACAAAAAATGGAGTAAATTTGCAGATTTTTA
>PDWJ01005016.1_pt1 | contig 11170 bp, 8 predicted proteins | sample 1430881 | NCBI WGS metagenome assembly PDWJ01 (sample SAMN01162460, study PRJNA174530) | Oral metagenome, whole genome shotgun sequencing project. | biome: Marine environment; feature: Marine mammal; material: Swab sample of the gingival sulcus; isolation source: swab sample of gingival sulcus... | reverse complement strand
ATTATCAATAGTTTTTGAACTAAAAGGATACCCATCTCCATTTTTATAAAGATTTAATACCTTGCCATTTTTTACTTCATATAAATCAACTTTATTAGTTATAGGACGAGCTGTTTCAAGAATAAAATTTTCAAACTCTGTTTGATTTTTAACCTTAAACTTCATCCAATAAAACGAATTTGTGAAATCCAAATTACTGACATTATGATCTAGATACATGAAGTCATCAGCAGAGCTTTTTATTATTTCATTAATAGTCAAACTCCCAGCTTCATCTTTACAAATTTCCGCTTGTTTAGCAATGGATTTCCCCAGCACTTCATGGGTCAAAGTAACCAAATTATTTGCCCCTGCAAAAACGGTTAACAAAAGAGAGAATACAACAAAGCTTATTTTCATACGGAATAAATGTACAAAAATTTAATTACAAGAAAAGAAGTAAGAATTTTAATTTTCGTCTTGAACAAAAGAAATGGCTTTTTCCACCATATTTTTTGAACCAACAAAGAAAGGTACCCTTTGGTGCAATTCGGTAGGTTCAATCTCTAAGACCCTTTGATGTCCAGTTGACCCTAATCCACCCGCCTGCTCTGCAATAAACGCTATAGGATTACACTCATATAACAATCTGAGTTTACCATTAGGAGATGATGAAGTTGCTGGATAGATATAGATACCACCTTTAATTAAATTTCTATGAAAATCTGCCACCAAAGACCCGATATATCGCCCAGTTAAAGGTCTATTTGTTTTTTCATCAATAGCTTGAGCGTATTTTACATAATTTTGTATACCCTCAGAAGATTTATAAAAATTACCTTCATTTAAGGAGTAAATTTTCCCATCTTCACTGGTTTTCATATTTGGATGTGACAAAATAAAAACACCAATTCCAGGATCATAAGTAAAACCATTCACCCCATTACCTGTCGTGTAAACTAACATGGTTGACGAACCATAAATCACGTATCCTGCGGCTAATTGTTCTGTACCTTTTTGCAGAAAATCGGCTTCTGTAACATCTGTGCCTACGGGCGTCAAACGTCTGTAAATACTGAAAATAGTCCCTACGGAAACATTCACATCAATATTTGACGATCCATCTAAGGGATCCATAGCAACGATATACTTCCCGTCTTTATTTAATGGAATAAACTCTTCATTTTCTTCAGACGCGATTCCACAAACTACTTTTCTTTGCCTTAAAGCTTTTATAAATTGATCATTAGCATAGACGTCCAACTTTTGTTGGGCTTCTCCCTGGACATTCTCTGTTCCAACCGCACCCAAGATATGCGTTAAAGTACCTGCTTTGTTTATCTGCTGACTAACTACTTTAGACGCCAATCTAATCCCACTTAAAATCCTTGAAAATTCCCCACTGGATCCGGGAAAATCTTGTTGTTTTTCAATAATAAATTCTCCTAGAGTCGTCACGTCTTCCATGAAAGCAATTTTTTATAATTTGCCCACAAATATAACCATTATAAACCCCTAAAACAATCAGAAGCCAAAAAACTTTATCAATAAATTTAGATTAATCGTCTAAAAATTATCAGTATTAATAGAATTATTTATGGTTTTTCATTTTAATATGATTATATTTTTACCTATGTTTGTATTGAAAAAAATTGTCTCATGAAAAGATTCTTACTCCTAATATCTATTTTCATTTTTTTTGTCACCCAAAAGTCCATAGCTCAAGTAGACTTTGCTTTAAACGGGGCGACTTCAGTAAACACGCCTGCTAATGGATGTGAGTTATCTAGTACTGAAACGATAAAAATCGTCATAGTAAACGTAGGCTCAATTACCGGTACAAATGTTAACTTTGATATTAACTACTCTTTAAACGGTGGGGCAACTGTAACTGAATCTGGAACGATTAACGCTGGATTTGCAAGTAACGCCACTTACACCTTTACTTATAGTCAACCCGCAGATTTTAGCGCTTGCCAAATACACACTTTAGACTTTGAATTGGTTATTAATGGCTTAACGGATACTGACCCTTCAAACAATACGGTTACCAGAAACGTAACATCTGATTGCGCTCCAACTTTTGGGACAACCACTGCTCCAAGTTCTGTTTGTCAAGGAAGCAACTCTGGAAATTTAAATATCTCTGGTTACAATGGGGTTGTTCAAGACTGGCAATGGTCAACCAATAGTGGTACGAGTTGGACGTCATCAGGAAACAGTAGTGATGATGAAAATTTCACCAACATTTCCTCTGACACTTGGTACTGGACAATTGTAGGTAGTCCATACGGTATTTGTCCTGCCGACACAACCCCTTATGTTGAAATTTTAGTGGATGCACCATCTGTTGGTGGAACACTTGGATTAGACCAAAACGTATGTAGTAATGGTAACTACGGTTTTCTTAGCCTTGGCGGACAAACAGGAACAGTAAACGACTGGCAATTTTCAACTGATGGTGGTTTAACCTGGACGAATATTGGCTATACAGATGATACCTTATGGTTTACGGATGTTTTTACCACAACGCAATATCAAGTTGAAGTTCAAAACGGAAGTTGTTCTTCAGTTTATTCAAGCACGGCAGAGTTAACCGTTATTGCAGGATCAGATGCGGGGTCAATTGTTGGAGAAGATACCGTTTGTAATGCTATGGCCGATTCACTTTTGTCGGTAAATGCTTACTACGGAAATATCCAAGAGTGGATCTATTCAAGTGATAGTGCTACGACTTGGGTTAGTACAGGTCAAAGTTCATCATCCTACTCATATGCTGCTTTACTTGGTTATACCGTTTTTGGTGTTGTGGTAAAAGAAGCTAATTGTCCAAACGATACTACTTTTCACCCGATTATTGTTTTACCAATAAATGTTTCTGGAGGACCAAATGTAACCATAACTGAAGGTGACAGTGTTCAACTCGCTGGAAGTGGCGGACAAGATTATTTTTGGACCCCTTCAAATTTCATCTCTGATGTTAATGTAGCTGACCCTTTTGTTTGGCCAGAAAATGACATGACCTACTCGGTGCAAGTAACGGATCAGTACGGTTGTCAGGATACTGCGTTTGTATTAATTACAGTGGAGCCAGATTTATCAAAAGTAATTGTTCCAAATTTAATTACACCAAACGGAGACGGATTTAATGACCTATGGAAGATTCAATATATTGAAGCCTATGATGAGGCCAAAATTTACGTTTTTGACGCCTATGGTCAACAACTTTATTATAGTTCGCCTTACAACAATGATTGGGATGCTACTTTTCAAGGTAAAACGCTACCTGATGGCACCTATTTTTATCTCATAGAATTGACTCCAGATTTAGACCCCATCAAAGGAACTCTAACCATTATCAGTAACAAATAATGATGAAAAAATTATTTTTGACCTATATCACCCTGAGCTTTTGTTTCATTCTTTTTGGACAGCAATCGCCTTTATACAATCAATATTTTGTGAACCCATATACTTATAACCCATCTTACATTGGTTTTAACAAAGGGGCATCTGCTACCTTAATACGGAATCAGAAATGGACAGAATATAACTCGGGCTTTATAACTAACTATGCTACATTTGGGGCATTATTAAAAGACAACAAATCGGGAATTGGTATTGACCTTTATAGTGACTATGTAGGCCTAACCAGTAAACTTAAAGCACACTTGGCTTATTCTTACCGAATTCAATTGGCCGAAAACATGAACTTAAGAGCTGGAATTAGCGCGGGTGTAATTGATAATAGAATTAATTTTGGAGAAGCCGTTGTATCCGATAATAATGACCCTCTTTTTGGTCAACCGTTAGTTAACAGACAAACTAGTTTTGACTTGAATATTGGATTAAATTATACTTGGTCAAATTTTCAATTTGGAATAGCAGTTCCACAAGCCGTTGGACACAACTTATTTTATGATTCACTTAAAACGACCGCCTATGCGCTCGAACGACAATTTGTAGCCAATACTGCTTACAAATTTTTTATTGACGAATCAAAAGGTATGTCCCTAACTCCAGATGTTTTAGCAATTTACTCTCCCAATCTTCCTATCAATTACAATGCTTCATTAATTTTTGAATGGGCTAAATATGGTTGGATTGCAGGAACCTACAAGAGCAATTACGCGGTGGGGATTAACCTTGGTATTAACTTGGTTAAAGATTTAAAAATTGGTTTAGCTTATGACTTACAAATAAATGAAGTAGCGGCTTATAATAAGTTACCTAATTTTGAAGTTTTATTGCATTACAACTTACCGCAATTTACAAAACAAGATACCATTATAGAAAGAGATACCATTGTTACCACAGTTGAGACGGTTGTGGAAAAACCAGTCATTAATATGGACAGCATCATGGCACTTAATGCAAGAATCAAGCAGCTTGAGGATTCTTTAAAAATGAAAGAAGAAAAAGATGATGCGCAAAACATATCTCCTACGCTCACCTCAAATAAAGAAGGTGTAGATGTTAAAACCAATGCTGATGATCACTTTATTGAAATCCTTGACAAATCAGATTCTCCAAACGGTTATTATGTGGTGGTTGGTGCATTTGGCCGAAAAGATTTGGCTGAGAAATTACTTAAAACCTCACAACAAGAGTTCCCAGATGCCCGTTTGATTTTTAACGAAAGAAACAATTTGTACTACGTTATATTAATGTACACCAAAGATTTCAAAGACGCTAAAAGCGCATACACTCGATCAAGAGAATTAGAAGGTGGCCGTTTCTACAAAGCTTGGATTCTAGAATATTACCGTAAAAAGTAATATAACCTGGATTAACTTGCTAATTCAGCAAAGGCTTTTTCAATCGCTTTTGTCGTAATTTCAAATTCTTTGTCGCCGTGTTTTGTAGATACAAACCAGGCTTCAAAAGGACTTGGTGCAATGTAAACACCGCTATCAATTAAACTCCAAAAGAATTTGGTAAACATTTCGCCATTTGCAGCTTTGGCCTCTTCAAAATTTGTTACGGGTTGAGCCGTAAAAAAAGGTGTTATCATAGACCCAAAAGTATTCACCGTTAATGGGATATTATACTTTTTAGCCGTGTCACGCATAAAGTCAGCTAATTTTAAAATGTACGCGTGGGTTTTTGAATAAACCGAATCATCTTTTAACTGTTTTAACATACTTATTCCGGCGGTCATAGCTATTGGATTACCAGATAATGTACCAGCTTGATACATCCCTCCTAAAGGCGCCACCATTTGCATAATCTCCTCACGCGCACCATAAGCTCCTACCGGAAATCCACCACCAATAACTTTACCTAAACAAACAATATCTGCTTCAACATCAAAAGCTCTTTGAGCCCCTCCAAACGAGTCTCTAAAACCGGTCATCACCTCATCAATAATCAATAAAATATTATGCTCAGCGGCCACCTTTTTCAAATCCTTTAAAAAGTCATTTTGAGGTAAAACACATCCCATGTTACCAGCAACAGGCTCCACAATAATGGCAGCAATATCATGATGGGTATCTATTTGATTTTTTACACTTTGAATATCATTATAATTGGCAATTAGTGTATTTTCAATACTTTGATTAGGTACACCTTTACTACCAGGCAAACTACCGGTTACTACACCAGAACCAGCCGCTACCAATAACATATCCGCATGTCCGTGGTAACAACCAGCAAATTTTATAATTTGATTTTTACCTGTATACGCCCTTGCCAAGCGAATAGCAGACATTACAGCTTCAGTACCTGAATTAACCATTCTTACCTTGTCCATGTTTGGAAAAGCCGAGCAAATTAAGTCAGCTAACTCAATTTCTTTTTCGGTAGAAGCCCCAAAACTAAAACTGTTCTCTAGCGCTAATTTCACATCATTTTTAACTTGTTCATTGGCGTGTCCTAAAAACATTGGACCATACGACAACACATAATCAACATATTCATTTCCATCTACATCAGTTAAATAAGCGCAATTACCTTTTTCAATAAATATTGGATTACCTCCAACTGAATTAAAGGCACGAACAGGTGAATTTACCGCTCCAACCATGTGCTGACTTCCTTTTTCGAATAATGCTTTAGATTTTTGAAATTTCATGATGTATTTTTTTTACAAAATTAAACACTATTTTTAGTTAATCTAAACTCTTACCAACAAAATACTTTTTTTTGGTTAGTTTTGTAGTATGGATGAAAGACCTTTAATTTTAGTCACCAATGATGATAGCCTTTATGCAAAAGGCATAAAATCATTGGTTGAAGCTGTTAAACCTTTAGGAGAAGTTGTAGTAGTAGCACCAAAAGATCCTCAAAGTGGAATGGGACATGCTATTACCATTCATGACCCATTAAGGCTAAAAAAATCAACTGAAATTAAAGACGTTGAAGCTTATACTTGTTCTGGTACGCCTGTTGACAGTGTTAAGTTAGCAATTTATAAGGTCCTGAAAAGAAGACCCACTTTATTAGTATCGGGTATTAATCATGGATCTAATGCCGCAACAAATATTTTATATTCAGGCACCATGTCTGCCGCGGTTGAAGGAGCTATTGAAGGTATACCTTCAATTGGTTTTTCACTTTTAGATTTTGATGCAGATGCCGATTTTGATGCTGCCAAATATTATGCTCAAAAGATTTGCAAAATGGTGCTTAAAAATGGACTTCCAAAAGGCACTTGTTTAAATGTTAATATTCCAAAAGGAAAATTAGAGGATATCAAAGGCCTAAAAATTTGCAGGCAGGGCAAAGCATTTTGGGAAGATGCATTTGAAAAAAGAGTTGATCCTTTTGGCGGAGATTATTATTGGTTAACGGGTGATTTTTCAGTAACCGACCGTGGAGAAGATACCGATATGTATGCGTTAGACCAAAATTATGTTTCAGTTGTGCCAACACAATTTGACATGACTGCGCACCACCTAATCACCCAATTAAACGAATGGGATTTTTAAACATGAGATTATGAGTTTTGAAAAAAAAATTGAAAAGTACGATAAATTAGCAACCGGGATTATAATTGGTTTAATCTTACCCATTTTTGGATTTGTTTTATCCTACTTCATCAAAACAAGAGGACTAGACATTTCTTTTGGAGATTATTTTAGAACGCTTTTAAGAAGTTCTCCTGATAAAGTAGATATCATTATTTTTTCAATGATTCCTAATATGTTTTTATTTTATTTGGTAAACTTTAGATGGGCCATGTATGAATTCACAAAAGGCCTAGTGGCAACAACACTTGTTCTTTGTGTTTTCGCGGTTATTTCTGGTCTTTAATCTTCTTTTTTGGAACAAGAAAAAGTAAGCCGCTCGCAATTGCAAAAACGACAATTAAGAACAAAATAGATGTGGTAATATCACCTGTGACATCTTCTACAAAACCAAACAAAAATACACCTACCACCATTCCAATTTTTTCTGTGACGTCATAAAAACTAAAAAAGGAAGCCGTATCTTCTGTCTCAGGTAATAGTTTAGAATAAGTTGAACGAGCCAAGGCCTGGGTCCCTCCCATAACAAATCCGACAACGCCAGCTAACAAATAAAACATGGCCGGTGTTTTAACATATAAGTACGCAAAAGCACATGATAAAATCCAAATCACTGAGGCAATAATTAGCGTATTAATGTTACCTATTTTTGAAGACGTTCTGTTAAATAAAATGGCTCCCGGAATCGCAATAAACTGTATGATCACTACTGCTATTATTAATCCTGATTTATCAGGAATACCTTTAAAAACGACATCTTCTGCAAAAATAATAGCCACAGTCATTACAGTTTGCACCCCCATACTGATTACAAAAAATGAATATAAATATCGTTTCAGTACTTTAATTGATTTTATTAATTGCCAAACCCCTCCAATCTCTTTGTAACCATTTAGTAAAATGGCTTTGGTAACTTTATGTTTACTTTTTTCTTTTGGTAAATAAAAATAAGTCACGTGGCTAAAACCAATCCACCAAATCCCGACAATTAAAAATACATGCCTTGGTTCGATTAATGGCTCATCAAACAGGTTAAATTTATTCAATAACGCTAGACAAATCAATAACAAAAGAGTCGCGCCTATATATCCCATTGAAAAACCTTGGGCACTAATTTTGTCATGATCTTTAGGCTCTGCTATTTCTGGCAAATAAGCATTGTAAAAAACCAAAGAATTCCAAAAACCAATACTCGCCAAAAACAAGGATAACATACTTAACTCTAGATGATGTGGATCAAAAAAATATAAACTAGCCGTAGAAAAGGCCCCTAAGTAGCAAAAAAATCTTAAAAACATTTTTTTATTACCCGTATAATCAGCAACACCGGACAAAATAGGTGACAACAAACTAACAATTAGCAAGGAAGCAGAAACAACATAAGAAAACAATACAGTTCCAGATAATTCATAACCAAAAAACTCGACCATATTGCCCTTTGGCCCTTGCCCCACTTGGTCAATCATTGCTGCATAAAATATTGGGAAAATTGAGGTAGTAATCACTAAGGGATAAACCGAATTTGCCCAATCATAAAATGTCCATGCTCTTATTATTTTTTTGTTTCCTTTTTCCATAATTCAACTCCAAATATGGCAATAAAAAAGGGAGAAATTAATTTCTCCCTAGATTTTTTTTAAAATATTGTAAGACCTTATTCGATTAACGTAAAGTTTGCTCTTCTATTTTTAGCCGCACCTAAATCTGATCCTGAAGTATCTTTTGGTTTAGAATCTTTTAGGTATTCTGCCGAAATTCTACTCACGTCTATCCCTTTGTCCATAAGGTATTTTTTAATCGCTTGAAACCTTAATTTCTCAATTGATGTCGCTTTATCTGAAGCCGCTTCATCTGCACTTAAGTTAATCGAAACTTTCAACTTATATGCTGGATTTTTCAACATTACATTGGCAATATTATTTAAGTGTAAATCAGCTCCCTGCTCAATATCCGCTTTATTTTTTGCAAAATAAACTTCAGAATATTTTACAATTTGTGCATCTTTCAGTCCTTCAGGGTTTACAGGACTAACCGAGTAAACAATTGAAGTTTCTTCATCTTGATTTTGCGGTTTTTGACAATCACATTCAGATTCTTCTTCAATCAGTTTTACCGAAATATTATCGATATAATAATAAGCTGCAATAGCTTGCTGACCTGAAAAGTTTTTTGGTTTTTTTAACCTTTCACTTTCAGTATCTCCATTTGTTGAAAAGTTACCAATGGTAATAAATTTTTCACCACCTTGTGCTGTATAAACTCCACAAATCTCATCCCAACCAAAAGTGGCATTAAAAATAGGATTACCAACTTTCATCACTGAAGATTCAGCCATAATACTTTTATCCTCAGGTATATTGAATTGCTTTTTTGAAAAGTTTGCTGCAATATTGTTGGATGCATACTTTGAACCTTCAGCTAAAGAGATATAAAATTTAACACAATATTTTAATCCTCCACGCATAGGTGTTTTCAATTTTGCAGACACATAAGTTCTTGGCTCTTTGTCGCCATAACTAAAAGCCGTAAAACCTGCATAATTTTCACCGTCATAAGCATCTTCTCTCCCCATTGGATTGTTAGGCACACTATACCCTTCTTTTACTTTTCCTGAGTATAAATCTGCACCAGACTTGGTTGGAGACATCCAGTTAACTGCAAGATTTACTAATCCCCCTTTTTTAATTTTTCCCTCAACCTGTTCAAAACTACCATTTTCTAATAGTTCATTATAATCTTGTGCATTAACATTTAATAATGCAATTGCTGCTAACAAAGAAAGTGTTATATTTTTCATCATTTTAAAGTTTTTTGTTGCTTGATTAATTCTTATCAATCGCCTCAAATTTACAATTTGTGATTGACAATAAAAAATAATCGACCATTTTTTACATCAATGGTTTAACATGTGTTTGTTTGACACCATTTACGCATATACCGTTCCAAAAAATTGGTCTTAACATATTTTTAACAAAAAAAGCAATTTTAAATGGTGTGAACTTTAATCAACGTCATTTTTTGTTAATTTTGAACAAAATTCAATTATTCTATGACTACAGAGCAATTTAAATTAGACATTTTGCAGGGTATTCCGAAAAAAATACCAGCTAAAAAAGAATATGACTCAACCATAAATCATGCACCAAAAAGAAAAGAAATTTTATCTAAAGCTGAAAAACAATTGGCTTTAAAAAATGCTTTAAGGTATTTTCCTGAAGAACAGCATGCCGAGTTAGCTCAAGAATTTGCTCAAGAATTAAAAGAATACGGTCGGATTTATATGTACAGGTATAGACCTGATTATAAAATGTATGCAAGACCTATTAATGAATACCCGGGAAAATCCGAACAAGCTAAAGCCATAATGCTAATGATTCAAAATAATTTGGATTACGCTGTAGCTCAGCACCCCCATGAATTAATTACCTATGGCGGAAACGGGGCGGTTTTTCAAAACTGGGCACAATACAGGTTAACCATGAAATATTTGGCCGAAATGAATGACGAGCAAACGTTAGCCATGTATTCTGGTCATCCAATGGGATTATTCCCATCCCATAAAGACGCACCAAGAGTGGTCGTGACCAACGGAATGATGATTCCTAATTATTCAAAACCAGATGACTGGGAAAAATTTAATGCACTCGGGGTTTCACAATATGGACAAATGACAGCTGGCTCATATATGTATATAGGTCCGCAAGGGATTGTTCACGGCACCACTATTACAGTTTTAAACGCATGTCGAAAATTAGCCGACCAAACCACATCAGGTAAGTTATTTGTAACTGCTGGCTTGGGAGGTATGAGCGGTGCACAACCAAAAGCGGGGAATATTGCCGGCGTTGTTTCGGTGACGGCAGAGGTTAACCCAAAAGCAACTAAAACAAGACACGAACAAGGTTGGGTAGATGAAATAATTGAAGATTTAGATGAATTATGTCAACGTGTATCGAAAGCCAAAGCGAATAAAGAGGTCGTATCAATTGCTTATCAAGGTAATATTGTTGACGTTTGGGAAAAATTTGAAGAAGAAAATATTTTTATTGATCTCGGATCTGATCAAACTTCATTACACAACCCATGGGCTGGAGGCTACTATCCTGTTGGTTTAAGTTTTGAGGAAGCCAATGAAATGATGGCCAATAATCCTGAGCTATTTAAGGAAAAAGTACAAGAGTCATTAAGAAGGCAAGCTAAGTCAATTAACCACCACACAG
>PDWJ01005015.1_pt1 | contig 11170 bp, 8 predicted proteins | sample 1430881 | NCBI WGS metagenome assembly PDWJ01 (sample SAMN01162460, study PRJNA174530) | Oral metagenome, whole genome shotgun sequencing project. | biome: Marine environment; feature: Marine mammal; material: Swab sample of the gingival sulcus; isolation source: swab sample of gingival sulcus... | reverse complement strand
ATTGTTTCGGTCACACCTGATCAATTTATACAAGATAGCCGCTCTGCCCATCCCATCCCGGCTACACCGTCCCATTAAGCAATCTGTTAAAACCAGTCTGATCCGGCCCATGTCCGGCCCGATCAGCCCCCGAATCGACGGGATACAATCCAGTTTTTTTGAGTGGCTGGGTGCGGCTCGGTATGACCTCACCTGCGAGATGGGGTCCATGCATACCGACCAACACTATTTAAAGAGCCTTACCTGTGGCAGAGACCATCGCTTTTTGTACGTTCGGCTGGAAGGCAGTATCAGTGAGCTTGCCGGATCAGGTATGACCCTGGTCATGGAAATCAATCATACCCACACCTGGCAGATATCCTGTGAACTGACAGATTCTCCCGGCCCTCTGACGCTGGACACCATGGAAAAACAGGGCCTGACCTGTGCTGTGGCAGATTTTATTGAAATGCAGATTCCCCTTTCCATCTGGAAAGGCCCGGCACCAGATGCCATTGATGTCCAGTTCAAACTGCTGCAAACCGATACCATCGTGGCGCAGGCCCCATTGTATACGCATCTGGCAGTGGATATTTCAAACCGTTTTATGGATGACTGGATGGTCTAAGGCCATGAACCAGGCGCGTCCCATACCCGTACCGGAGCAACGATCAATGAAACTTCCCTTTTTATTTGGCATTCACTGCCATCAGCCTGTGGATAATTTTCATTCTGTGGTGGATGAGGCCATTGCAAACTGCTATCGGCCTTTTATGCAGGCCCTGGCCCAATTCCCCGATTTCAAATGTGCGGTCCATTTCAGCGGATGGTTGCTGGCCTATATCCGAAAGCATGCGCCATCCTTGTTTTCGGACATGCAGCACCTTTCACGGAACGGGCAGATCGAATTTTTCACCGGCGGATTTTACGAACCGGTTCTGGCAGCGATACCGGCCAGGGACCGTAAAGGTCAGATCCAGAAATTATCTGATTATATTGGTGAGCATTTTGGACAGGTCCCTCAGGGGTTATGGCTGACGGAACGGGTATGGGATGCTGCCATTGTCCCGGATCTTGCCGCCTGCAAGGTCAACTATCTGGTGGTGGATGACTATCATTTTCTGTCTTCAGGCTATGATCCTGGTACCCTTCATGGCTATTACCTGACAGAGCAGGATGGCATCTCACTGGCCGTGTTCCCCATTGACCAGCAGCTTCGGTACCTGACCCCTTTCAAACCCTTTTCAGCGGTATCCCAATACCTGGAAACCCTCCAGGTCCGGCCCCAGGAAATGGCCATGGTGTTCGATGACGGAGAAAAATTTGGGATATGGCCCAAAACATATCAATGGGTCTATGAAGAAAAGTGGCTGAACACCTTTCTGGAAGGCATCTGCCTGAGCAACACGGTGACATCCACCCATTTTGCTGATTTTTTCAAATCCAATCCACCCAAGGGGCTTGCCTACCTCCCCACCACCGCATACATGGAAATGGGGGAGTGGAGTCTGTTTGCCGACAAGATTCAGGATCTTGAAACCCTGAAAAATCATCTAAAGGATGCCGGACTGTCTCAAATGATCCGGCCCTTTATCAAAGGGGGGATCTGGAAAAACTTTTTTGCCAAATATCCAGAAAGCAACTGGATTCACAAACGATGCCTGCAATTGTCCAAACTGGCCTGCGACACGGACGATCCCCGTATCCTTGACAGCCTGTATCGCAGTCAATGCAATGATGTGCTTTGGCATGGTCTGTTTGGCGGTCTGTATCTGCCCAATCTAAGAAACAATGCCTATACTTATATCATAGAGACCGCAGCATTGCTGGAAAAAAGCGATCCGAAAAAGGCGCCTGCCGTATTGGAAGCAGATGTGAGTCTTGATGGATACAAAAACATCGCCCTGACGTCAACGGCGTTACAGGCTTGGTTCACGGCAAAAGACGGGGGGCAGCTTGTGGAGCTTGGCTGCAGGCGAACAAAAATCAACCTGCTCAACACCCTTGCCCGGCGAAAGGAAGGCTACCACAAGATCCAGCCTCACGCATCAGCGCGTTCAACCGAAAATGAGAAACCCCATGAAGGCATCTCAACCATCCACGATCAGGACACCGCCATTGATCTGCCCATGGAAAAACACTTGGTCCACGATTGGTATAACCGCTACGGGTTTATTGACCACATTGTCAAGGATTTCAGCCTTAGCGCATTTAAAGAGATGACCTTCACGGAAATGGGAGATTTTGTGAACCAGCCCGTTGAAATTAGTTGTAAGAAAGATCACCTGATCTTTTCCCGCCACGGCGGTATCTACGAACAACAGACCGTTCACCCCACGGTGTTAAAAAAACAGTTCTCACTGGACCACAACACCTTGAATTTTTCGATTGCGCTCAAGACATCCTACCCGGCCCAACTGACGTATGTGCTTGAAACCAACTGGCATGTATACAACGATGAAACACTTTTGATCAACCAGATGCCCCTATCTGAACAGCACTGTTTTAGCGGCCAGGAATTTATGATACAAGATAAAACCATGCCCTTGGGATTTACGCTTTTGTTTGACCAAAAGGTCGAATTGCAGGGATTTACCGTGCAAACGGTGTCCCAATCCGAAAAAGGATTTGATCTGACTACCCAGGGGATCTGCCTTCTGGTGCCCGTGACCGGCATCGGAAATTTTTCACTGAGCGGTGCTGTGCGCATTACGGACCTGGATTAAAAGCCAAAGAAAGGAACACCTGTGTCACAATTACGTTTTGATCCCACCAGCCAGCGCTGGGTCATCATCGCAAAAGAGAGATGTAAACCCTCTTTATACTTAGGACAGACCGCACCGCAGTCATCCCAAACGGCCTGCCCTTTCTGCCCGGGAAACGAACCCATGGCGCCGCACGAAATTTACCGGGTGCCGGCCTCCAATCCAGACGGTTCCTGGCGGTGCCGCGTGGTTCCCAATAAATACCCTGTACTGAGGGTCGAAGAACAATTAACGCGCCAGGCAAACGGGATCTTTGACACCATCAGCGGGGTGGGCGCCCATGAAGTGATCATTGATACCCCCGACCATGATCTGACCCTGGCCCAATACCCCCCGCATGTCTGGGCGGACCTGTTTTCCGTTTTTCGCGCCAGGATCACGGATTTGAAAAACGACATCCGCCTGCACTATGTGGCCCTGTTTAAAACCGCCGGACACGCGGCCGGCGCCCTTTTGGACCATCCCCATTCCCAACTGATTGCCCTGCCGCAAATTCCCACGAAAATAAAAGAAATATGGCAAACCGTCACCCGGTACTATATTCAAAAGCAAAGATGTGTCTATTGTGATCTGATCGACCAGGAATCAGCAGATCAATCACGGCTGGTGTATGAAAATCAAGCGTTTGTGGCCATTTGCCCCTATGTCTCTCTGGTTCCCTTTGAAATCCGAATCTATCCCAAAACCCATGGGGCTGATTTTTGTTTGATGGATGACAGACAGCAACTGGACCTGGCTGACATCACCCACCAGGTGTTTACCCGATTGTTTCAGGCACTGGAACACCCCGCCATCCACCTGTCCATCCAGACGGGTCCTTTGGCCAAAGACCCGGTCACCCTGATGGAATGGGGACAATGGGTGGACCACGCCTTTCACTGGCACATGGTGATCCGGCCCAAAATTTCGGTAGCCTCTGGACTGGAACTAGACACCGGCATGTTCATCAACACGGTGGCGCCTGAAGATGCTGCCGCATTCTTGAGACGCATAAAATGAAAATTATTCACGTTGCAAGTGAGGTATACCCCTTTTCAAAAACCGGCGGGCTGGCTGATGTGACCGGCACCCTACCCTTATGGCTGGCGTCTTTGGGACACGATGTTACCGTGATGACACCATTATACCCCCGGGTACGCAACCTATATCCTGATTTGAACAACACTGGCATCAACGTATGGGTGGATGTCCCCAACGGACTGCTGGAATTTGTGTTGTATGAACGGGTCATTGCGCATGTCCGTTTTGTATTTTTTCAAGAGGATTCGCTCTTTGAACGACCGGGCCTTTACAATGAAAACGGTGTAGATTACCCGGATAACCATAGACGGTTTTCCGCCTTTTGCATGGCCTGTATGAACTATATCAAACATCATGGGCTTGGCCCGGACATTCTTCACGCCCATGACTGGCAAACCGCCCTGATTCCAGTGTATCATGATGCCTTTTTCCAGGATCTGCCCTGCAAAACCGTTTTCACCATTCATAATTTGGCCTTTCAAGGGATGTTTTACGGGGTCACCATGGATTCAATCGGGCTGACACCTGAGCATTATACCATGGAAGAACTGGAGTTTTATGGACACCCCAATCTGATGAAAGGCGCCATTATCCATTCTGATCTGATTACCACGGTCAGCCCAAACTATGCCCGAGAAATCCAGACCCCAGAATATGGGTTTCAACTGGATGGCCTTTTGCGCAAATACAACCACAAACTGGTGGGGATTTTAAACGGCATTGACACCGATATATGGAATCCCAACACCGACGCCATGATTGACCATCATTTCAGTGCACAGGATCTGTCCGGGAAAATAAAACAAAAGAGAAGTATGACAAAATTATGGGAATTTGACGCTGAAAAGCCCTTGATCATCACCATTTCCCGCCTCACAGAACAAAAAGGAATTCAATTGATTCTTGACGCGGCCGAGGACATGGGTCAAATGGATGCCCATTTTATTTTTCTAGGAGACGGTGTACCTGACGTCATAAACCGGTTCCGTCAGCTTGAAGCAACATACGCCAATATGACCGTGATTATCGGCTATAGTGAAATGTTAAGCCATAACCTGTATGCCGCTGCAGACTACTATCTGATGCCTTCCATTTTTGAACCCTGTGGATTATCCCAACTCATTGCCATGCGTTACGCCGCGATCCCTCTGGTCCGGAACACAGGCGGACTGTCTGATACGGTCACAGATATTACATCAGACGGCTGGGGGTTTGTTTTTAACGATGCGACGTCCCATTCACTGTTGCACACCCTGGACAGGGCATTGGCAATTTATCAGACCCCCTTGTTTGAAAGGGTTGTAAAAAAATGCGCGTCCCTGGATTTTTCATGGAAACAATCTGCAAGCACCACCATGGAACAATACCAGATATTAGTTGGACCCTAGGGTTAAAGGAGGCAAATCATGAATTTAACTCATAAAACCAAAAAGCAATTGTACGAGCTTGCCCGACAATATCAGGTGCCTAACCCGGAAAAAATGGATAAGACCATGCTGATCAATGCACTGATGCAATTGATATTTCGTGGATCTCGTCTTCCAGCGACATCCTCCATGGCCTTTGTCAAAACCCGTCATGGTGACGGGCAAAAAGGCCCTGTTCTGATGTCGCCTTTAAACGTTCCAACGGCACCCACAGACAAAAAAGAAGCGTCCTACCCCATCCCCAGCGTTTATGAACGCGATTTTCTAATCTTGATGCCGATCAATCCATCACACATCTATGCCTGCTGGGAATTGAGCCGTCAAACCAGAGAAACCTTGCAGGTTCAATATGGTATCAACGCCCCCCAGATCATATTGCAGCTTTGTGTGATGGATCAAAATGAAACACGGCATTTGGAACGTGTCCAGGTGGCCCCTGTGAGCAGCTACCTGTTTCACCATTATCTGCCCAGCACAATGTGTTGGGTGGAAATGGGCGTCAGTGATGAAAAAGGTTCATATTTCAGCATCATGGAATCACGCAGAGTTAAAATGCCCAATGACACCATGGACGATATCCAATCGATCAGAATTATGACCGTAAGAAAAAATGAAAAAGGACAGTTAATCCTGTCTGACCAAGCCCGGCTCAACGCCCCTAAACATCAGGTAAAGACTGTTTGGGACAGTATAAGCTCGATTGAATCCATCAGGAGGCCAAAATGAACGGATACTGGATGCTGGTGCTTCACGCCCATTTACCTTTTGTCAAACATCCTGAATATGACTATTTTTTAGAAGAACACTGGCTGTACGAAGCCATCAGTGAAACCTATATTCCGTTGCTCATGCATTTAAAAAAGTTAGAACAGGAAGGTGTGCCGGTGAAATTGACCACCTCTTTCACTCCGCCCTTGTGTGAAATGCTTATCGATCCAATGCTGTGCCAACGATATCAACGCTATCTGGACCGCATGATCGAACTGTCGGCCAAAGAGATGGACAGAACCAGGAAAGATAGTGCATTCAACGCACTGGCAGTCTTTTACAACAAGCGTTTTTTAACAATCCAGGAATTCTGGAACGGTTTTTTACAGCGAAATGTGCTTAACGGGGTCCGATATTTTCAGCGCAGCGGGGCGCTGGAAGTCATTACCTGTGGTGCCACCCACGGTTTTTTACCGTTGCTGAACGCCAGCGCCAAAGCAGTTACGGCCCAGATATCCACTGCAGTCAAAAACTACGACAAGCATTTTGGAAAGGGGCCAGACGGGATCTGGCTGCCAGAATGCGCATATTTTGAAGGGCTTGACCACATATTACGGGATCATGGCATCCGCTATTTTTTCATGGACACCCATGGGGTTCTTCTATCAAAACCCCGTCCTTTGAACGGTGTGTTTGCCCCAATTTTCACCGAATGCGGGGTGGCAGCATTTGGCAGGGATTATACCTCATCCAAACAGGTATGGAGTTCCAAAGAAGGATATCCTGGTGATTATGTTTACCGCGATTTCTACCGGGACATTGGGTATGATCTTGATTTTGACTATATCAAGCCTTACATCAATCCTGACGGTATGCGGACGTTCACCGGCATCAAATATCACCGGATTACCGGTGAAGGCGACCATAAAGAACCCTACCAGCCGCAAAAGGCCTGGGAGCGGACCTGCGAGCATGCAGGCCATTTTGTGGATAAACGGATCAACCAAATAAAAGAGGCGGCCCCACTCATGGACAAGCCACCGTTGGTGGTTTCCCCCTATGATGCCGAACTTTACGGGCACTGGTGGTTTGAAGGGCCGGATTTCCTATACCATGTGTTCAAGTCCATGGCAAAAACGGATCAGATTTCACCCATCACCCCCACACAATATCTGGAGCAGTTTCCAACCCAGCAGGTGGCCCGCCCCAACCCCTCTTCCTGGGGGGACAAAGGATATTATGACGTATGGCTGAACAGCAGCAACGAATGGATATATCGTCATCTGAACCAGATGGCCGGCATTATGTGCGAAAACGCCGCCCGGTACCAGGCTTCCACCGACACTACCACCATACAGTTACTCAACCAAATGGCAAGGGAGTTGTTTCTGGCTCAAAGCAGTGACTGGGCATTTTTAATGACCACACAGACGGCTATAGAGTATGCCGTCCAAAGGACCAAAGAACATATTTACAACTTTATCCGCTTGAATGAAATGCTCACAGCCAGCCGAATTGATACAACCTACCTGAAACGAATTACTGAAAAAAACAGTGTATTCCAGGAAATTGACTTCAGAGTGTATGTGTAAACCCAGACAGCCTCAATGGGTCAACCAACGCATTGCGCAAGCAGTTTGATTTAAGAAAGGATTGTGTGATCTTAAGATATCCTCTGTGTTGACTCAGCCTTGAATCCAGGCTTTGATGTCATCTTTTTTAGGCACCTTTCCTGAAGATTTCAGCACACCGTCAATAATAACGGACGGTGTTGCTGCCACACCATATGCCGCAATCTGCATCATATCTGTCACTTTTTCCACACTTGCGTTGGCACCCAGTTCTGCCACAACCTCTCGAACGAGTTTATCTGTTTTATTGCATTTGGCGCATCCAGGCCCCAAAATTTTTATTTCCATCACCAGCGTCCCCTCATCATAAAATCATATTAAATAAATAGCCCACAAAAAGAATCCCGCAGGCGACAATCATAATAAACACACCAATCAATTTGGGTTTTAATACTTTTCTTAAGATCACCATCTCGGGCAGGGACAAGGCAATCACACTCATCATAAATGCCAGCACAGATCCCAGGGCCGCGCCCTTGCCAAGCAGGGCCTCCACTATGGGAATCACGCCGGCCGCGTTGGAATACATAGGAATACCAATCACAACAGACAGGGGCACAGACCACCAAGACGCATCCCCCATGATGGACGCCATCACCCCTTGGGGGACGAATCCGTGGATGCCAGCCCCCACGGCAATCCCAATAATCACAAACATCCAGACGCGCCCAATGATCTCTTTTACGGCATCCCACCCATAAATGATGCGGTCTTTCCAGCGCATTTTCTCTGCGTCAATGTCCAGGGCAGCGCCTGCGGTCTGGGTCACCCAATCTTCAATATGGTGTTCCAATTTCATTCGGCCAATGACCCAGCCCGCAAAAATGGCCACAAAAAGTCCGGTACCCATGTAAATGACTGCCACCTGCCAGCCCAGCAACCCATAGAGCAGCCCCACTGCAATTTCATTGACCATGGGGGCGGCAATCAAGAAAGAAAACGTCACGCCCAAAGGTACCCCTGCTGTGACAAACCCAATAAATAAGGGAACTGCGGAGCAGGAGCAAAAGGGCGTGACCATGCCCAGCAGGGCCGCCAGCACATTGCCGGCAAATTCACCCTTTCCCGACAGCAAGGCTCGGGTTTTCTCAGGGGTGAAAAAACTGCGGACAATCCCCACACCAAACACCACCAGCAAAAGAAGCATCATCACCTTGGGGGTATCATACAAGAAAAACGCAATGGCATGCCCCAGGCGGCTTTCCTGTGCTATGGGAAGAAGGGAATAGGTCAGCCAATGAGATACTGTGGCAAGCTGGCCGTAAACCAAACGCCATACAATCACACCGACAGCCCCTGCTGCCAGATACAATATAAACGGTTCTTTTTTTTCTCCCGCATCGCCGGGAATTGCGTGTCGTCGCATTGAAAGCGCCTTCATCACTGTGATCAATATTTTTATATGCGCCGTCGCTCAACTTTTGAGCCTGAGCATCAATCGTTAAAATGGAACATAGCGATACATTATCATTCTGTCCAGTAAAGAAACAAAATGATTTTGAAAAGATTGCATTTCCTGTCATTTACGGCTAAACTGAACGCAACAATCAAAGATCTTAATGAGTTAGATGAAAAATTCAGTCGGCTCGCCGCCGCCATTCAAGGACGCATTCACATGAACGAAAGGACACCACCGGCGAAATTCTCCCACACCATCTTAACCGTGGGCAATATTCCTAAACAAAGTCAGGATGTTGGCCCCCTGCTCCAGCACTTAGGCATTGCGTTCACCCACGTCAAGACCGCGGACCAGGCCCTTGAAGCCGTTAACAATCATCCGGTCCCGTTTTCCCTTGTGATCAGCGATCAGCGACTGGAAGGGATGAAGGGGACCGCCCTATTCGCCCATATAAAAGGCCGGTCGCCGGGAACCATTCGGTTCCTCTTGACACGGTACTCAGATATGCAGACGATTATTTCTGCCGTCAATACAGGTGCCGTTCATAAATATATCTCCATGCCCTGGGATGAAACGCAACTTTCCGAGGCCGTGGCCTGGGGACTTATGCAATACGAACATCACTTGGAGAACCAAACCCTTTTAACCCTGGCAACCCAACAAAACGACAAACTTTACGAACTAGACTGCACGCTCATGGAAATCGGCCGGGAGCACGACAAAGCGTCCAAAGCCCTTGAAGGGGTGATCACGGCACTCAAAGCCGCACTCAAGGAAAAAACCATTAATCGTCCCATGTCTGCTAAAAAACTGGCCGCCCTCCTTGTCCACATCCTGGAAAACACAGACACAGACCCCAAAAAACTATTGGATCACCTATACCGCCGAAGCATCACTAATCTATACGCCGACTACACAAATTTCTCCATGGAAAACGATATACAGATGACGCCCCTTAAAACGGAGGACATCCATGACGGATAACGCCCACCGACCTAGAATTCTTCTTCTGGAATCCGATGACACCACCCGGGAACATACCCGAGATCTCTTACAGTCACAGGAATGGGAAATCATTTGCGAAAGTGTTTCAAAGGAGGCCTTAGAACGGCTGAAACAGTCTGCATCCCACCCCTTTCATCTGTTTATCTCCAATTACAATTTACCCAAAATGCAAGGGGACGACATCCTCAAACATGCCAAAGCCATTTCACCCATGACCCAGCGTATGATGACCGTGCCTTCAGATCGGCCGGATATGGTCATCCGTGCCATTAACAAGGCGGAACTCAACGCCTGCATTGTCACCCCGGCCTCGGACAGGGAGATGATTGATAAAGTGCGCACTTGCATCCGGCAGTTCAACTTGGATATGAAGCGGGCGCAATTACGCCGGGTGGTCACCCATCAAAACAAGCAGTTATTTACCATTGCCAAGCGCCTTAAACAGCGGGACGACCGATGTAAAGCGCGCATCATGGCGCGAAAAAAAGAAAAAGCCCGACTGGCCGCCCTGCTGGCCCGTATCAACCGACAAAAAAAAGACCCGGCCACCCTTGAGGACCGCCTCACGCAACGCGGTATTGATATCACACCCGAGTCACTGCGCCATGACTTTGATCAACTTGCTCAATTTATCACAGCACTGTTTTGCCATATTGCCAAAACCTCACAATTAGAGGCAACGTTTTCCCCCATACAAGAGATTATCGCGGCCACTGCCAAACAGCCCGACACGTTAGACGCGACACAGGAAAACGAAGATCCCACCGGGCATGAAATTATCCGTCAGGTGTTGCGCACCGCGTTTGCATTCCGGCATTACCCATCACCAGAGGGGCCTCAAACGCATCAAATTACACAGGTCCCGCAAGACATTGGGGACCTGATTGATATACAGGTTTCAAAAGACAACGTCCGGGCATTTATCCGGCTTAAAACCGTACCGGTGCCCCCAGATTTTCTCAACCTAGACGATCTGCTAACTGTGTTGCAGCGCCATAAAATCAGATTTGGTATTGTGGATGATGAAGCCCTTGAAACGTGGCTGGCCCATCCCGAAACAGATCAAGACGCATTTATGGTGGCTCAAGGCGAGGCACCGATTCCTGGGGTCCCTGGTGCTGTGTCCTATAAATTTCAGGTCGATTACACAAACCCCGGGAGGCTGATGGATGACGGTAAAATTGATTTCAGGGATAGAGGTGAAATTCCTTTTGTCACCAAGGGAGACCTTCTTGC
>PDWJ01005917.1_pt1 | contig 11172 bp, 5 predicted proteins | sample 1430881 | NCBI WGS metagenome assembly PDWJ01 (sample SAMN01162460, study PRJNA174530) | Oral metagenome, whole genome shotgun sequencing project. | biome: Marine environment; feature: Marine mammal; material: Swab sample of the gingival sulcus; isolation source: swab sample of gingival sulcus... | reverse complement strand
AGCGCGAAAAAGAAGAACGCAGACAGAAAGAGGAGGCAAGGCAGCGAGAGGAAATGGCTCGACAGCGAGAAGAAGAGGAGCGCAGGCAGAAAGAAGAAGAACGCAGGCAGAAAGAGGAGGCAAAACGAAAACTTGCGAAAAAGATGATTAAATATGGTGAATCTATTGAAGAAATAATCGTAGAAACGGGGTTATCAGAGGAAGAAATTAATCAATTGAAAAAGAGTGATTAATTGTGAATGATGTATTTTCGCAACAAACAAGATAGACAATGTTTGGAGTGGAATGTTAACAGGTTAAAATATTTATGATTAAAAGTTTGATAAAATAAACAAATGAAGACATATAAGATTTATAGTGCAGGAGTATTTGTAGAAACTGAGAAACAGTTTGAGGTTCTAAACTCATTTGACAATTCATTGATTGCGAAAACCTTTATGGCAGACAAGGAGTTGGTGGAAAGCTCCATACGATCTGCTAAGGCGGTTGAAAAAGAATTGGCAGTAATGCCGTCGTATAAGCGTTATGCAATTTTGATGGATATTGCCATGAGCTTAGAAGCTGCGAAAGATCAATTGGCAGCATTGTTGGCGGCAGAGGCGGCAAAACCACTTGTTTATGCGCTTGGTGAAGTAGATCGTTCAATTCAAACTTTTAAAGTCGCTGCCGAGGAAGCGAAAAGGTTGCCTTCAGAGTATTTAAGTATTGACTGGACTCCTGCAGGTAAGGGCAAGGAGGGGCTTGTGAAGTATTTCCCTGTGGGACTTGTTGCGGGAATTACACCGTTCAATTTTCCATTGAATTTAGCTGTGCACAAGATCGCTCCTGCTATAGCATCGGGATGCCCGATTGTTCTTAAACCTGCCACAAGCACCCCACTTTCTACTTTGTTTTTGGCTCAAATCATTGACAAAACCGATTTACCTAAGGGAGCATTATCCGTTTTGCCTATGGATAGAGCAACCGGAAATATACTTGTGAGCGATGAGCGATTCAAATTACTTTCGTTTACAGGTTCGCCTTTTGTGGGGTGGAAAATGAAAGCAGATGCCGGAAAAAAGAAAGTTGTTTTAGAATTGGGGGGTAATGCCGGTGTTATTGTTAGCAAGGATGCCGATTTAGATCTTGCTGTCAAAAAATGTGTTGTTGGTGGATTTTCTTATTCCGGTCAAGTGTGTATTCATACCCAACGAATTTATGTGGAAGATGCAATATTTGATGCTTTTGTTGAGCGATTTGTTGAAGCATCGGCAAACCTGAAAATGGGAGCACCGAATGAGTTGAGTACCGAAATATCTGCAATGATTGATGAAAAAAATGCGATTCGAGTGGATGATTGGGTGAAGGAAGCCTTGAAGGATGGGGCTGAGTTGCTTTGCGAAATCGCGATGGCGCGTATTATGAGCCGACAATCTTGACAAATACTAAGTTTGAAATGAAAGTGTGTTCCGATGAAATCTTTGGTCCGGTGGTGGTGCTGGAACGATTTAATGACTTCGATCAAGCTTTAAAGATGGTAAATGAAGGGGAATTTGGTCTTCAAGCCGGAGTGTTTACTGACTCAATCAAAGAAATGAATAAGGCTTTTTCTGAATTGGAAGTCGGGGGAGTGATTGTGAATGATGTGCCTACTTTTAGAGTTGATCACATGCCTTACGGAGGTGTCAAAGAGTCGGGCATTGGGCGAGAAGGTGTAAAGTATGCCATAACGGAAATGATGGAAGCTAAGATTCTGGTAAAAGATGCTTAATATAAAATTTTTTTAAGCTTTTGTGTTGTAGCGTACTTTTCTTTGTTATTTTTACGGGCAAATTATTGACACACTTATGCAACTTCCTGATGACATTTTGATTAGCCGAATTAACAAAGGCGATAAGTCAGCAATAGAATATTTGTATAAAAGCTATTATTCATACCTGTGTTTGTATGCAAATAAATTTATTGAGGATGGTGCTATTGCTGAGGAAGTTGTTCAAGAAGTTTTTTTAAAGCTTTGGGAAAAGCGTGGGGAGTTGAAAATTAATACTTCCATAAAAGCTTACTTGTATAGGGCTGTTCATAATTTTTCAATCAATACAATCAAGCATAACAAAGTTCGCGAGAATTATGTCTTAGATTATACCGAACGCAGTAACTATGGAGATGCTTATCAAGATGTCATTACCAATGAGTTGAATGAGTCTTACAAAAAAGCTTTGAAAGAATTGCCCGAAAAGCGCAGAGAGATATTTGAGCTCAGTCGTGTAGAGGGTCTAAAGTACAAAGAAATTGCAGATCAACTGAATATTTCAGTAAAAACTGTTGAAGGGCAAATGTCAAAAGCGTTGATACAGCTAAAATCTATCTTGAGCGAGTATTTGCCGACCTTATTTTTAATCATTATTCCTTTTTTATAAAAAAATACTATTCCGAGTAGGGGTATTTCTCTTGTTGGTTGTCATAACTAACAAGAGAAGAACAAATGCAATTCGTTGATCAAAAATATCGGGATCTTGTGATTCAGTATTTATCTGGTGATTGTTCGCCGGAAGATACTGAAATGCTTATTAATTGGATTCAATCCGGTGATGAGAATTTTCGTTATTTTATTGAGGTGAAGGAATTATGGGAAGCATCCGATAATGAGGAGATTGCTGCCGATTTTGATATTGAAAACTCTTGGAAGCTTTTTAAAAAACGTCTGGAAATTATTGAAAATAAAAAAGTTAAAGTTCGGCGATTGACCACCACAATGTCAATTGTTCGATATGTTGCCAGTATTGCTGCAACACTTTTGATTTCTTTTTTCCTTTGGAATAACTTTGCTCCTGAAAAGGAAAATATTATTCAAATGGTGGCTTCGGGAGATAATTCGGAGGATTTATTACTTCCTGATGGCTCTCTTGTGAAATTGAACTACAATTCGACAATTTATTTTCCTGAAACTTTCGATGACGACATCCGAAAAGTTCGTGTTGAGGGGGAAGTGTATTTTGATGTCAGACCTAACCCTGAAAAGCCTTTCGTTGTTGATTGTGGTGATGTGAATGTGGAAGTGAAAGGAACTTCCTTTGATATTCAGAAGAATACGGATAAGAATGAAACAATAGTTATTGTTACCGAAGGCATGGTGAAGGTGTGGGAAAAAGATAATGAGGATCATTATATCTTTATAGAAAAAGGCGGTTCTTTTAGATTTGACGGAAAACTAAAGAATTTTGAAATTTATAAAGCTGATCGGAATTTCTTGTCTTGGAAGACACACTTCTTGCAGTTTGAAAATGCACCGCTTGATACCGTCCTTGAAACTTTGGAAGATCATTTTCGAGTTGAGATTTTTACACACTCCGAAGTGGATCTTAAATTACCTCTATCTACACAGTTTGACGGTAATACCTTAGAGGAAACTTTAGATGTTATCGCGATGATCTTTGATCTGGAATATTCTATTGATAACAACGAAGTGAAAATCCAAAATAAATAATTACCTTTAGCCGCTCATGAAGCAGACAATAATATTGTCTGGAGATAATAACTGTTAAGCATACAATACAGTGGTTAATGTCTTGTCTGACGTTTCCGCTTTGCTTACAAAATTTTAAATGCATGAAAAAGCTATTGATATCTATGTGTGTGTTGTTAATGTGTATGCACATATCAGGCACTGTAGTTGCTCAAGAACAATTGTTGTCCCGTCCTGTAAGCTTAAAAGGGCAAAACCTTTCAGTTGCAGAGTATCTGCAAATTCTTCAAAATGAGCAAGAAATAGTTATATCTTATACTTCTTCACAGATTGATGATGCACGTCGGTTGAATGTGGATGTGAAGAATATGCCTTTGGAGCAAGTTATCAAACATGTGCTTTCAACAGATCGTTTGGTAATTAAGCAGCGTAGAAATCATATAATATTGACCTTGTTGCCAAAGCCTCCGGAAACAGGTTGGGAGCTTGAAAAAAATAAAATTAGCGAAACGCCGCCCGAAGTACGTTACGTCTATAAAACGGATACCGTGAGATTGGTGGAGTATCTAAATGATACGATTGTCGTTCGTGATACTGTTACCAAAGTAGAAACACAAATAAAAATACAGGTTGATACCGTTTTGATAGATCCCTTTATTAATGATGTGGAACATCCGTGGAGTTTGGACATTCAGTATATGAATTTTCGTCCTTTTTATTCTTATGAAGGAGATCAGGCAATGGTGAATGCTACCAAGGCTTTAGAGTCCGCTTTTTTTCACAACTATGGTTTGTCTGTTGGTATCAGTTTTCAAAAAAATAAAATCCGTTATTCGGGAGCTTTAGCATTTTTGCAAACAGGCAATCGCTATGCATATAATGAAACCGTTGTGGAAGGCGGTTACTACAATGTCGATACTACAGACAGTTATTATACAATCTCGGATAATGACACCACTTGGTATCATGTTACCGATTCTTCTTGGGTTGAATTGAGAGAAAATAATTTCTCGACTGAAGGTAAAACAAGAATTACCTGGTTGTCTTTACCTTTTAAATTGGGATATTGTTTTAATTATAAGAAGTTTCGATATGTAATTCAAGGAGGAATGTCTGTTCTTGTAGGTTTAGGAGAAAAAGGGAAAGTTGTGAATCCGAATGAGGTGACTCAAGTAAAAGATCTAAATTCCGATATTCTTTTAAGTACTAATGTTCGTTTGAGTGGGGGTGTCGAGATTAAATATCAGCTGCATGAAATGATAGATGCTTCTATAGGTTTTGAATATGGGCGGTGGATGAAGTCTTTTTATGTAGACAGCTATCCCTTGGTGAAACGACCGGATGATTTAGGTGTGAGCATGGGGCTTTCGTTTAAATTGTGATCATACGAGGGGCGATTTGTTTTTTTTAGTAATGGATGCTTGAAGTGATGGGGCTTGTTAGAATTTTTTTAGGAAAAAATTAACCTTTCTAAGTTTTTGTTTTACAGTGTTTTTTGGTTCTAATTGAAAAAAAACAGAAAAAAAATGTATTCGGAGTAAGGGTAAACGCTTGTATGGTTGTCTCATTGGTAAGTTGAAGTGGATAAAAATCGAAGTATTATGAAGTTAGGTCTAACTTTGTGCGTATGGAGATTCAAGAAACTTTTTAATAAATTATAAACTAAAAATTAAATTATGAAGTACTTTACAAAATTGAGAGGTGCGATGATGATTATGTTGTTGTCAATCTTCTCGTTTGGACAAGCACAAACGTGTGAATACTCGGTTGTGCTTAAAGACAGTTTTGGGGATGGCTGGAATGGCGGTTCTCTTGATGTCTACGTAAATGGCAATCTGGTATTAGATGGCATTACGTTAGCAGGTGGTGTTTCGGAAACGTTTGCTCTTCCGATTGACATGACTGTTGCTGGTTCTGAGGTGACAACCGACTACACATCAGGTGGTTGGGCGACTGAGAACTCGTATATGATTCTTGATCCTGATGGCAATATTTTGATTACTAACGGTCAGGGAGCTGGTGTAGTACCTACTGATATAGGAGCAGGTGTTCTTACAGGTTTATGTGTACCTGCTGATGAGCCAACAATGGTTGTTGATCCTGGTATGTACGCATTTGACGATGTTGCTCTTTTAGCAGGTGCTGTTTATGGTGAAGCACCAAAAGTAACATTCACAGTTACTAATGGTGGCTTAGGAAATGTTGAAGTAGCAAATGCTTATTTCTTCTCAGGTCATGCTGCTGAGTTTAATATTGTAGGTTTTGATGCTGCTTCATTGGCTTTCGGTGATGCTGAAGAGTTTGAAGTAGAGTTTAATCCTGCTACTCCTGGTAATAAATTCACGCTTCTTGTAATTGAAGATGCTAGTGGATTTATGACAACATACGATGTTACCGGTTTTGCTTATGAAAAAGTAGAAGGTGATGTATTAGAGAATACATTCGTTCTTGGTGATCATTTTGTTATGAATGAAGATTATGCACAAGATTTAGCATTCGGAACATTCGACAATGATTACACTTTTGCTGCAGGTGGTGATGCTGTATTTACTTTCACTGTTGGTGTTGATTCTTTCATTACTGTTGATGGTGCTGGTGTTCAAAATGTTAGTGTTTTTGAAGCTGGTGTTGAATTAGCTGCAGGAAATGAGCTTCTTACAGGAGCTGTTTTGAACATGGAAGATATAGGTGATGGTGACTATGTAATGGTTGTTACCGGGTCTGGAGATGGAAACCTAAATATTCACGTTGAAGGAGCTGATCCAATCTGGACAATTGATCCTGATGGAACTCTTGATTTGGGTGAAGTGCCTGTTGATGCTTGGCATCGTGGTGGTTCTTTCAAAGTAACAAACACAGGTGGTCAATTCTTGACAATTAGTCAATTCATGGAAAGTGATGTTGATGATGTTTGGGAAATGCGTTCTTCTATCTCTCAAGAAGATTTACCTTACGAACTATATGCAGGTGATGAGTTAACATTTGACTTTAACCTTAATGCTTCTGCAGTCGGTTTATATGAAGGTAATTTCCTTATTGAGGATGATGTAACACTTCGTGTATATCCTGTTAGAGGTACAGCTTATGAAGCTCCTGTAGGTGATATCGTTGAAAATCCTTACAACGTAGTATTTGATGCAGCAGGTGCTTACACTCATGCAGCTTCTGTAGCATTCCCAATGAGAAATAACTATGATGCAGCTACTGCAACAACACGTGATGCTGTTTATAAGTTTGAAGTAGCAGCTGATATGCTTCTTGATATTGAAGTTTTAGGAACAAACCCTGAGTTTGCTTTATTGGCAGCTGATGAAATTACAAGTACAGGTCCTGCTTTTGTGACTCCAATCGTTGACGAGACTGGTAATACTACTGATGTTGAGTTGAATGCAGGTGAGTACTATCTTATCGTTGCTCTTGATGCTGCGAACCCTGTTTATACATTGAACTTACAAGCTGATGTAATGCCGGTTCCTGCTGACTTTGCACTTCTAACTCCTGTTGACGGTGAAACTAATGTTGATCTTGAGCCAACACTTACATGGGAAGAAGCACAGTATGCACAATCTTACAACCTATACTATGGAACTTCTTATCCTCCATCTGTTTTGGTAGCTAATCTTGAAACTACTTCTTACACAATGGAAGAGGAATTGTTGCCTGCAAATGTATATTTTTGGTATGTTGAAGCTGTTAACACAACAGGTGTAACTACGAGTGCTACATTTGGTTTTACAACTGAAATTCCTGCTCCAAACCAAGTTCATGCTAATCTTTACGACTATGACAATGTTGAAGTGTCTTGGCAGAACCCATTTGAGATGAAATTCAAATTAGAAGAAGATTTTGAAGGTGAAACTTATCCTCCAGCAGGTTGGGATGCAACTACAAACTCTCTTTCTACAACAGGTGGTTGGACACGTACAGATAACGGTGATTCTCAGTATTGGAAGCCGGGTGAGCACACTTGGTATGCGAATGCAAATGATGATGCTGCTAACGATGATGGTTCTGTAGACTACTTATGGATGCCGGAAGTTGATCTTAGTGCTTATAATGAAGGTACTTTAAGCTTTGCTTCTTACTATACCGGAGATTATGGTACTACTGCACACATTCTTGTAACAAATGACGGTGGTACTACTTTTGCAACCGTTGCTGACGTTACAGGTGGTGGTGCTTGGGTTGACGTAGAGATTGACCTTGCTGATTTTGTTAATGGTTCTGAATACAATACTGCACGTCTTGTTTTCCACTGTAATGACAATGGTGGCTGGGGTTCCGGCTGGGCTGTTGATGATGTGAAACTTAACCTTGTTTCAAATCTTGGCGGTGGCGGCGTTGTTCTTGGTTACAACGTATATCAAAACGGTGTTCAAGTTAATACTGAACTTATAGAAGAAACAACAACATACAATGTTGAAAACTTAGCTGCAGGTTCTTACGAGTTCTGCGTTTCTGCTGTATTCCCTCAAGGTGAATCTCCTGTTGCATGTGCAGAAGAAAACCCAGTAGAAGTACTAGGTAGAACTGAGATTTTCGGTCATGTAACTAATGCTGATGGTGGTGTTGTTGAAGGTGCTAAGATCTCATTCGTAGGTCCTAACAATACATGGGAAACTGCTGTTACTGACTCTACAGGTTATTATACATCAACAACTGCTGATGGTATGATGCTTCCTGTTTCTGCTGCTCCTGGTTATGACGTTACTTGTATGATGTCAGGTTGGGAAACTACTACTGTTACAGGTTTATTACCTCAGAATGGTGTTCCTCTTGAGCAAAACTTCGTACTAGGTGACAATGCTGTTGCTCCGGGTACAGTTGTTGCAACTAATATTGACAATGGTGAAAATGCATTGGTTGAGTGGAGTGAAGGTTCTGCTGGTGAACTTTATGAGATTTCTTATACTTCTGATCCTGCTGCTAATGCTTACTATCAGAGCTTCGGTTCAGGTTATGGTGTAGTATATGATCTTACTGCTTATCCTGATGCTACTTTATCTCTTGTTGATTTCTATCACGCATCTTACGGGGTTACAGGTGTATGGCAATACAATTTACGAGTTGTAAATTGGGATACTTATGAAGAAGTTGCTGTTTTAGGACCTTTCGCTACCACAGGTGATGATGTTTGGGAAACTGAAGTTCCTCTTGGTGATATTCCTGGTCTTGGCGGCGCTCAAGTTGCTGTATTGATGGAGCCACTTGGAAACACTGCAGATGATGCTTATCCATGTATCGCTTCTGATAACAATGATATGGATGGATATTCTGTAGCTGGTTCTTTATCTGATTATTCTGCTATGCAAATGTCAGGTATTGGTGACTTCCTAATGGATCTTTGGATTCTTACCGAAATGGGGGGCGAACCTGTTATGGCAAGTAAGATTCCTGCTGTAAACAGTATTTCTAATGCTACTGCACGTGTTGCTGCTCCTTCTTATGAAGTTCCTGCAATGGTTACTCCTCAAGCTAAAGTTACAGGTGTAAATAATAATGCAAAAGCATTTGTAGGTCATTCAGTTTATCTATTGGAAGTTGGTCAAGAACAAAATCCTGCTGCATGGAGTCTTGCTGCTGAAGGTATTCAGGAGTCTCCTTATACAGATAATAACTTATGGCCAAATGCTGAACAAGGTGAATATCGTTATGCTGTTGTTGCTAATTATACAATTAATAACTCTGAAGCTACATTATCTAATGTTATTGGTAAAGATATGCACTTTGATGCTATGATTACCGTAGCTACTAATTCAGGTGAATCTGCTACAGGTGCAACAGTAATTATGTATAACATGGATACTGAAATGGATTATTCTGCTGAAGTTAGTGAGCAAGGATACGTTCAGTTTGACGGACTTTATAAAGGTAATTACCAGATGGCTGTGATGTTTGATGGTTACCAAACTTACGAATATGCAGAATATATTTATGATGATGATTATTGGATTCATGAAGTAACTCTTCAAGAAGCTCTTTGTGCTCCTGCTGCTATTTCTGCAAGTACAGATTGCGAATCTGTAACATTAGAATGGGAAAGCCCTGAAGATTGTACAGTGCCTCCTGTATTCGGTTCTGCTGATTTCAAAGTTGAACTAATGACAGATACTTACGGAAATGAAACTTCTTGGGAATTAACAAACGCAAATGGCGTTGTAGCTACAAGTGAAGCATACATAGGTAATGCGCTATATACTTACGAAACAGTATTGAATGGTGGTGATTATACATTTACTATTTATGATTCGTATGGTGACGGTATGTGCTGTAACTATGGTGAAGGTTATTACAAACTTTATCTTGATGGTGAACTATTAACTTCAGGTGGTGAATTTGGTGCTTCTGAAGCTACTGAATTCTCTGTTGGTGTTTCTTATGCTAAGGCATTGAAATCTATCACAACAAGCTACTATGCTGAAGATCATGGTTATGCTAAGGGTGAAGAAGTTGTTAACGCTAGCTCTTTAGAAACTGTTTCTACAACTGAAACATTTAACAACGACGTTGTTAGAGGTCTTGAAGGTTACAACGTTTATATGAATGGTGCTCTTGTTGGTGAAGGTGTTGACGCAACTACTTACACAATTGAGAACCTAATGGGTGGCGAATATACATTTGCAGTTTCTGCTGTATATGTAACCGGCGAATCTGATCAAGTTTCTGTTGATGTTGAACTTGCTGACATAATCGCTCCTTACAACCTTGAGGCTACTGCTGCTTCTTGGAATAATGTTGTTCTAACTTGGGAATTACCTGATGTAGCAATTACAACTGCTTACTTATATCATCATAACAATACTTTGGATGATCCATTGAATTCTATTGGTATTGGTGATGCATTTGATTTTGATGTAGCATCTCGTTTCACTGCTGCTCAAATTGCAGGTTATAACGGTCTTTATGTTACTGAAGTAGCATTCGTTCCTGCTGAAGAAGCTTGTGAATATTCAATTAGAATTTGGACTGGTGCTGATGCTGCTAACATGGTAGTTGATCAGGTTGTTACTAACCCTACTATCGGTGATTGGAACGTAGTTGCACTTGATACTCCTGTAATGATTGATGCTTCTCAAGAATTATGGATTGGTTACCGTTCAAATACAACAACAGGTTATCCTGCAGGTGTTGATGCAGGTCCGGCTGTTGCAGGTTTCGGTGATATGATCTATGATGCAGAAGCTGGTTGGGTAAGCATGTCTGAAACTTATGGACTAGATTATAACTGGTTAATTACAGCTACTGTTACTAGTGTTGTTGATGCGCCTGTTGCTACTCTTAGCCCTATTGCTGATGATGCTAATCGTATAGCTTCTAATGGAAAATTAGGTGTGTCTGCTAGTGACTTTACTCCGGCATCTTTTAACAAGAATACAGATGATTTAGTTGGTTTCACAATTACTCGTGAACACAATGTAACTGGTGAAACTGTTGTTCTAGAAGAAGGTTATGATCAGTTGTTCTACACTGATTTCGATCTACCTGTTGCTATTGGTCAAGATAATATCTTTACTTATCAAGTAACTGCTGTTTACACAGGTTCTTGTGATGCTTCAAGTAATACAGTTGATGTTATGTTCGAAGCAGATGTTGATGCAAATGCTGAGGATATGGTTAATGTTTATCCTAATCCTGCAACAGATGTAGTTAATGTTGAACTTTCTGCTAATGTTGAGACTGTAAAGGTTCTTAACGCTATTGGTCAGGTTGTTTATGCTGCAACTGTAAAC
>PDWJ01008025.1_pt1 | contig 11176 bp, 11 predicted proteins | sample 1430881 | NCBI WGS metagenome assembly PDWJ01 (sample SAMN01162460, study PRJNA174530) | Oral metagenome, whole genome shotgun sequencing project. | biome: Marine environment; feature: Marine mammal; material: Swab sample of the gingival sulcus; isolation source: swab sample of gingival sulcus... | reverse complement strand
CCCGTGACCACCGTTTCATCCGTTCAGCGCCACCCGCGAGGAAGGCTATCATGGCAGAGATCACCAAACGCAGCGAAGACTACAGCCGCTGGTACCAGGACGTCATCCAGGCCGCCGAATTGGCAGAGAACAGCCCCGTGCGCGGCTGCATGGTCATCCGCCCCAACGGCTACGCCATCTGGGAGAACATCCAGCGCACCCTGGATGACAAGTTCAAGGAACTGGGCCACGTCAACGCCTACTTCCCGCTGCTGATCCCCAAAAGTTTCCTGGCCAAGGAGGCGGAGCACGTGGAGGGCTTCGCCAAGGAATGCGCCATCGTCACGCATCACCGGCTGAAGCAGGTCACCGAGAACGGCAAGGTGAACGTCATCCCCGATCCCGAAAGCAAGCTGGAGGAGGAGTACATCATCCGCCCCACCAGCGAGACGGTGATCTGGGACCAGTACCGCAAATGGATCCAGAGCTACCGGGACCTGCCCATCCTGATCAACCAATGGGCCAACGTCATGCGCTGGGAGATGCGCACCCGCATGTTCCTGCGCACCACCGAATTCCTCTGGCAAGAGGGCCACACCGCCCACGCCACCGCCGAGGAAGGCCGCGAGGAAACCCTGAAGATGCTGGAGGTGTACCGCTGGTTCGCCGAGGAAATGCTGGCCATGCCCGTGGTGCCCGGCCCCAAAACGGCCAACGAACGCTTCGCCGGCGCCGTGGAGACCTTCAGCATCGAGGCCATGATGCAGGACCGCAAGGCCCTGCAGGCGGCCACCAGCCACGACCTGGGGCAGAACTTCGCCAAGGCCTTCGACGTGAAGTACCAGAGCGCCGAGGGCCAGGTGGAGCACGTCTGGGCCACCAGCTGGGGCATGAGCACCCGCATCATGGGCGCCTTGATCATGACCCACAGCGATGACAACGGGCTGGTCCTGCCGCCCCGCATCGCCGGCACCAAGGCCGTCATCGTGCCCATCTGGCGCAAGGACGAGGAGATGGTGGCGGTGGTGGACGCGGCCGAGAAGATCGCCGCGGAGCTGCGCCCCCTCATCGGTCCGGTGCACGTGGACAAGCGGGACAACATGCGCCCCGGCTGGAAGTACGCCGAGTGGGAGCGCAAGGGGGTGCCCCTGCGCATGGAGATCGGGCCCCGGGATCTGAACGACGAACAGGTCATGCTGGCGGCCCGCCACGACCGCAAGAAGCAGCCGGTGAAGTTCGTGGATCTGGCCGACGCCGTGCCCCGGGAGCTGGAACGCATCCAGCAGGATCTGTACAACGCGGCCAAGAAGCGCCTGGAGGACGCCACCTGCGAACTGAACACCTGGGAGGAATTCACCCGGTTGTACGAGGGCGACGGCGGCTTCAGCCTGTGCCACTGGTGCGGCGACGGGGAGTGCGAGCAGACCATCCAGGACAAGACCAAGGTGACCATCCGGAACATCCCGTTCCAGCGGGACGAAACCCCTGGCGAGTGCATCCACTGCGGGAAGAAAAGCATCGGTCGGGTGCTGTTCGCGCAGGCTTACTAAACGGATAGTTTACCCGCCGCACGGGGCGCTTGCGGAACTCGGGGGGCCTTGGGGCCCCCCTTGTCCGGAGGCTGAATCGCCCTTTCGCATCGTTCACCCACAGACTATCTTTCCGCCAAAGAGCGCATCATTACCTTTTGTCTGAAGGAGGGCGAGTCATGGAGACTCCCTGGGCCAACGCCGAAATCATGGAACAGTTCAAGCACAAGATCGGCCTGGCCGAGATGCTCAAGGGCGGCGTCATCATGGACGTCACCAACGCTGAGCAGGCGAAGATCGCCGAGGAAGCCGGCGCCGTGGCCGTCATGGCTCTGGAGCGCATCCCGTCGGATATTCGCAAAGAAGGCGGCATCAGCCGCATGTCCAATCCGGGCATGATCAAGGAAATCATCGACACCGTGTCCATCCCGGTGATGGCCAAGGTCCGTATCGGCCACTTCGCCGAGGCGCAGATTCTGGAGGCCCTGGGGGTGGACTTCATCGACGAGTCCGAGGTGCTGACTCCGGCCGACAACGCCAACCACGTCTACAAGCATGCCTTCAAGGTGCCGTTCGTGTGCGGTTGCCGGAACCTGGGCGAGGCTCTGCGCCGCATCGGCGAGGGCGCGGCCATGATGCGCACCAAGGGCGAGGCCGGCAGCGGCGACATCGTCGAGGCCGTGACCCATATGCGCGAGGTGACCGAGGGCATCCGCCGTCTGCAGCTGATGCGCACCGACGAGCTGATGGCCGAAGCGAAGCGCCTGGGGGCTCCCTACCACATCCTGGTGGAAACCGCCGAGCTGGGCAAGCTGCCGGTGCCGAACTTCGCCGCCGGTGGCGTGGCCACCCCCGCCGACGCCGCGCTGATGATGCAGCTGGGCGCCGAGACCGTCTTCGTGGGCAGCGGCATCTTCGCCAGCAGCGACCCCGCGCCCCGGGCCAAGGCCATCGTGGATGCCGTCACCTTCCACGACGACCCCGCCAAGCTGCTGGAGATCAGCATCGCGCGGAGCGATCCGGCGGGCCGTTTTGCGGAGTGATGATGAACAGACCCGTCGGATTGCTGACCCTGCAGGGCGATTACGAGAAGCACCGGAAGGCCTTGGCCGCCCTGGGGGTGGAAACCCGCGGCGTGCGCCGTCCCGAGGAGTTGGAAAAGATCAGCGCCCTGATCATCCCCGGAGGGGAAAGCACCACCCTGACCCGCCTGGTGGACCGGGTGGGCCTGCGGCAGCCCCTGCGGGATTTCGCCGCCCACAACCCGGTGATGGGCACCTGCGCGGGCCTGATCATGATGAGTTCCGAGCTGGTGGATGAGCAGTTCGGCGATTTCGGGGTGGCCCCCTTGGGTCTGCTGGATTGCGCGGTGCGGCGCAACGGCTACGGCCGGCAGATCGACAGTTTCAGCGCCCAGGTGGGCCTGGAGGCGCTGGACAACCAGCCCCGGCCCTTCGAAGCCGTCCGTTGCCGTGCGCCAGGGCCATCTGCTGGGCATGACCTTCCATCCCGAGCTGACCGCCGACGGGCGCATCCATGCCGCTTTCCTGGACATGATCCGCTAAAATCCCCGGTTTCGGCCGGACGGGGGTTTTTGTATTTTGGGGATGGGCATGGTGGATGCGGGTTGGCCGCGGAATGAAAGGAAGACCATGATGAATTCCCGGAACCTTTTTCCCGTGCTGATTCTTCTGGGGCTGGCCGGACTTTGCGTGCATGGCTGTAGCGAGGATGACGGCGGCGGCGGTGATCCCTTTCCCGATCCCTGTTCCATCTCGGTGATTTCTCCGGCCACCGGCACCATCTTCCAGCCGGGCAACGACGAACAGGACGACTGCACCATCCGCTGGAATCACACCGGCGAGTTCTCCACGGTGGATATCACGTTGGTCAAGGGCGAGGCGGATGTGGGTCCCATCGCCACCGACGTGGCGAACAACGGCCTGTACTTCTGGGAGGCGGACAACCTGGGCGCCAACAACGGGTCGGACTTCAGGATCCGTGTGTGCGCCTCCGCCGAGCCCGCCTGCTGCGACGAGAGCGGCCCCTTCACCCTGGTCAACACCAATGGCTGCTACTTCACCTTCACCAACGAATGGCAGGGCGAGTACGACGCCGGCGATACTCTCAACCTGACCTGGAACAGCGAAAACACCACCGGTACCGTGGATCTGGAATTGCACACCCTGGCGACCGGCTTCGTGGGCGGCATCGCCGCGGGGGTGCCCAACAGCGGCACCTATGACTGGATCGTGGACAGCTTCCATTACGCGACCAGCTACGGTTTCTACCAGATCAAGTTGGTGGACCATGAGGTGGAAAACTGCTACGCGCTTGGCGACACCTTCGGCATCTTCGACCCGGATATCTGCTCCATCACCGTGTTGGACCCCGCCAGAAACGTGATCTGGCACGAGGGCGAACAGCACGACATCAACCTGAACGTTTCCGACGATGTCCAGGCGGTGGATTTGCGCCTGTACGTGGGGAACATCTTCGTGGAACATATCGCCCTGGACGTGGATGTGACCACCTCGACATCCTACACCTGGACGGTGAATGACTGGGATCAGAACATCGGCGGGAATTCCACCTACCGGATCCGGGCCTACAACGCCGACGACAGGTACTGCATGGGCATCAGCGACGTCTTCACCATCGTGGCGCATCCATGACTCCGGGCCGGATTCGCGGGATGCCCGCGATCAAGATGGCGTTGGTGATCCTGGCTGTGGCGGGCCTTCCTCCGGTCTTATCGGCGCAGTCCTGGGAGTCGGATGCCTATGATTACAACCGCGCCCATCGGGAAAGGCGGCAAGAACGGTCCGACACCGTGGCGGACGGACCTGAGATCAAAGAGCCCCTTTTCGCCATGGTCCTGAGCCTGGCCGAGGACGACAGCCTGGGCCGCTGGACGGGGCAGGATTTCCGGGACTTTGCCGTGGCCACCGGCCGGCAGACCAACCTGCCCCTGGACGCCCTGGTCTCCCTCGAACGCCGCCGGCCGCGCCCGACCGAGAGGAAGGCGTGGCCGGGGATGAAGATGGATGCCGTCTGGGAGATCATCCTGACCCAGGATATGGAGCCCTCCATGCCGTACAGCATCCTGGGTTATCATCCGGGGACCATGCGCGTCACCGGCCACCTGCGTCTGGCCGAGGCCAACCTGGGCCGGGTCAGTTTCGAGGTCGATGAGGAGCGCCACGAGGTGCGGGACATCCGGGTTTTCCGGGTAGAGGAGGGCAACGTGGCCCTGGATGTGGACGGCTGGCTGGACGCCCTGCTGGGCAAGAAGCTGGACGATGCCGCGGTGCTGGCCTTCGTGGCCGGCCGCGGACCCCGCGAAAGGGTGGCGCTGGCCATTTCGGTGGGCCGCAAGGGGCGCCCCATCTACGGAGAATTCAACCTGCGTGAAGACAAGGTCCAGCCCCATGGGCGGCCCGTGGCCCGGGGCCTGAGCCGCTCTTGCCGCGGCCTGCTGCTGCCGGGCCTGGAAGACGCCACCAGCCATGCCTGGGGAAAGTGGATGCATTGATGCTGATTGCCATCGACATAGACGGAACTTTGCTGAACACCGAATTCGATGATGTGCTGCCCCAGCGCGAGATCCGCGCCATGGAGGCCGCGCGCCTGGCCGGCCATACGGTGGTCCTGTGCACGGGGCGCAACAAGCGCAGCGCCGAAGGATTGCTGGAGCTTTCCGGCTGGTTCCCCGCCGATCTGCCCCTGGTCCTGCTCAACGGCGCCACCGTTTGGGGCGGCCGGCCGCGGCGGCAGCTGGCCAACCATCTGCTGGAGCCGGAGGATATCACGGCCCTGGTGGCCCTTTTTCGTCGCTTCGGGGTGGCTCCCATGATCTACGGGGCGGATAGCGACGGCGGGATCCTGCATCACGAGCCGGGTCCGAAGAACAGCATCCTGACGATCTATTTGGACAAGCGCGGCCACACCGTGGGGGCCATCGTCGAGGTGGCGGATCTGCTGGCCGCGGCCCCGCGGCGGGCCCTGGAGGTGGGCAGCATCGACGAGAAGGAGCGGGTGCTGGCCCTCAGCGCGGCCGTCGGGGAAGAGCTGGGCGAGCGCGTGAAGGTGGTCAACACGCGCAGCCTGATGGGTGGGAACAAGTACTACTGGGCCGAGGTGTTCTCCGCCGGTTGCGGCAAGGCGGAAGGGCTGCGGACGCTGCGGGAGCATCACCCGGAAGTGGAAGGACCTTTGGTGGCCATCGGGGACAACTATAACGATCTGGACATGTTCGCGGTGGCCGATTTCCGCGTGGTCATGGCCAACGCCCCGGACGATGTGCGGGAAGCGGCCGATCTGGTGACCCTGCCGGTTCAGCAGAACGGCGCCGCGTTGGTCCTGGAGCAGCTGGCGGCGGGCGTGTACCCGCCTCGAATCGAGGTGTGAGTTGGAGTCCAAACGGAATCAGGAACAGTGGAATCCGGACAAGCGCGGGCCCAAGGGCTTTGCCGCCCAGATGGGCGATGAGGCGTCCAGCGAGCCCCAGAGCCCGCCCCGCCCGCAACCGGCCGGCGGCGAGCACGGCATGGACGAAGCGGTGGTCCGGGAGATGGGCTACCAGTTCGTGGACATGATCGTGGAGTACTGGAAGGGGCTGGAAGGGCGCCGTGTGTACGGGCCCTTGTCCCCCGTGGGGCTGGACGAGATGTTCAAGGAGAGCCTGCCCGAGCAGGGGGCACCCCTGGCCGAGGTGCTGCAGGAAGTGCGCACGCGGGTCTTCCCCAATACCATGGCCATCGGCAGCCGCCGCTATTTCGGCATGATGAACCCGGCGCCCATGCCGGTGGCGGTCTTCGCGGAGGCGTTGGCTTCGGCCATGAACCAGAACGTGGCTTCCTGGCGCCACGCGCCCAGCGGCACGGCCATCGAGAAGCGGGTCATCCGCTGGTTGTGCGATCTGTTCGGGCTGCCGGAGACCAGCTTCGGCACCTTCGTGTCGGGCGGATCCCTGGCCAACATCACGGCCCTGAAGCTGGCCATCAACCGGGCTCTGGGGCGGCATCTGTCGCAGATGGACCGCGGGGGGCCGGGCCAGGACATCGCCAAGCTGGTGTTCTACGTGTCCAGCCAGGGGCATTACAGCTTCGACAAGGCCGTCGATATGCTGGGTATCGGGCGCAACCAGCTGCGCAAGATTCCCCAGGACGATATCTTCCGCATCGATCTGCGGTTCCTGGAGGAAAGCATCCAGGCGGACATGGCGGCGGGGCGGAAACCGGCTTGCATCATCGGCATCGGCGGCAGCACCAACACCGGCAGCATCGACAAGCTGGATAAATTAGCGGAACTTGCCCGGCGGTATGATTGTTGGTTCCATGTGGACGCGGCCTATGGCGGCGCCGTCATCCTTTCGGAGATGTACGGCCCCATGCTGCGGGGCATCGACCAGGCGGACAGCATCACCGTGGATCCGCACAAGTGGTTCTACATGCCGTTTTCCGCGGGCGGTATCCTGGTGCGCGACGGCGATTTCCTGCGCCAGAGCTTCCTGGTCCACCCGGAGTACTACATGGAGAAAACCTCCGACGGAGCGGAGGAGCCGCCCGAGGATCGCCGCGGCTTCCACCTGGGCGACAAGGTGAACTTCTTCCAATACGGGGTGCAGGGCAGCCGCCGCCTGAACGCCCTGAAGCTGTGGATGGCCTTCAAGATGGTGGGCCGCCGGCAGTACGCCGCCTGGGTGGAGAAGGATATCGAGCTGGCCCGCATCTTGGCCGCGCGCATCCGCCGGCAGGACGATTTCCAGATCCTGGGGCCCAACACCCTGGGCATCTGCAATTTCCGCTGGCAGCCCCAACGCCCCGGCGGTGGTTCCTTCACGCCGGAGGAGACCGACCAACTGAACCGCGAGCTGCAGGAGACCGTCGAGAACGACGGGGACGCCTGGTTCAGCTACACCATGCTCAACGGCCGCGTCGCCCTGCGGGTGAACGTGGAGAACCGTTGCATGGGGCAGAGCGATATCGAGAGGCTGATGACGGTTATCCGCCGCACCGCCGACCGGATCCTGACCACGAAATGACCTGAACTTGAAATGACCTGAAAACGGAAATAGCCTGAAAGGATGATTCCGATGAAACGTTTGACCATGATGATGGCCCTGATCCTGCTGCTGCTGGCCGGCAGCGCCTTCGCCATGAAAAGCAGCGCCGATGTCGTCACGGTGAAGCCCGCCACCGCCCAGTTGAGCGCCGCTCCCGGCGAGCGGGTCCACTTCGAAGTGAAGGTGGACATCGCCAAGAAGTGGCATCTGTACGCCCACGGCGACAGCAACTTCATCGGCATCGACCTGGTTCCGGCCGAGGGCTTCCCCCTGCAGGACCTGAAGGCCGAGTACCCCCACGGCCACGAGGGCGAATTCTTCGGCGAGAAGGTGCTGATGATCGCAGGCAAGGTGGTCATCAAGGCCAGCGCCCTGGTTCCCGCCACGGCCAAGGCCGGCAAGCACGAACTGCCCCTGAGCGTCACCGCCCAGGCCTGCGACGACAAGACCTGCCTGCCGCCCGCCGACCTGCCGGTCAGCTTCACGCTGACGGTGAAGTAGCCCATGATCACCATCTACGTGGGCAATCTGCCCCTGAGCGCCACCACCGACGACGTGGTGGCGCTTTTCCAGCCCCATGGCCAGGTGCGCTCGGCCACCGTGATGCTGAACGAGGAGACCGGCCAGAGCCGGGGCTTCGGTTTCGTGGAGATGGATGAGCAGGCGGCTTGGGAGGCCATCGAGGCGCTGGATGGGATGCTGCTGCAGGGGCATCGCCTGCGGATCAACGAAAGCCGGGACCGGGGGAAGAAGCCCAAAAGACGGGCTTTCTAGTCCCCCCTCCCTCGATGCTCTTGTCGTTCGGTTTCTGCCGCCGGCGTCGGCGTTATTTCCCGGTCAGCACAGCCTTGAGAATCATCCCGGCCATGTCCGGGTTCTCCTTCAGCCGTCGGGAGCTGTAGCCGTACCAGTCCTCCCCGAAGGGCACGTACACCCGCAGCCGGTGCCCGGCCCGCAGGATTTCCCGCCGCTTCTGGGGGCGCACGCCCAGCAACATCTGGAACTCGTACTGGTCGGCGGCCAGGTTACGTTCCTTGATCTGCTCCATGGCATCGTCGATGAGCGGGTCATCGTGGGTGGCGATGGCGCAGTACATGCCGCCGTCCAGGATCATGCGCAGCAGCTTCTTGTAGTTGTCGCGCACCTCTTCGCGGCCTTGGTAGGCCACGTCGGGCTTCTCCTTGTAAATGCCCTTGCACAGCCGGATGGCGGGCTTGTAGTCCATCAGGCTTTCCACATCGGCCACGGTGCGGCGTAGCATGGCCTGCAGCACGATACCCACGTTGTCGTAGCCGGCGTCGCGCAGGCGGCGGTACAGGGCCAGGGTGTCGTCGGTGTAGGGGGTGTTCTCCATGTCGATGCGCACGAAGATCCCGTTGTCCCGCGCCAGTTCCACCAGGGACCGGATGTTCTCGTAGGCGAAGTCCTTGTCCAGGCCCAGACCCAGGCTGGTGGGCTTGACGGACAGCCCGGTCTGGTCCACCAGCTTCTCGGCGATGATGGTTTCCAGGGTGCGCCGGCTTTCGCTCGTCTCCTTGACGGCCATGTCCCGGTTCTCGACGAACTCGCCCAGCACATCGATGGTGCTGAGGGCCCCGTCCTCGCTTTTGAGCTGCTTGCTGGTGTTGATGGCATCGGTGAGCTGGTCGCCGGCGATGTAGCGCGTGCTGATCCGGTGGATGATTCCGCGCGGAACCAGAGGCATACAGGCGACAATCAAATTATTGAGCATCTTGTTCAACCCGCTCCTGGGCTAGGGAAGATCCGCGGGCGTCGTGTACAGGTGGGGCGCCCGCGCCGCCAGGTACTAAGATGCAATCTGAAAGCCCAGAAGTCAGGCGGCGGGGAGCACTTTTTTTGCCCCCCGCCGAAAAGGCGTCAGTCCACCTTCACCAGTTTTCCGTAGATGACCAGCGCGATGGCCGAAGCCAGGGCGATCCCCACGAAGAAGAACCACAGGTGATGGGCGTGCGCGTAAGCCTCGGGCAGGGGCCCGGTGCCGTTCTGGGCGGCCAGCAACTGCTTCTGCACGGCCGGCGCCAGGGTGCGCGGATCGGGGCAGAATTTCTCCAGCAGGAACCCGCTGCTGACGAAGCCGAACAGCGAACTGAGGAAGCTGTGCAGATGGCTGAACCCCAGATACAGCCCCTCTTCCCCCTTGGGCGCCTGCAGGGAGAAATACTCCAGGAAGCGCGGGGAAATGAAGCACTCGGCCAGCCCCTGGAAGGCGATACCCACGATCATCATGATCACGATGGGGTGGGCCTGGAAGCTGGCGAAGCCCAGGTTGATGGCGATCAGCTCGCCCCCGAACATGTTGCCCGTCGCCATGGCCAGGGCGCTGATGGGCATGATGAACATGCCCCAGGTCATGGAGGTCAGGGCCGTGCGCTTGGCCATCAGCCAGGTGACCAGGTTGACGGCCAAGACCACCACCAGGGGGTTGACGTTGGCGATCCAGGAGGGAGAGGCGCCCTCGCCGGCCATGCGCAGCACGTACTTGGGCATGGAGGCGTAAAGCTGGTGCTGCACCATCCAGAAGCCGGTGATGATGACGATCAGCGTCAGGAGCCTTCCGCGGCGGCAGACGGTGATGAGGCTGGCCCAGATTTCCCCCAGGGTCCGGGAGCTGGTGCCTTTTTCACGGTTTTTGTAGAAGAAGAAGATCAGGATCAGGGCCAGCAGGGTGAAGGCCGCGGAGAACAGGTTCAGGACGATGAAACCGTCGTTGCCCAGGCTGTGCCGCAGGGGCTTGACGATGGTCTTGCCGCTGAAGGCGCCCACGTTGACCATGGCGTAGAAGATGCTGTAGCCCTTGGCGCGGGTGGCCTCGGTGGTTTCTTTGGCCACGGTGCCGGTGATCACGGACTTGATGAACGAGCCACCCACCATGATGACCAGCATCACCGGGATGAAAGCCCATTTCTGCCAGCCGGTGTCCAGTCCGGTGAAAAGGATGACCTTGCCGACATCATCGGCCAGGGGGTTGCCGGGATCCAGCACGCCGTATTGCACCAGCCCGGCGGCTTCCATCAGGGTGGGCAGGGCCCACATGCCGGCGCTGAAGATACCGGAGACCAGGGCGGCTTCGGCGTCGCTGTAGCCCATGATCCGGCTTAGGTACAGGGTGATGGCCACGAAGACGCCGTACCAGGCGGCGCGCTCCAGCAGCTCGACAAGGTTGGCGACCCAGAAGGGTTTGGAGTAGCCCATGAACCAGGGCGGGGAGGGCTGGGCGGACGCACCGCCGGAAGTGTTGGGGTTGGGCATCACGCTCTCCGGTGAAGAAATCCCCGTCTTCCGCGGGACGGAGGGCCGGGGTGGTGGGCAGGGACGGGTGATCACGGAACAGGGGGCTAGTTTACCATCCGGGCGGGGGCCGGGCCAGAAAAATCCGCCCTCATGGCAGAGGCGGGCGCGGGGCGGCTGCGCGGGTTTTGGGTGGGTGGGCCCGTGTTTTTGGTGCATGAAACCGTGTTTTTAGTGCATGAACCTGTGGCGGGCGTTACACTGCGCGCCATGATCACCATCACGGACATCCAGGAGGCGGCCCGCCGCATCGCCCCGCACACGCACCGCACCCCGGTGCTGAGCAGCACGG
>PDWJ01005011.1_pt1 | contig 11179 bp, 11 predicted proteins | sample 1430881 | NCBI WGS metagenome assembly PDWJ01 (sample SAMN01162460, study PRJNA174530) | Oral metagenome, whole genome shotgun sequencing project. | biome: Marine environment; feature: Marine mammal; material: Swab sample of the gingival sulcus; isolation source: swab sample of gingival sulcus... | reverse complement strand
GAACCTGTTTTTACTAATGCGTACATTTTACCTCCTCTAACCTAATCTCGCCTTGTAGGTACGTACGTTTAGACCTACTTAAGTGCGGTTACCCAACAATACTATCATAAACGGTATGAAAATGCAAGCATTTTTTGCTTGAATCCTTTAGAAATAGAGAGTTTCTAATACTTCACTCCTGTGCGATACAATTTTCTATTAATGAGGTTGAAAAAGTGAATATATGCTATATAGCAAAAATGCTAGGTACAAAGTAGCTATGCCTTTCTTTTTATACATCTTATGCACAAAGAACAAAAAACTGAGTATTAATAATAATATGCAACAAATATAATATATATCCATAAGTTTGTCTACTCTAAAAGGATTTATATCATTGGTTACTTTTATGTCCATCACAAGAAATGATAAATAAGACAAAAGCGATACTTTAGTCTCTATTATATAAAATATAAAAATAAACTTATTCGATTTCTTTCCCATCAATATCTCCCAATTTCTTTTATCAATTTTCAGACATCTTTTTATATAATAATATAAAAATAAAAACTAATCATTTCTGATTAGTCCATTTATTATCAATATTATAGTTTTACTACGTTAATAGCACTATTACCTTTAGCATTAGACTCGATATCATATGATACCAATTGTCCTTCATCTAAAGAAGCATAACCTTCACATTGTATAGATGAATGATGTACAAAAACATCATTATTGTCTTGACCAGTTATAAAGCCGTAGCCTTTATCTGAATCAAACCATTTTACTTTACCGTTATTCATGTTAAATCCTCCTACTTTTATATTTTGCAAATACTTCTTAAAGAGAATTAACTTTTTGGTAAAAATCTAAATCCATTTAATAAACTACTTTACATTGTATTCATTATACCCTACTAATTCTACAATGTAAAGGATTATTTAATAATATTTAATTTTATTTCGAAATTTATTTATTTTTCAAGCCCAAACGATAACAAAGCGCTACCTAATAAAGCTGCTAACATAACAAGTATCCACATTGCTAAAGAGCCAAACGTTTCACTTACAAACCCAGCTAGTACTGGACCTATTAACATCCCACCTTTTCTTGCTAAGGTGCCTAGAGATGCTGCTCTACTTCTATTTTCTTCTCCCGCATTATCAAGTATGTATGGGTCAAATGTAATTGCTGAGAGTATCTCACCAACAGTCCATATAACTGTTGCCACAATGAAAAGAAATGGAAGGTTTATAAAACCAAACATACCGAAACCAAGACCATATAGTATACCGCTTGTAATAAGAACAATTTTAGAACTATACTTTTTACTTAACACTGTAATCATAGGTGTCAAAGCAAAACACAGAGCAGCGTTTACCGTTAAAGTTAGACTGTAGAGTGTCGGCCCATACTCCTCTCCAAAAAGCTCTTTTAGTGTAAGTGGAACACCATATCCTGATTGTGAAAACGATATAAAATATAAAAGATTAACAAGCACTAAAGTTGTAATTACTTTATTACTAAATATAATTTTAATAATTGAGCTCTTCTCAGTTTCTTCTTTATTGTTCTTAGCAACTTTAACATTTTTTATTGAAATATATAAAAGCCATATAGAGATGAATGATGTTAGAGCATCCCCAACGAATAGCAGCTGCATATAGTTTTTATATAACCACGCTGCTATAAGAGGACCTACAGTAAAACCAACATTTATTCCTATATAGTTTAAGCTAAATGCAACTCTTACATTTTCTTTATCAACATTATCATACATCATAAGAGAGCTTGTTGGTGATTGTAAACCGGCAGAAAAAGAAGCTAAAAATAATATACCTATTAATACATAGGAGCTCATGAAAAAAGATCCTATTAGATATAAAAGTCCATGCATACCGTGGAATATTATACTCGTATTTCTAGCTCCAAGTGCGTCTACAAAGTAGCCACTCAAAAATGTGCCCAGTATACTAGCTAAAATATTAAGCGATACTAAAAGACCAATAACAAATTTATCTAAACCAAGCTGTGATGCAAGTATTAATGTAATAAATGGTCCAACAAAACTACCTACCCTATTTAATATAGTTGATAGTACTATAAAGTATATTTCTTTTGGTAGTTTTAAATAACTCTTTAGCGAACTCATTTACACCTCTTATCCAATCCTTTTATAAATCTATTGTATTCACCTTTGTTCTTAATAAATATAATATCTCCATCAAAGTTTTCTTCAATTAATCTCATTAACTTAGGTCTATTTTTTCTTTTAAAACCAATTATCCACTTTAAAAAATCCAAATCTATTTTTTCGTTGCAACCTTCTCCCATATCAGGTCTAGTTTTATTATGATACATAATTCTTCTTTTAACTACTCTGTAGAGGGATGTGAGTGTTGTAAAGTCTAAATATACAACTGTATCAGCCTCTTTAAGTCTTATATCTAAGCTACTAGAATAATTGCCATCAATTACCCAAGCGTCATTCTTTATAATTTCTTTTATAAGTTCCTTAAGTTCAGGCTTTGATATATGTTCCCAATTAGGTTCCCAAAAATAGCTATCTAGGTGGTGTGCTTTTATATTAAGTTTTTCACCTATAATATTTGCAGTGGTACTTTTACCAGAACCGCTATTACCAAGTACTAGTATTCTCTTCATAAAAATTTCCTCAGCATTTATTCTATCACTATATTTATATTATTACTATGATTTTATGATAAAATAGAAATAGAAAGGATGGTTGTATGAGTAAAAGAATTGATATTGATTGGGGAAAACTTAAATATGATTACATAAAAACTGACTACCGATATATTTCTTACTATAAAAATGGTAAATGGGACGATGGACATTTAATTGAAGATGATAAAATAAGTATCAATGTAGGCTCTACCGCCCTACACTATGGACAGGAATGTTTTGAGGGATTAAAAGCCTATAGAACTAAAGAAGGACACATACAATTATTTAGACCTGATGAGAACGCAAAACGAATGATAAGTTCATGTAGAAGATTACTTATGCCAGAGTTTCCTGTGGAGAGATTCGTTGAAGCTTGTAAAAAAGTTGTAAAGGCAAATGAAGAATTTGTTCCACCACATGGTACGGGGTCAACTTTATATATTAGACCTTTTATGATTGGGGTTGGCGGAAACCTTGGTCTCAAAGCGGCAAAGGAATACATATTTTGCATATTTGTTATCCCAGTAGGACCATATTTTGCTGATGGACTATCTCCTGTAAACTTTATGGTAACAGATTACGACAGAGCCGCACCTAACGGAACGGGTTCTGTAAAAGCAGGTGGAAACTATGCAGGTGGATTACTACCAAACCAAGAAGCACATGATAAGGGTTACAGTGGTTGTCTGTATCTCGATGCAAAAACTAAGACTAAAATAGAAGAAGTTGGAGCAGCTAACTTTTTTGGAATAACTAAGGATAATGAGTTTGTAACACCTAAATCTGATTCAATACTTCCTAGTATAACTAAAATATCTCTTATGCATATTGCAAAAGAGTACCTTGACCTTAAGGTAATAGAAAGAGACTGTTATATTGATGAAATAGATGAATTTGTTGAAGCTGGAGCATGTGGAACCGCTGCTGTAATAACACCAGTAGGTGGCGTGTTCTACAATAATAAACTACATGTATTTTACAGTGAAAAAGAGGCTGGACCAATAACTAAAAAGCTTTATGATATTCTTTATGGAATACAATTTGGTGATGTTAAGGCTCCTAAAAATTGGATATATAAAATTGATTAATGGCAGTTATAAACTGCCATATTTATTTAAGTAGGTTTATACCAACACTTTTTCTAATAATTTCGCATATACCATTTTTACTAATTCTAGAGTATGTAATTCTTTTGTCACTTAACAACAATGAATTATCAGCGCCTTCTCCACTTTGGATAAAATCAACTATTACTATACCAGAAACATTCATTGTGATAAGTATTTCAGCTATTTTTTTTGAAGCTTTTAAATTTACACTCTCTATACTCTCTTTGGATGACATTGAGTCAACATCTATTATTAAACCTACTTTTGTTTTTTCAATATTGAGCCTAAATCTATCATATATAATTTCACTTTTAGAATAGTCTTTGATCTTTTCTTCAAACTCTCTTATTATATAGTCATCTTTTATTTCTTCAAATGGTACTGAATAAAGTTTGATTAGGCTTTTTTCATATAGTGCTTTTTTTTCTATATGTTCCTTAATCTTTATTAGTTCAGCGTATTCGCTTAAAAGTTCTTTGTTACTATAACTAATACTTTCAGTTTTAAAAAATGCATTAATCTCTAATTCGCCAAGTTTTTGAATACTCTCTTTGTCAATATTCTTACTATATCCTTTTTTATCGGATAGTATTAGTGAATTGGACTGAATTGTGTACTTTGATGTAACAAGTGGTTTCTTACCATCAATTATTTTAACAATCTCAAACACATAGTTTTCACCTATATTTAAGTTTTTATCATTTGTATAACAGTTAAAATCGCTCGTATTAATGAAGTATCCATTTGAGGCTTTGGATATTACTTTACCTAAATATAAGTCTCCAACATTATATTTATTATTATATAGATGTATGGCAGATATAATTCTAGTATCATCAAAAACGATTCTTCTTCTATATTCTCCACTTATATATTTTAAAACTCTAATCATCATAACTCCATGTTTGTATTAAAATAGCCCTCTTCTTTTAAGCTCGTATAATTATTATAACCTACAACAATATGATCAATCAATTTTATCCCCACTACCTCACCTACATAGATAAGTCGTCTTGTAATATCAATATCCTCCTTAGAAGGAGTGCTATCACCCGAAGGGTGATTATGAACTACAATAACACCTGACGCCATATTCTTTATCGCTTCATTAAAAACATCTCGTGGATGCACAATAACTTTATTTACAGTACCAACTGATATTGTCTTTATACCTATAACTTCATTTTTAGTGTTAAGAAGCACACTAAAGAAGTTTTCTACTTTTAAGTTGCGCACTCTCTCAGCAAATAGTTCATATACTTTCTTAGGCGAATTAAGTCTATCATTGTTCTTAACAATATTAAACCTAGAGCTAAGCTCAAGTGCAGCAACTATTGTTGTTCCCTTAGCTATACCAACCCCATTTAGTTCCATAAGTTCTTTTACAGAAGCATCCTTTAGCAAATCTCCAAAATTAGCTAGTATCTCAAGCGAAAGGTCAATAGCTGACTTTTCTTTTGTGCCCGATCTAAGAAGTATAGATAAAAGCTCTGAAGTGCTTAGGGTCTTAGGTCCGTATTTAATTAGTTTTTCTCTTGGTCTCTCATCTGTAGGCAAATCCTTTATATTATAGATACGCTCCTCCTTTTATAGGTATTCTATAATAAATGCCCCCCTATATAATTTATTTTATAAACATTTCCTTTATGGCTCCGATGAGATAAAAAGACCCGAATGCTACTACAATGTCGTTATCAGCTGCGATGCTTAACGCTTTACTCACTGCGTTTTTATAGTTCTTTTCGTTAAATATATTACCATTATAATCAGTTAAAGCATCAACTATTAGTTTACTATCTAGTGCTTTATCTGAAACTGGTTCTGTAGCTATTATAGTATTAAAAATGGATGAGATTGACTCTAATGCGCTTTTATAATCCTTGTCATTATTAAAACCTACTATAGCAATCGCTCTCCTGCGATCTAGTAAACCAACGAGTGATTCTTTAAGTGTTTTTACAGCAGGTGGATTATGTGCACCATCTATTATAAATATAGGTTCTTTTTTTATTATTTCAAGTCTACCTTTAAAAACTATATTGTCAAGCGCTCTCTTTATTGAGTCTTCTTCTATAGGATATTTTTCTGATAATACTTCTATAGCTTTAATAGCAGTAAGCGCATTATAGATTTGATATTTTCCAATTAAATTTAGTCTATATTTATTGCCTTTATAATAGAACTCAGATCCTTCAAGATTTGAATTATATTTGTCTATGTTATCAACTAAGTGAACTGTTGCATGATTTTCCTCTGCTACTTCATTTATAACATTATTTATTTCTTCACTCTTACAAGCATTTATAACATTCCCATTTTTTTTTATGATACCAGCTTTTTCATAAGCTATTTTTTCCAAAGTATCGCCAAGAAGATGAGTATGATCATAGCCGATGGATGTAATTACAGCGACTTCACTCATTTTTATAACATTTGTTGAATCATACCTTCCACCGATACCAACTTCTAGAATAGCAAAGTCAACATTATTCTCCTTAAAGTATAAAAGTGCAGCAACGTTAAGCACGGCAAACTTAGTAGGCTTTTTATATCCTTTTGATATCATAGTTTCAACTTCATTATCTATTTTACTTAGTATTCTATCCAAGTCTTCATCGCTAATATCATCACCATCAATTCTTATTCTCTCATTATATTTAATGAGATGTGGTGAAGTGAATAGTCCAACTTTATATCCTGAATCAACTAGTATTCCACTAATCATTGCAGAAGTTGAGCCTTTACCATTAGTCCCTGCTACATGTATAAATTTTATTCCCTCTGTAGGGTTATTAAATTTAGAAAGCAGGTAGGAAATGCTCTCAAGTCCAAGCTTCCTACCCACTCTATATTCTTCATATGAATGATTATTAATCTTCATCTACACCTTAGTCCTTACAACCGACACTTTATCGTTTAGTTCACTTAGCATTTCCTGATATTTAGCTAACTTTTCTCTCTCTGCATTTACTAACTTTTCAGGTGCCTTCTTAGTAAATCCTTCGTTAGCTAGTTTACCCTCAGCTCTTTTAATTTCTGATGTTACTTCTTTAATCTCTCCCTCAAGTCTTACCAATTCTTTTTTGTAATCAATAAGATCATCAAGAGGAAGTGATAGAGTCATGTTATCAAGCACTATGCTAGCAGAATTATCTACTTCACTATCAGTTTTTATAACTTCTGTTATTCCAGAAAGCCTATAGAAGTAATCGGCATTATCTACAATTTTACTAGCATATGAATCATCAGCTTCAATAAATAGTCTGCTTTTCTTAGCCATAGGAATATCCATTTCAGCTCTTAAGTTCCTTATCTTTCTGATAGCATCCATTATATCTTCCATCATATTTCCAGTGGTATCTATATTTCTTGGCTTTGGCCAATCGCTGACAATAAGATCAGTTTCTCTTCCTGGAATTGCTTGATATATTTCTTCAGTTATAAATGGCATAAATGGATGAAGAAGTTTTAGCATATCTTTTAGCACTGTAACAAGTATTGACATCTTCTGATTCTTAACTGCTATATCATCGCTATAAACCCCGTGTTTTGATAATTCTATATACCAATCACAGTATTTATTCCAAACAAATTCAACCACTTCATTAGACGCCATACCTAGTTCATACTTTTCTATAAGCTTAGTCACATTTTCAGTAGTCTTATCTAACTCGCCAAGTATCCAGGCATCAGCAGTGTCAAGTTTATTATAATCTATAGGTTGAATATCACCTTCTAAGTTTGATAAAACAAATCTAGAAGCATTCCAAAGTTTATTAGCGAAGTTTCTTGCACTCTCTACCTTCTCTATAGAAAATCTAGTATCACTTCCAGCGCTAATTCCATTTACAAGCATAAACCTCAGTGCATCAGCTCCGTATTCATCTATTATGTCTATCGGATCAGTCCCGTTTCCAAGTGACTTAGAAACCTTCCTACCATATTTATCTCTAACAATACCATTTATTAAAGTTGTATGGAAAGGTGCTACCTTCATTTCTTTGAGACCAGAGAACATCATCCTTGCAACCCAGAAGAATATAATATCGTATCCCGTAACAAGTACATCTGTTGGATAGAAATATTCTAACTCTTTTGTATTGTCTGGCCATCCAAGTGTAGAAAAAGGCCAAAGCGCAGATGAAAACCATGTATCAAGTACATCTTCATCTTGTCTTACGTTGTTGCAAGAACATTTCTCACATACCTTTACTTCTTCTCTAGATACGTTAATATGGCCGCACTCATCACAGTAATAAGCAGGTATCCTATGCCCCCACCATAGCTGTCTTGAAATACACCAGTCTCTAATATTCTCGAGCCAGTTCATATATGTTTTAGTGTATTTTTCTGGTACAAACTTCATCTCACCATCTAATACACTCTTTATTGCAGGCTCCGCAAGAGGTTTCATATCTACAAACCACTGGTCACTAATTCTTGGTTCAATCGAAGTATCACATCTATAACAGTGACCCACATTGTGGTCGTGTTTTTTAACCTTAACTAAAAATCCTTCTTTTTCTAGATCTTCAACTATTTGTTTTCTCGCTTCTTCTCTATCAAGACCCTCATATTTACCACCGCGTTTATTTATCTTCGCATCATCTGTAAATATGTTTATAAATTCAAGATTATGTCTTTTACCAATCTCATAGTCATTCGGGTCATGTGATGGTGTTACTTTGAGCGCACCAGTACCTGTCTCAAGATCTACATAATCATCACCTATTATAGGTATTACCTTACCCACAAGAGGTAATATAGCGTTTTTACCTATTAAATGCTTATATCTATCATCATTCGGGTTTACGGCTACAGCTGTATCACCTAGCATAGTTTCAGGTCTTGTAGTGGCAATTTCAAGGCTCTCATTAGTCCCTTCAATTGGATAGTTAATATGATAGAAATTTCCAGCTTCAAGGGCGTGATCAACTTCAGCGTCAGACAGAGATGTCCTACAATCTGGACACCAGTTAATTATCCTATTTCCTCTGTAAATGAGGCCTTCTTCATACATTTTTATAAAGACTTCTTTTACTGCTTTATTACAACCTTCATCCATTGTAAAGCGCTCTTTATCCCAATCGCAGCTGTTTCCTAGTTTTCTCATCTGAGATACAATTGAGCCACCATATTCTTCTTTCCATCTCCATGCATACTCTAAAAACTCTTCTCTAGTGAGATCTTGCTTAGTTCTACCCTCATTCTTATTTATCATATCTAGTATTTTAACTTCAGTAGCAATAGATGCGTGATCAGTCCCAGGAAGCCAAAGTGTTTCATAACCTTGCATTCTCTTTGCTCTAATCAATATGTCTTGTAATGTGTGGTTTAACGCATGTCCTTCATGTAACCTTCCTGTTATATTTGGAGGGGGAAGGACTATTGTAAACGGCTCTTTATCCTCATTCACATTGGCTTTAAAATGTCCTTTTTCCATCCACATTTTATAAATTCTTTCTTCAAAATCTTTTGGATTATAATTTTTTTGCATTTTTCCTCCTTATAAAAATAAAAAGCCTATCATCCCTAAGGGACGAAAGACCGTGGTACCACCCTAATTCCATTTCTGGCTCTTAAAATAGCTATATAGCGCAACCTATCTATTCTAAAAAGCTACCTTCTGTTTACACATGCTTAAGGATTTCACACCAATTACCTCTCTCTACAAAGCGTTATAAACATACTCCTCTTTTATTATCGAACTTGTAAATAGTCTATTATATAATTGAGTAATTGTCAATATAGTGATATCTATAAATTACTCACTCTCTTTGGGTATCACTATGGCACATATGATATACAATAATAATCCCGTTCCAAGCATTAATACCGAAGCTAGCCAAATGATTCTTACTAAAGTAGAATCAACATCAAAGTATTCTCCTAATCCTCCACATACACCAGAGATTTTTTTATCAGTATTTGATAAGTAAAGCTTTTTGTTCATATAATTACTCCATATCCTCTTCGACTAATATTTTAAAACTATCCATAATTTTTCTAAGCATTTTATTTCTTGGATTATATTTTCTTAGATTAATTTTTCTAACAGGTAGGACACCCTTAGATGTTCCTGTTATAAAACAAGCGCTCATCTTGTTTATATCATTTAGATATAAGTCCCCTTCGATAACTTCATATCCTAACTCATTACAAATATCTATAACTTTCATTCTAGTTACTCCACTCAACACATCTTCAACAGAAGGAGTATATACTTTGTTACCCTTTATAAAAAATATATTGCTAGATGTGCACTCATAAACCTTCGAGTCATCGACATATAACAATTCATACGCTCGCTTTTTCTTCTTGAATTTATCAGTCAATACCTTTAACTCGTTAGTTTCTACTTTTATATTTGGGTTTTCTCTAGTATGTTTATAAGTGTTAACATCAACACCTGATTTGTACATCCTATTACTCGGATACTTGCCTTTCACTTTAGTAAAAGTATATTTTAATGTTTCAATGTCTATCTCAATTTTTATGTTAAAGCTTTTATCTTCTGCAAAATGTATAATGTTAAAAATACTGTTGTAAATTTCATTCATATTGAGTGAAACTCTTTTGTAAAAAATTAGTGAATCCCTAAGTCTATCAATGTGATCGCTTAAAAATAGTACTTTAGAATTAATAACTCTTATAACTTCGTATATTTTCATATCTATATTTTAATAATCCATCCGTTCAATTAGTATCATTTTCTTCGTTTATTTCATCTTCATTTAAAGCAGGTGTTTGAATATTGACTTTAGTATTATCTAATAACTTAAGTGGATCAAACCACTGAGGACCTTTAAATATTGAAAAATGAAGGTGAGATGCTGTGCTTCTTCCGGTCGAACCCATATAAGCGATAGTCTCTCCTTGTTTAACAACTTGTTCTTTTCTAACAATTAAACTTGTAGCGTGACCATATAAAGAATGATAACCATCTTTATGCAACACCACGACATAGTTCCCATATCCAGGGTGTTCCTTTGCTTCAAGTACTACACCTGACTTAGTTACTCTAATAGGGGTTCCTTTGTTACCTGGTACATCAATACCATTATGAAACATAGGAATATTAAATATAGGGTGAATTCTATATCCAAAAGGTGAAGATATATTCCTAAGTTCAAAGAGTGGCCACACCCATTTTTCTTCCTCAGTATCTTTTATTTTTTCAAGAAACTCCATATTTGTCTGAGCATATCTTTTTATAAGCTCTTCTTCAAAATCTGTAAACACTTTAGCTTTAGCTTTATTTTCTTTAATTTTCTTCTCAATCTCTTTCTTTTCTTCCTCAGAGACTTTCTTTTCTTCTTTAGCTTTAGTTTCTACACTTTTTTCATTTTCATCGGATGTTTCTTTATTTTCATTTTTACTTTCATTCTTGTCTTCTTTTT
>PDWJ01005009.1_pt1 | contig 11183 bp, 11 predicted proteins | sample 1430881 | NCBI WGS metagenome assembly PDWJ01 (sample SAMN01162460, study PRJNA174530) | Oral metagenome, whole genome shotgun sequencing project. | biome: Marine environment; feature: Marine mammal; material: Swab sample of the gingival sulcus; isolation source: swab sample of gingival sulcus... | reverse complement strand
CATCAGGTAGCTTTTCTTCACTCTTGGCAGGTATTATCGCAAAAAAAATGGGAGCACCTATAAAAGGTTTTATATCAGCTGAAAATGAAAATCAAGTTATAAGCGATTGGCTTACTTCCAAAAACAGCACAGATTATACAGACAATAATTATTTGGAATTATATGAAAAATTTCAGCATGAACCAATAAAAACGAACACACCGGCTTTAGACTTAGCAAACCCAATAAATTTCGTACGAATGCTGGAAACTTATTCATTTGAAGAATTACAAAAACTAATACTACCCTATTGGCTTGACAGCGAAGATACCGTTTATGCAATTAGAGCTTGTAACAATAGAACAGGAAGCATTATAGATCCATATACGGCAAAAGCTTGTACAGCTTGGCACGAAGTATGTGAGGGAACACTAAGTGAACTTAGCCATAAATCAGATTCTGATTCAGGTTTCTCAAAGAAATATTTAGATATAAAGACTTGGTTTAATGAAATCGAGAAGGGAAATATGGTTGGATTAATTGCACAAACTTCTCATCCGGGCAAATTCCCTCAAATTATGAAAGAAGCAATAGGAAGACCACCATCCTTGCCGGATCAACTTGAAAGATTAGCCTATATTACAAAAAAAGAAACAAGTATTCCGGCTTCTTATGAAGAGGTTAAGGAACACTTGTTTAATGCTTTAAGAAGCTAATATATTATAGTTTTAAGAATTCAGCTACTGATTTTTATATTCTTCTATTGAATCAGAAATATGTTCTAAAATAACACCTGCTTTTTTAAACATTTCAATTGTGTCTTTACTGTCATGATATCTTTTTTCTGCAACAACCCGTTCAATACCGCAGTTTATAATTAGCATGGCACAAGTTCGACAAGGTGTCATTTTACAGTATAAAGTAGCACCGTCAAGGGCAATACCTCTTTTAGCGGCTTGACAAATTGCATTTTGTTCTGCATGAACAGTTCTTACACAATGCTGTGTAACATTTCCGTCTTCATGTTGCATTTTTTTAAACTGATGACCTACATCATCACAGTGAGGCAGCCCTGCCGGAGCACCAACATAACCACTAACTAATATATGATGATTCTTTGCAATAACACAACCTGAACGCCCTCTATTGCATGTAGCTCTTTTAGCAATAGCTCTACATACATCCATAAAATATTCATCCCATGAGGGTCTTACATATTTTTCTTCTTCACTCATAATTTTCTCCAATAATATAATTTCAATAAGAGTGTAGCATATTTTTACTTAGATTGCAAGTCTACTTTAACTTTTCAAATTTCCTTATTTTACTTAAAATAATTAAGATTTTAGCTAAAAACACTTTACTTTTTTTAAATTTTACCGATATTCAAGTTGTGTGAGTATATTTTTACATAAATTTTTATAAAAAAGCAAAATTTTATTAATAAAGCGTTTGACTTTTTTTTTAATAAGATATATAATGACCACTGGAGATAGTGGAAATTTTGTTTAAGGGGATATTGGTTTAGATATGAATAATGATAGTATTATAGCAGGCTTTGATGACGAAAAAGACGACAGCCTAAAAATTAAACTCCAGAAAGTAGATGAGTTGGAAAATTGTATGGTTGTGTTTTTGAATGGTTATATTGATACTTACAACTCTGCGTTTTTTCAAAAAAGAATATCAAAACTTATAGAGAATGGATATGTTAAAATAATTTTTAATTGTGCGACCTTAAACTATGTATCATCTACAGGTATTGGCTCTTTCACTGCTTTCTTGAAAACAGTAAAACCGAAAGGCGGAGATGTTGTTCTGCTTGATATTCAACCTAAGGTTTATGAGATTTTCCAGCTTTTGGGATTTTCTCAGTTTTTCAATATTAAGGACTCATTAGATGAGGCTGTTTCATTCTTTAAAAGTTCTAAACAAACAGCAAAAGTTGAGGTTTTCCCTAAAATTTTTGCTTGCCCGATATGTTCAAAAAAATTAAAAGCAACTAAACCGGGACGATTTAGATGTTCAGAATGTAAAACTATTTTAGCTATTGATGAAAATGCTCAGGTATTTTTAGGATAATAGATCTTTTAATTGTTATAATTAAAACTCCAAACTGACCCTAGTTATTATTAAGTTAATATCTGGGGTTTTGTTTTTAGAACCTATTAAAAAGTATTCGCCCTATTTACATACAAGCATTTCTCTGATAAAATGTTAGTATATGAAAAAAAATTTTATATTGAGTCCCTCAATTTTAAGTGCGGACTTTTCAAAGTTAAATGAAGAAATTAAGTTTATAGAAGAAAATGGTGGCGATTGGGTACACTTAGATGTAATGGATGGTCATTTTGTTCCTAATCTAACCTTTGGTGCTCCTATAATAAAGCATCTAAGACCTTGCACAAAAATGCCTTTTGATATCCACCTTATGGTTGAAAGACCTACGGATTATGTTGTGCCATGTGCAGAAGCCGGAGCTGACTATTTTACATTTCATGTAGAAGCTGAAGTTCATATAGATCGATTAATATCATATATTAAACAGAATAATATGAAGGTCGGTATAAGCATTGTACCAACAACGCCGATAAGTGTAATAGAAGAAATCTTACCGATTGTCGACCTTGTTTTGGTAATGAGCGTAAACCCCGGCTTTGGCGGACAAAAATTTATCCCCTATGCCCTACGGAAAGTTGAACAACTAAAAAAAATAAAGCAAGAACGAGATTTAAATTTCTTAATATCTGTCGACGGAGGTGTAGGCTCTAAAAATATTGAAACAGTAGTCAATGCAGGTGCTGATGTAGTTGTTTCAGGATCGGCATTCTTCTCAGGAGATTTAAAAGTATGAAAAAAATCTTTATCGTAAGTTTTTTGACTATATTGATACTGAATATTCCGGTTTTTAGTCAAACTTATGATGAATACTTAGCTTATGGATTAGATGCATATTCTAGATCTGATTGGTCATCGGCAATTTTTTCTTTTCAGAAAGCTGATACCATTTCAGGTACTAGAAATTCAGAACCACTTTATTGGTTGATTATGGCAAACGCCTCCGCTCGTAATTATAAAGCGGCTCTTGTCTATGCAAATACATTTTTACAAAGATTCCCAAATGATAATAAAAGGGCGGATATTATATATCAACAAGGAAGAATGTATTGTCTTTGTGCAGAACATGAAAAATCTATTCAAACTTTATATGGATTTTTAAGAGAATTCTCTAGACATAGACAAGTTCCGTCTGCTTATTATTGGATTGCTGAGAATCTTTATATGACAGGACGATTGCAAGATGCCAGAATCATATTCTCACGAATAGTTCTGGATTATCCAACTTCAGCAAAGGCTCCACCTTCAAAATATAAGATAGCATTGATCGATCAGGCATCAACTCAAGAAGAGCTATTAAGTTTACTTAAAATCAGCCACGAAGAACTGCTAAAACTTTCAGAAGAACATGAAAAAAATAAAAAAAGCTATGAGCAAACTATTACCGTTTACCAAAAACAGCTTGGAGAAGTTAATAGAGATACGAGAATTGCAGAGTTAGCTGAAAAGCTCCAAATGGAAAGAAAAAAAAATGTAGAACTCTATGACAAAATGGTAATGCTTGAACTAAAAAATCAAGAATTACTTGCAACACTTGCTCGTATTGATCCCTCTTATGCATCAAAATTAAACAATAATGCTACAAGTTCTGAACAAAAAAAGTTATCAGATAAAGAAAAAAGACAGGTTCTATTAAAAGAATTAAGAGCAAAAGCTAAACTATTGCAAAGCATATATGATCAATTGGAGGAAACTAATGAAAAAGGTTCTAAAAAAGATAAACAATAACAAAATACTATTCTTTATAAGCTTAATTTTGCTTATAAATTTTTCAAGTTTATATGCTTCCGGCGGTAAAGATCGTGAAATGAACTTAGAAACCATAAAACTAAAAGTTTTTGGAAGAACAGGAAATTTTTGTCTTTATGCACGATCACCCGTTGATGAATCAAATTTTATCCCCTTATATGATGATAGAGCAAAAGGTCGTTGTAATAAATTTTTTGTTTACTACAATGGTAGTAGTTATGAACTAAAAAGACCAACAAAAATAGAACAAAATGATTATTCCGTTATAGTAACTTATGAATTCAAGGATAAATTTTTAGTTATACAAGAGCTTTCTTTTGTCCGTAAAAAATACGGAATGACTGCTCCACCTCTTAAAATAAAGACTAGAATTCAAAATATGAACGGGAATATAGCTGATATGGGCTTAAAAGCCGTTTTTGATACAAACTTAGGTGAAAAACGGGAAGTTCCAATCTATACAGACCTAAGATCAGGTTTTGCAAAGGAATCTTTCATGAATCCTCGAAGAGAAAAGGATGCAGCATTAATTTCAGCAAGTAATGAATTTGCTTGTATATTTTTAATCAAGCACAGTAATGCAAGCCCAATGGAAAACATCTTTGTTGCAAACTGGGATAGGCTACAAAGCCGTTCATGGAAACCTCATTTTAACCAAGGAAGATCTTTTAGTACTAGATATTTCAAAAATGACTCAGCAATATTGTTCTCATGGCCAATTGAAAAATTAGGTAATGAAGAATATTCAGATATAACAATGCTTATAGGCTACTACGACTATTTTAGAGAAAAACTTACTAAAGGTCATGCTGTATTAAGAAAAGCTAAAGTAAATGAAGAAGTTCAAGACTATGCATTAGAAAAAGAAGAAGATGAAGAAGTAGAGAAAGAGGAAGTAGAAGAAGTAGAATCTGAAAAGGTAGAAAAAGTAGAAAAGCTTGAAGCTGTTAAGGTAGAACCTAAAAAAGAAGTCATAGAGGAAGAAACTTACACAACAGAAACAGAAATAAAGGATTATGAATATATCAAATCTCTACTAAAAAAGATAGAAGAGATAGAAAAGAATACCGATGAAATCTCTAACGATTATTTGGAAGATTTGACAAAACAAGCAGATAATGCTATAATTGACATAAAGGAAGAAAATTAGCTAATGGCGCTCTCAATTATAGAAAAAGGTAAAAACTTATTTAACAAAGGAAAATATCGCGAAGTTATCTCATGTTTAGAACCTCATTTTTTTGATTATAAAGAATCTTTTACATTTCATTTTTATTTGGGACTCTCCTTTTTGCATATTGGAGAAATTCAAAGAGCAAAGGAGTCCTTTGACCTTGCCAGAAAATTAAAGCTGACAGATCCGGATTTAATGGCTTGTTATGCGATTATGTGTCTACGCCGTTCTGATACTACAAATGCAGTAGAATATTACTTACAAGCATTAGAAATAGATCCTAATTATAAATTAGCAAAAAAAGGCTTGGATATGATTAGGAAGAATAATTCACCTGAAAAAATCGGAGATTTGATTCAATCAGGGCAAATAAAGAAATTATATCCAAAACCGGGAAAGCAAGAGAAACATGCAAAAATAATAGTTGTAAGCCTTGTAGCTCTTATAGTTCTTGTAACATCTCTGACAATAGTTCCATATATTTATAAAACAAGAACTTTACCAAAAAGAGCAAATCTTGAAAAGTTCAATTTGACCGGTACTGAGAAAAAACATGCCGTAGACATGGAAGGCACTTACTTATATGTTATGACTCAAGATGAAATATTAGAGGCTTATTCAAATGCCAGAAGATATTTTAATGAGCATCGAGATAACGCGGCACAAGTAGAACTGAACAAAATCTTGCTGGCAAATGCATCATACTCAATACAACAAAAAGCCCGTATGTTTGCGGAGTATCTTGAAGAACCAAGCTTTGATACTATAAAAGACAATTATTCTTTCGCAGAAGTTAAGGCAGATCCCTTACTATATTTGGACTGCTGGATTGTTTGGAAAGGCATGCCTACAGATATTAAAACAGGAAATTATAGCACAGTCTTTAATTTGATGGTAGGTTATGACAAAAGACAAAAATTAGAAGGTGTAGTAACCGTTTCGTGTAAGGCTGTTTATAAAATTGACATTGATCGCCCTATCAGAGTATTGGGAAGAGTTAAAATGAGAGATGACAAAATTTGTATAGAAGCTAAGGGAATCCATCAAAGTTCAAAACCGGCTGAAAACGAATAATTTTCTAAAATTCTATATCATAGCTTTCAATTGTAGGTCTATAAAAAGCATTGCAATAAGCTCTGTCTAAACAATTGAAGAGTTCTCTAACATTACCCGGCCAGTCATGTAAAAGTAATTTTTCTATAGCGGTCTCGCTGATATCTTTTTCTTTACCTTTAAGATAACTGTCAATTAATATGGAAATGTCTTCTTTTCGTTTTCGCAAAGGCAAAATTGTATGATGTAATACATCCAGTCTATAATATAAATCTTCTCTAAACCTATTTTCTTTTATAAGTTTTTTAAGATCTGTATTAGTAGCACATATTAGTCTAAAATCAACTTTTTTTGTCTTAGTTGAACCAACAGGTCTAACTTGTTTTGTTTCAATTACAGTTAGTAACTTTGCTTGAATGCCAAGCGAAAGTTCTTCTATTTCATCCAAAAAAATTGTACCACCATTCGCAGTTAAAAATAAACCGTCCTTATTTTGGGCGTCTGTAAAACTGCCCTTTTCCGAGCCAAACAAAATAGCTTCTGCTAGATTTTCAGGTATGCAACTTACATTTACAGAAACAAATTTTCCGTCTTTAAAATTAGAATTTGTATGAATTATTTTAGCAACCATATTTTTGCCTGTACCTGTTTCACCTGTCAAAAGAATAGGAAAATTTAATTGACTTGATTTATCAATAAATTCTTTTAAATTATAAATCACAGGACTGTTGCCAATTAGAATTGGATATTTGTTTTTTAAATAGCTAAGCTCTTTTTCTTTTGCATATAAGTTATCATCCGGAAATGTAGTCTTATAATAAGTTTTTTCTATTTTTTGAACTATAGAGTCGAAATCTTTCGGTATTTCAAAAAAATCGGAAATATTATATTTTAAAAAATCTTGCCTTAGATCTTCATTTTTACTATGACTTAATATAAAAATATGAATGTCCGGAAAGGACTTTCGTATTTGCGTTAAAATTTCAGTTGGAAATTTTCCTCCCGCTTCTAAATCGAAAAGAATGAAATCTTTACTTTCTTTTTTTAAAACCTTAATTATATCTGTATTATCAAAAACTACTTCTATATCCCACTTATTAGCGGTCTGACATGTTAAGATGGACGGATCATCTTTGTCATAGGCTAAAAATATACACTTTTTCATTATAATAAATTATACCACAGGAGAATCCGTATTGCAAGCATCATTTTTTTTATATTTGAATTTAGTAAAAAATATATATAAGTATTTACCTTAAGTATTTATATTATTAACTAACAGTAAAATTAATATAGCAAATCCACAGCAAAATCAAAATTGTTAGATTCTATTTATAAAAAAATCTTTCCTCTTTATTTTTTTTTCATTATATGTTAAAATTAGATAGTTATTTTTTAGGAGGTCTTATGAAACCTACATTATTAGTTTTAGCAGCAGGTATGGGAAGCAGATATGGTGGAGTAAAGCAAATTGCATCCGTTGGAGCTCATGATGAAACTCTTTTAGACTATGCTGTATATGATGCCATGAAGAATGGGTTTGGCAAAGTTGTTTTTATAATTAGAAAAGATATTGAAAAAGATTTTAGAGATAGATTCTTCACACGCATTGCAAGAAACTGTAACGCTGAATATGTTTTCCAGGGTTTAGACAGTTTTTTAAGTGAAGAACAAATTGCTAGAGCTGAACATAGAAAAAAACCATGGGGAACAGTGCATGCAATGATAACTGCAAAAGAAAAAATACAAGAACCTTTTGCAGTTATCAATGCAGATGACTATTATGGAAGATCAGCATACGAAACTATTGCAACACATCTATCCACACTTTCAAATGACTCAGATGAGCATGCAATGGTTGGTTATATTTTGGACAAAACTTTAAGTCGCTCAGGCTCAGTTTCACGAGGTATTTGCAAAGTAAATGATGGATACTTATCAGGAATTAAAGAAAATAAAAATATTTCATATCAGCAAAGAGATTCAAAAGAAAAGATTATTTCTACCTTTGAAGATAATGAAGTTATTCTTAGCGGAAAAGAAACAGCTTCTATGAATCTATTTGGATTCTCACCTAAAGTATTTGATTTCTTTGATGATTACTTCCAAGATTTCATTCACAAATATGCTGAAAGTGCAAAGGCTGAATGTCTACTACCTGAAGGTGTTGGTCTTATGATAAAAAAAGGCATAGGCAAAATGAAAGTCTACACTACAACTGAACAATGGTTTGGCATGACATATTCACAAGACTTAGAACTTGTCAAGCAAGAAATTGCAAGCAAAATTAAGGAAGGTTACTATCCAGAATTTTTATGGAGATAATTCTTATAAAATTTAATTCATAAAAACTTATAAAAACTCATAAAACTATGATATAAAAAAAGGGAATTCTTAATGAATTCCCTTTTTGCTTTAATAAGCAAGTTTTAATCTTTTTATAAGAACTTGGCTTATATTGTCTTAGCTAATTGAAGCTTCGTAAATTCCCTTAATGCTATTTGCAATTGTAGAATTAAATTCTGCATCGCTTTGCTTTGCACAAAGACCTTCTGCCAAAGCTCTGGAGAAGCTTGCAATCATACCTTTGTTTTTTGATAGCATATCGTTAGCATCTTCTCGGCTGTATCCACCTGAAAGAGCTACTAATCTAACTACACTTGGATGAGTAGTGAATTCTTCATAGAAGTTTTCTTTTGTTGGCAAGCTCAACTTAAACATTACCTTTACACCCTCAGGTAATTTTTCAAGGTTTTCTCTAAGCTCTTTCTTTAAGATTTCTTCACATTCGAGCTTCTGAGGTGATTTGATATCAACTTCAGGCTCAATTATAGGCACTAAACCGGCATTTGCAATTTGGATTGCAGTTTCAAACTGTTGCTTAACAACAGCCTTAATGCCTTCAGCGTTTGCTTCTTTGATTACAGAACGCATTTTTGTTCCAAAGATGTGCTTTTCGTTGGCTCTTTTAAGAATTTCATCCAAAGTAGGATTTGGTTTCATCATTTGAACCCCATCTTTCAATTCAGCAAGACCTTTGTCAATTTTTAAGAATGGCAAAATGTGCTTTTTTTCCCATAGGAAGTCAGCTGTAGGCATACCTTCAACTTCTCTTTCCATAGTTTGTTCAAACAAGATTGCACCCAAAATGTTGTCAGAATTGAAAGCATCTGCTGTCATAATTCTGGTTCTCATTGCATGTACCATATCAAACATTTCTTTTTCGTTTGAATATTCAGTTTCCGCAACTCCGTAAGCTGCCAAAGCCTTTGGTGTACTTCCACCGCTTTGATCAAGTGCAGCAATAAAACCCTTATCGTTTTTCATTCGATTAAGTTGTTCCTGATTCATAAAATACCCCTTAAAATATTATAGCATGAAAGACATGCAAGTTGAGCTATTCTAGCATATTGTAAATAAACCGTCAAGACTTTGGAAAATATCAAAATTCTATAAATATTTAAAAAAAATCAAAAAATCTTTATAAAATCTTCAAAATTGAGAGTTATACTCCTATCAGAAACAAAAACTAATGGATAAGGAGTATTGATATGGATGCAATTTTAGAAACTAGGGGCTTAACTAAAAAGTTTAAGAAATTTAAGGCTGTGGATAATCTTTCAATTACTGTTGAAAGAAATAAGGTTTACGGTTTGCTAGGTGCTAATGGTGCCGGAAAGTCGACTACGCTGAAAATGATTACCGGCATTTTAAAGCCAACAGATGGCGAGATTATTTATAATGGGAAGAAATGGACTCGCGATTGTCTGAGCGAGATTTCCTGCTTGATAGAATCGCCGGCCTTGTATGGTAACTTAACGGCTTATGAGAATTTAAAGGTAAGAACTTCTTTGCTTGGTCTACCTAAAGAACGCATAGACGAGGTTTTGGAGACTGTTTCGCTTACAAAAACGGGAAAGAAAAGGGCGTCACAGTTTTCAATGGGGATGAAGCAAAGATTGGGAATTGCTCTTGCTTTGCTTAACGAACCAAAGCTGTTAATTTTAGATGAACCTACAAAAGGGCTTGATCCACTGGGAATTGAAGAGCTGAGAAACTTAATTAGAAGTTTCCCCGAAAAAGGAATTACAGTTATTTTGTCGAGTCACATTTTATCAGAGGTAGAGCAAATTGCTGACACCATAGGTATTATCACTGACGGAGTTTTGGGTTATGAAGAGCCACTAAATAAAAATGAAGATTTAGAAAAGGTCTTTATGGATGTTGTTAGAAAGAATAAGGGAGTGTAAATATGTCATTAATGAATTATTATAAATCAGAATCTTTGAAATTCAAAAGAAGTGTTTTTAATAAACTCGTCTGGATATCAAGCTTAGCTACAATTTTTATAGTTTTTTTCTTGGTTGGTATTCAAGTTTTTCAACCCTTTGGCTTTTATTGGTGGTATAGTTTTATCTTGCCGGGCTTTATTGCTTTAAGTGCGATGCTTTCACAACAAAAGGAAGAAAAGTCGGGAAATTATAACTTGATTATTTCATCAGCAGTGGATTTGAAAAAAGTTTGGTTAGCAAAGAATTTAATTATTATGAGAAATATTATTATTGCACATATTTTGATAGCTGTTTTAATATCTTCGGAATATTTATTTGCACCAAATTTTATTAAGTACTCTTTTCTTCATGCCCTTGGTGGAAGTATGATAATAGCTCTTGCTTCTATTTGGCAAATACCGATTTGCTTATTTGCTTGTAAGTATCTTGGAAAGTTTATAGTTGTTTTTGCTAACCTTATTCTTGCTTTGTTTGTACCTGTCTTTGTCGGGAAAACAGCTTTTTGGTTTTTATTTCCGCATTGTTGGATAGCAAAGTCAGTTGAACCAATTTTAGGAATTGCAATAAACGGAACTTCCATGGAAAATATAACATTTAGCTTGTATGCACCTGTGATTGCTGTTGTGTTATCAGTAGTTTTATTCCTTGTTGTAAATTATTTGGGTGCAAAGAAATTCGCAAAGCAGAATTAAATTTAACTTAGGTTTAAGGAGTAAAAAATGGAAATGAGATTATATTCAGAACTTCAAAAAGTAAAAAGAACGGCTTATTGGAAAATTAGTCTTATTATGCCAATATTAGGTGGTTTAATATTCTTT
>PDWJ01005316.1_pt1 | contig 11185 bp, 11 predicted proteins | sample 1430881 | NCBI WGS metagenome assembly PDWJ01 (sample SAMN01162460, study PRJNA174530) | Oral metagenome, whole genome shotgun sequencing project. | biome: Marine environment; feature: Marine mammal; material: Swab sample of the gingival sulcus; isolation source: swab sample of gingival sulcus... | reverse complement strand
TTCGTCGTGCAAGCCACCCAAAGACATACGAATATACTTACGTCCGAGTGCCTCAGCCACCGACTTTCCAAGTGAAGTTTTCCCAACTCCCGGTGCTCCGTGTAAACACAAAATCGGAGCCTTCAAATCACCCTTTAATTTTAATACTGCCAAATGTTCGATGATGCGCTTTTTGATATTATCCAACCCATAATGGTCCCTATCTAAAACCTCTTCAGCATTCTTCAAATCAAAATTATCCTTGGTACATTTCCCCCACGGCAATCCCACAATTTCCTGTAAATAAGTTAATTGCACAGAATAATCGGGAGAGGATGGATTCAAACGTTGCAACTTTTGCAATTCCTTCTTAAAAGTCTTTGCCACAGACTTGCTCCATTTTTTTTTCTTTGCCAAACGCTTTAATTCCTTCACATCTTCATCGACAGGACTTCCTCCCAGTTCGTCTTGGATAGTCTGCATTTGCTGATGCAAAAAATACTCACGCTGCTTACGCCCCATATCGTGCTGAGCCTTGTTCTGAATACAACAACTCCGCCCTTTTGTTCATATCATCCAAATCCAGCAATTCTTGCTTCTCATCTATCGGGATATTGGAATGTGAGCAAATAAAATTGATTAAAAACGCCGGATATTCAATGTTTTTGATAGCAAAAGTAGCCTCTGAAGGAATATTGGGCGATAATTTGATAATTTTCACTGCCGTTTCACGTATGGCTGCCATTAAGGCAGTTATTCTTACGTCTTCCGTGTTTAACTTTATATCGTCCAATAAATTAATATCTCCTGTGAAAAAAGGCTTTTTACCTAACAGCGCATTTAACTTAAACCTCCTGCGCCCCTGTAAAATCACCGTTGTAATACCATTGGGCATCTCCAGTACTTTTACAATTTCAGCAACCGTACCAATCGGGTAAAGGTCTTCAAAATCAGGATTTTCAATCACTTCTGCTTTTTGAGTGACGGTGCCTAAAAACCCATTTGTTTTAGAAACGTGTTCTATCAATTTCAATGAGGTTTTTCTTCCCACACTTATTGGCAAAATAACTCCGGGAAATAATATCGAATTGCGCAAAGGCAAAATAGGAAGTTGTCTATCCACCTCAATATCTCCGATGCTATCCTCGTTACCTTCCATCAAAATGGGCACAAAATCACCACTCGCCATATCGCTCATAGCCAATGCTTCAAAACTTATTGTTTTTTTCTCTTTCATATACTTCTTTTCTCTGCCAAACTGGCAGTTCGTCTTTTATTTTTCTGTCGGATATAGTGTAGGCAACTGCTGTGCCAAACACAATGTCAAAAGTAATTTAGTGTCATTTTTTTCACACATCCTCCATTTTCAGATTATTTAAATAAAAAAATCCGAGCAATTCACTACTCGGACTTCCTTTTTTATTGAAAAGTAACAATTACTTCTTGCGATTTTGCATATGATTTTTGTACTTATTCATAAACTTATCTACACGTCCCGCAGTATCCACAAATTTCATCTTGCCGGTGTAGTAAGGGTGCGATGCACTTGAAATCTCCATTTTGTACAATGGATATTCCGTACCTTCTACTTCTATCATTTCACTTGTTTTTACGGTAGATTTTGTCAAAAACACGTCTTCTGTCGACATGTCTTTAAACGCTACCACTCTAAAATTTTCTGGGTGAATATCCTTTTTCATAATGCTTATGTTTTTTCTTATTCCTCTTTCGGACGGCAAAAGTACTTACTCTTTTTCTAATATCCAAAATTTTTTACAAAAACTTACTGTTTTATTGCAGTTTCTAAGCCAATTGTAATCATATCGTTAAGCGAAGTTTGACGCTCTTCTGACGTAGTTTCTTCACCCGTAACCAAATGGTCACTCACTGTCAATATTGACAAGGCTTTTTTATGGTGCTTCGCAGCCAAGGTATAAAGAGCCGTTGTTTCCATCTCAACTGCTAATATGCCAAAATCTGCCCATTTCTTCCAAGCATCTGCTTTGTCTGCATCATAGTAGAACACGTCTGAGGTCAAAATACCGCCTACGTTTGTTTTCAACCCTTTTTCTTTGGCTGCAATATAAGCATCTAAAAGCATATCAAAATTCGCACAAGGTGCATAATCCATACCGTTGAAGCGATTACGGTTGATTGAGGAGTCCGTAGAAGAAGTCATTGCCAAAATCACTTCTTTCACTCGAATATCCGTCTGAAAACAACCACAAGTTCCAATTCGGATAAGGTTTTCTACGTCATATTCTTGCATCAATTCCTCTATATAAATAGATATCGAAGGAACCCCCATTCCTGTTCCTTGTATAGAAATTTCTTTTCCTTTGTAAGTTCCCGTAAAACCGTACATATTGCGCACTTTGTTGTAACATTTTACGTTTTCCAAAAAGTTGTCGGCAATATATTTGGCACGGAGTGGGTCACCCGGCAATAATACTGTTTTTGCTATCTCGCCTTTCTTGGCTTCATTATGTGCTGTCATATTATTTTTTTATTAATTTTCCCACAAAGATACTTCTTTTAGCGTAACTTTTAGAAATATGCTCGGTAAACAAGTAAAACACCTTGCTCAAAAATCAATTTTATACTTTCCCCCTCTGCCTCGTTCAGCGTTCCTGAATGCAAATGAGGTAAGGCTTCATTATTCAATGGAAATTTTAATCCTTCTGTTGTAATTCTCATTCTATTAGGTTGTGAAAACAAAGAAACTTGCTGACCTACGTATGTTTTCAGCATAGCAGTTTTATCCAGTGTGACAAAATGTCCTGTATCTGTATAAAGTTGTAACTGTAATTTAGAGGCATACGTCATTACCGCAAATAAATTTCCAATAGTATGATCTTCTCGTCCACCCGTAGCACCAAGAATGACAGCCTCTTTCACACCTTTTTCCACACACCAATCCATTGCTTTCATCAAATCAGTGTTATCCTGCCTAGAGACTTTCAGTACAATATCTTTGTATTTTAAAAGCGTTGATTCACTCACAGAATCCAAGTCTCCAATGATTAAATCCGGAGTTTTTCCATAATTTAATAACTTATCCGAAGCGCCATCACAAGCAATTATAAAATCCGCATTTTCTAACTTTTCTATCGCTTTCTGATGAGAGGGAAAGCTTCCGTCAGCAAGAATTACTATTTTTGGCTTGTTAAAACTTTGCAAATCGTATCTATTTTGGCTTAATTTTTGCCGAAGATACGGAAAATTATAGATTCTTATGAAACAATTATTTTCTTTTGCGTTTTTTGTAGTATGCCTTTTTACAGCGGCGTATTCTCAGACAAAGCAGTATGGAAGACTCCAAGTAAATGAAGAACAGGGAATTGAAACTTTATATGCCGATACTGGAGAAAATTTAGAGGGCTATCGCATACAGGTGTTTACAGGACACACTAGTGAACGAGAGAAAGCACAAAGTATAAAAGCATTTGTAGAAAGTAACTATTCAGTTAATGCATATGTGGAATACGAAGCACCTCTTTTCAAAGTTCGTGTTGGAGATTTTGTAGATAAACTGGAGGCTATTTCCTTAAAACACAAGCTGGAAGAGCATTATCCAAACACTTACATCATCAAAGCAAAAAGAATAAACCTCTAAGGACGTCGCTTGGAAAAAATTCCACGCTTTAATTTGAACTTTAAATTTGGAATGTAAGACATCAAGTGTCTTTTTTTCTTGGCTTCGTAAATATCTGCAACAGCCACTAAAATGGCGGTTTCCTCAACGTTTCCAAAACGCTTGTTTATCGCTGTACCGAAATGTTTCATCGAAGGTGAAAGGTTCATATATGCATTGAATAATGGAGGAATTCTCTCACCTGTCTTTCGTATTTGCGACGAAAGTATTCTATAGTCTTCCTTGTAGGATTTTCCACTGAATAGTGCATCGTATTTTGCTACATCATAGCTTAGAGGCATTGGCTCTTCGGGATAGACCAACTTCTTTTCATCTTTGAAATATTTGGAAAAGAAATATGCCAAAAGAATGCGTGCATCGTCATGGTAACTCGGGTACATTGTTATTTTACCAAAAAAGTAGCGACTTTCCGGATATTCTTTTACCAGAGCTCCCAATCCGTCCCACAAATTATCCAAAATAAAAATACTTTTTGATGAAATATGTTTCTTTGAAGCTTGGTAAGCAGGATGCACGAACGAACGCCCTAATTCTATTGTATAAGGCAAATACTCATCTTTAAAATGCTGGGTAAAATGAAACATATGATTAGTAGCCAACCTCAACTCTCCATTTGCTTTTTTCTCGGCATCTGCACAAACTATATAGCGATAGCCTCCCAAAATCTGTTGCTCAGACGGACTCCAAACAATCAGTTGATAGTAAGGTGATTTTGCAGTGTCATACTCGTCGATATCTACACTTCGCCCTGTACCTCCTCCTGCTGAACGAAAGGCGAACTCACGCAAACGCCCCACTTCCTGCATCAAAATAGGGCACTCGTGAGCAGAAAAACAATAAATTTCGTTCAACCCCTTATTAGTTTTTCTCAATAAATTATGCTCTTTCAACTCCGCGAGCAGCAATTTCCTGTCCACAGGACTCGCTATGTTTTCGAATCCAACCATCTTCTTTTCAAGTTATATACTTTTGTTTTAACAAACTCTCCCCACTCGTCAGGCGTACGAGTTTTGTCAAAGATATTATAATTTATAGGTTTTCCAACTCTTATTGTGAAATTTTTTCCTTTTTGCTTAAAAAGTTCATCACTCAAATAAAGCATCTCAATATTGGATTTGATGCCCCAAAAAGCACGAAAATTAGCTAAATTATAAAAAAAGTTAGAGTTTTTACCACTTATAAAAACCGGAACAACCTCACGCTTATGTTTCACTGATTTTACAATGAAATGTTTTTTCCACTCTAAATCTTTTATCTCTCCTCTCTTTTTACGGGAAACCAAGCCTGCGGGAAACATTAAAATTTGGGCATCAGAGGCTAAGGACTCTTCCATCAACTTGGCAGCCTCACGGCTTTGTGCTCCGTGCTTATTTACAGGAATAAAAATGTCAGACATGTTTTTGACTTCCAATAAGATATCGTTTACAGGAAAAATCACTTTTTCAAAAAAACGGCTGAAATAATCAATCAAAATAATACCATCAGCTCCCCCTAGCGGATGATTTGCAGCCAACAAATAGCGTTTTGTCTTATCCAATGGCTCCTCAAATTCCACATCGTAGGTAATTTCCAATGCTTCTAGAGCACTTTTGGTAAATTCATTGCCCCTTTCATCTCCGTGTTCTTCAATAAATTCATTGAGTTCGTCCTGATGCACTATACGCTTCAAATAACGCAATATAAACTTCGGCAACAACTTGTAAAGCCTCGCATTTTTCCTTTTAAATACACTATCTACGTCTATTTTTTCCATTGTTTCTTATTTCCTTTGTTTCAAAATAGTGCTCTGTTTTTTCCCCACAAATACAGCAATCAAAATACTTAATTCGTACAACAAAAACAAGGGTAAACTTACTAATACCAAACTAAACGGGTCAGGAGGAGTTAGAATTGCTGAAGCAACCATTATCAAAACTACGGCGTGTTTTCTATATTTCCGTAAAAATTGTGCATCAACAACACCAATTTTCACTAAAAAATACATAAATACAGGCAGTTCAAAAACAATCCCCGAAGAAAGTAGTATGGAAGTAATCGTACCGATATACGATTTTATATTTATGGTATTTTTGACTGCACTACTTACGTTGTAATTCCCAAGAAAATCAACCGCCAAAGGCGATATAACATAATAGCCGAACAAAATGCCAACAAAAAACAATAAAGAGACAGTAAATATTGCCCAATTGGCATACTTTTTTTCTTTCCCGTCCAATGCAGGACTTATAAAACTCCAAATTTGATAAAAAACGTAAGGAAAAGATAAGATAATTCCTGCAACCAACGAAACGGTTATGTGTATCCCCAACTGCCCTGAAAGTTGAATGCTTTGCAATGCCAATGGATTTTGATTGATTTTCAAGGCAGGCACATTCATCGTTTCTGCCAAATCTGCCAAAAGAGTATTGGTAATAAAATTAGGTTCTCTGGGTGCCAATAAAACCACATCAAAAATAAATTCTTTGGCAACAAAAGCAACAATTGCAGTCAACACAACCACCACGATAGCCTTTATTAAATGCCATCGCAAAGCCTCCAAATGCTCCCAAAAATTCATCTCATTAGGATTTTTTGCCATATTCTTAGACCACCCCCTCTTTTAAAATATCGTGCAGATGAATCATTCCCAAATAGTGCTTTTCCTCATCAACAACAATCAACTGTGTTATGCTTTTTTCTTCCATTGTTTGGTATGCCTCTATAGCCAACTGCTCCGGACGTGACATTATAGGAGATTTTGTCATAATCCCCTCGGCCGTAATAGTTCCCACATCAAGATTTTTTTCCAACATCCTTCGCAAATCACCGTCGGTTATCATTCCCAAAAGTTTGTTTGCTTCATCAACAACGGCAACTGCCCCCATTCGCTTATGCGACATTTCTATGATAATTTCTTTCAAATGCGCTTCTTTTTCTACTTTCGGCGGATTATCTTTCAACATCAAATTCTCCACTCGCATGTACAACTTTTTGCCCAATGTTCCCCCCGGATGATATTTTGCAAAATCCTCAGAGGTAAACCCTCTCCCCTCTAAAAGACATATTGCCAAAGCATCACCCATTACGAGTTGAGCCGTAGTTGAATTGGTTGGTGCTAAATTCAATGGGCAAGCTTCTTTTTCCACCTTTGCCAACAAAACGTAGTCCGCATTTTCTGCCAAGTCTGATTTCTCATTTCCCACCAGAGCCACAAAAGCGTTTCCTGTACTTTTCAACAGAGGAATCAATAGCTTTATTTCGGGAGTATTTCCACTATTCGAAATACAAATAACTACGTCATTTGGCTGTACAATACCCAAATCACCGTGAATGGCATCGGCGGCGTGCATAAAAACGGCCGGTGTTCCCGTAGAATTCATTGTTGCCACAATTTTTGCTGCAATATTTGCACTTTTTCCGATTCCTGTGACAACCACTCTGCCATTACTTTGAAGTATCAATTTAACCACCTCTGCAAAATCATCGTCAATATAATTCACTAAATTTCCTATTGACTGCATCTCACTCTTTATCAAGTGTTTTGCTCTATTTTTTATTGTGATATTTTTCATTTTTTTTTCAATTAGACTTCAAAGATACAATCATTTTAGTTATCTTTACGGTCGGACTAATGAAATTCAGGGAATAAAACAGCCTAATTAGCGGCTGTTTTTCTGCGAAAGCAGGACTTTCCGTAAATTTTCATTATTTTATATACTTAAAAACTATTAAGCTATTAAAAACTAAAACAGCTGTCGTTTTTTTGACAGAAATTTTGCCTAACTATTATGGACATCAAAACAATTAAGGAGGAAATGTTGCACTACTTTGGGTTCAGCACATTCAAAGGTAAGCAAGAGGAAGTAATTTTAAACCTTTTGGCAAAACGTAATACTTTCGTACTCATGCCAACCGGTGGAGGAAAATCGCTATGCTACCAACTTCCCGCACTGTTGCAAGAGGGAACGGCTATTGTGATTTCGCCACTTATCGCATTGATGAAAAATCAAGTTGACGCCGTGCGTGGTTTCAATAAAGATGACAGCATCGCACATTTTTACAACTCATCACTTACCAAAGCACAGGCAACAGCGGTTCGGAAAGATGTGCTTGCAGGCAAAACAAAGTTACTTTATGTGGCACCGGAATCCCTTACCCGGGAGGCAAATATTGAGTTTTTAAAACAAATTCAGGTTTCATTCTATGCCATAGACGAAGCGCATTGTATTTCTGAATGGGGACACGATTTCCGTCCTGAATACCGCAATATCCGTAACATCATTGAGCATATTCAGAAAGCACCCGTAATTGCACTCACGGCAACTGCAACACCAAAAGTACAGCAAGACATTTTAAAAAATCTAGGCATTGAAGACGCTGATGTATTCAAATCTTCATTTAACCGACCGAATTTATACTATGAAGTAAGACCGAAGCAAGACCCTGTAAAAATGCTAATCCGATTTATCAATGAAAATCCGAAAAAATCGGGGATTGTTTATTGCCTGAGTAGAAAAAAAGTAGAAGAACTGGCAGAAACGCTACAAGTAAACGGAATCAATGCGGCTCCGTACCACGCAGGTTTAGAGGCGTCAAAACGGTCAGCTACACAAGATTTATTCCTACGCGAAGAGGTAAAAGTCATCGTGGCAACTATCGCTTTCGGAATGGGAATTGACAAGCCCGATGTTCGCTTTGTAGTACACTACGATATGCCCAAAAGTTTGGAAGCCTATTACCAAGAGACAGGACGCGCAGGGCGTGACGGTGGAGAAGGAAAGTGTATTTCATTCTACAGTTACAAAGACATTGAAAAATTAGAACGGTTTATGCAAGGCAAGCCGGTTGCAGAGCAGGAAATTGGTTCGCAACTTATCGAGGAAACGATGAGTTATGCAGAATCTTCTATTTGTCGCCGCATTAGTCTGTTAAATTATTTTGGAGAAGATTATACACAGGAAAATTGTGGTAATTGCGACAATTGCCTTAACCCCAAAGAGGAATTCGAGGGCAAAGAATACCTCCTTACTGCGATGAAAGTTATTGAGGAAGTGAAGCAAAAATACAAGATTGACCACATTGCCAACATCTTGTCCGGAGTGGAGAATGCAACAATCAAATCATTTAAACACAATGAGTTAAAAAACTTTGGAGTCGGCAAAGAGAAAGACCCTAAATTTTGGAGTATGATAATCCGCCGTGCTTTAATTGAGAAATTACTCGAAAAAGAGATAGAACAATACGGCATCATAAAAATAACAAATGCGGGAAGGAATTTTATCGAAAAACCAACTTCTTTTCCAGTCTCGGAAAATAACATTTTTGATATTGAGGAAACTTCTTCATCAGTGCAAATCTCAGGCGGCGCTACCGACACTGTTTTGTCCAATATGCTCCTTGATTTGCGAGACAAAGTAGCAAAAAAAGAGAATCTACCACCTTATGTAATTTTCCAAGAACCGTCTATACACGATATGGCAACGCAATACCCTATTACATTGGAAGAATTGGCTAAAATTCAAGGTGTTGGGCGGGGAAAAGCAGAACGGTACGGAAAGAAATTCGTCGAACTGATTGCTACTTATGTGGAGGAAAATGAAATCGACCGTCCGCAGGATATGATATTAAAAACTGTTGCCAATAAATCGCAACATAAAATACATATTATCAAAGCAATAGATGGAAAAAAGGATTTAGAAACCATTGCCAACTCGAAGGGGTTGAGTATGGACGACCTTATCAAAGAAATGGAAGCCATTGTTTTCTCGGGCACACGACTCAACATTGACTATTATATCAATGAAATGCTTGACAAAGAGTATCAGGAAGAACTTTACGACTACTTCCGTGAAGCGGAAACGGATAAAATATCAGTGGCTTACGAAGAGTTTGACGGGGATTATTCCGAGGAAGAAATTCGCCTTATCCGCCTTAAATTTTATTCGGAAAACGGCATATAGACAAAAGGTAAAAGTGCGCTATGTATTTTAGGAATAATATTACTCGTGCTATTTTTTATATTTTAGGTTTTTTAATTGCTTTTGGAACTTTATTTTACACCAATAGTCTATTTTCTGACCTCCAAAAAGAGGAAATGAACAAAGTTAAATTGTTCTCCAAAGCCTTAAAAAGCGCGGGGACCCCTAATGTATCGGAGGGAGAACTTGCAATTTATTGGGATATTTTACAGATGAACAGCAACATTCCTATACTTATTTTTGACGAAAAGGAACATTTGATAGAATCTAAAAATGTAACATTCAATCCAAATGAAAAAGAACTGGGAAAAATAGAATTATTGAGCAGGAAAAAAATGCAGAAAAGCCCCATAAAAATTGAAATTTCCAAGACAAAAAAACAATACATTTATTATGGATATTCACCTACGCTTTACAGACTGCAATATATGCCTTTCATACAATTATTTCTTATTATTTTATTGATTATTACGGGCTATATTCTCTATCAAAGGGTGCAACAATCAAGACAAAATAGTGTCTGGGCAGGTCTGTCCAAAGAAACGGCACACCAACTAGGTACGCCTATCTCTTCACTTATTGCTTGGATTGAACTAATGAAAACGCAAAATATCGCCCCGAAATACCTACCCGAAATACAGAAAGATGTGCATCGTTTGAAAATTGTCTCCAACCGCTTCTCTCAAATTGGTTCTCCTCCTTCTAAAAAATTGCAAAATATCGTTCCGCTTGTTGAAGAGACTGCTAATTATATGAACTCTCGCACCTCTAAACTCATCGAAATTTGTTTTGATAAGAATATAGCGCCCATTTTTGTGGAAGTAAATGAGGAACTGTTCGTTTGGGTCATTGAAAATTTGCTTAAAAATGGTGTTGATGCAATAAAAAATAAGGGTAAAATTACCATTACAGCGGAGGAATTAACCGATGAAGTAAAAATAAATGTAGCAGATACAGGCAAAGGAATTCCACCTAATATGTTGAAAAAAATATTCGAACCGGGATTCACGACAAAACAGCGTGGTTGGGGTTTAGGACTTTCTCTTACAAAAAGAATTATAGAAGATTTCCATAATGGTCGTATATTTGCAAAAAATTCACAGAATAGCGGCGCTATTTTCCGAATTATATTACCAAAATCTAAGAAAGAAAAATAAACTATGGCAACAGCATACTCCGAAGACCATATAAAAACGCTCGAATGGCAAGAACACATCCGAATACGCCCGGGAATGTATATCGGGAAAAAAGGAGATGGTTCTTCGCAAGACGATGGAATTTACATCCTTTTAAAAGAGGTTATTGACAATTCCATTGACGAATTTGCAATGGGAACCGGTAAAAAAATCGAGATTTCTATTGAGGATGGAAAGGTAAGCGTACGTGACTACGGACGTGGTATTCCGCTCGGGAAGGTGCTTGACGTTTCTTCAAAAATGAATACTGGAGCGAAATATGACTCTAAGGCGTTCAAAAAATCTGTCGGACTTAATGGAGTGGGTATCAAGGCAGTAAATGCACTTTCAGAATATTTTTCCGTGACTTCTTTTCGGGAAGGAAAAGCCAAAAAAGTGGAATTCAGTCAAGGAAATTT
>PDWJ01006944.1_pt1 | contig 11189 bp, 9 predicted proteins | sample 1430881 | NCBI WGS metagenome assembly PDWJ01 (sample SAMN01162460, study PRJNA174530) | Oral metagenome, whole genome shotgun sequencing project. | biome: Marine environment; feature: Marine mammal; material: Swab sample of the gingival sulcus; isolation source: swab sample of gingival sulcus... | reverse complement strand
TATTGATAGCGGTTGCATACGCTTGGGCAAGGAATCCATGCCCACCCGGCTGATGATGATTCATCAAGGGGTGCAGGAATTGATTGCTACCTACAAACCGCGTGAATTTGCTATCGAGCAAATTTTTATGCACGCCAACCCTAATTCTGCCCTTAAACTGGGGCAGGCAAGGGGAGCAGCGCTAACCGTCGCCGCTTTGCACGGCTTGCCCATCGGCGAATACGCCCCCAAAGCCATTAAAAACGCCGTGGTCGGCACCGGTGCGGCCAGTAAAGCCCAGGTACAACACATGGTCAAAGTGATTTTGGGCTTACAGGGGTCGCTGCAATCGGATGCCGCAGACGCTTTGGCCATTGCGGTGACACATGCCCACCACCTGCAAACCGATATCTCGCAAGTGCGTGGCGGGCATGCGGGGGCTTGGGAATAACATTGGTAGAAACCTTTGCACAAACGTCTGCACGTGACAAATTCTTCGTTGCGCGGTGCTCGAAAGCCTCATTTACTACATGTAACCCCGACCACTCGTGAGTGTGTCGGGTAAACTCCGGTTTCTGCGCGCCGTACGCCTCAGCAACTTGCAAAGCTAAGTGCTGGATAAACTCGAATTTACCCCGTTCAACAGTTTGTGCAAAGGTTTCTGGTAGTGATTTTTTCGGCTTATAGAGGCGGTTTTGCTAAGCTTTATCTATGGCAAAATGTCGGTAAATCCGGCAGCAGCAGGGAAGAAAAATTGTAAGCAGATAATTAGAGCTAATTTTAATTATTTGTTTTTATTTTATATTTTTATTTTTGGCACGCTGCGGGCTTTATGTTTGGTGGTTATACAACCAAATATTATTTTGAACGGAGAAATAAAATGAAAACATTACAAAAAGGTTTTACTTTAATTGAATTAATGATTGTTATCGCAATCATCGGTATTTTGGCAGCGATTGCAATTCCACAATACCAAAACTACATCACTCGCTCTGATGTTTCACGGGTAATGAGTGAAACTGGTTCTTTAAGAACAGCAGTAGAGGACTGTTATGTTAATGGTATTAGCAATACTTGTGCTTTAGGTGCTGTACAATCAAATTTAGTGGCTGGTGCTTTAGTAGCTGTTGACGAAATTGCCGCTAATGGTCTTAATGGTTTGCGCGTTCAGATTGGTAATGCTGCTGGTGATGATCCGGCTGCAGTTATTGGTGCAAGATTTGGTAACAATGCGGTTACTGCAATTACCGGACAAGTTATAGGTTGGGTTCGCGATGACGAAGGTACTTGGACTTGCCACACTGATGTTGATGTTAAGTTTGCACCAGCTGGCTGTGATACTGCCTCAGGTGCTGAACTTACATTAGTCACAGGTTTACCTTACTAATATATGGAATTGATTTAAAATCATCTTAAAAGCGCGCTGCACTTTTGTAGTGCGCTTTTTTTTTTTACTATTATTAACACTGAATACATTGTTAACAATAACAGCAAAATGTTAATAGCTTAATTAAGAGTACTAATTTTGTCGAATGACCTTTTATTTAAGAAAAAACTCACCCTATGAAAATGTATAAACAAGATACTCCTCGTTCATGGTTAAAAGATAGTCTGGTTGTGCTATTGCTGTTATTTATAGCTATGGTGAGTGTTTATTTTTATACCAATAAAGTCGCTAGGCTAAAGGCATGGAAAGCACTGTATCCAGTACGGGCGCAAATAGCCTTAATGCAACAGCATTGTGAGGGCAATGATAACCAAGAATGGTTAAAAGAAGTGATTAATAAGGTGACAAAATCAGCAAATGCGCCAAGTAATCAAATGGTGTATATCAGCCCTGAGGGTGATATTTCGCAATGTAATAGCGGCTATATGGATAAGCCGTTGATTTCAGAACCTATCGATAGCAATACCCGCTATCGTTATGCGAGTATTACTAAAGTTTTTACTGCTGATGTTATCTTGGATTTAATTAAATCAGGTCAATTAAGTTTTGATACCTCTTTAGTCTCAATATTAAATTTACCAGTACCTAAAGATCCGCGAGTTTCCGATATCACGATTGGGCATTTATTGCAGCATCAAGGGGGCTTTGACCGTAGACAATTCTTTAGTGAAACAATGTTTGCCTATAATAAAGAGCCATTATGCCCAAATCATTTAGAGCGCTTGGCAGAAACAACATTGAACTTTACACCAGGTGAAAAAACAGTTTATTCTAATTTAGGGTATTGTTTATTGGGCGAGGTGATTAAAGTATTAAATAATAAGCCATATCAGGCTGTTATGGAAGAGAAGTACGCTTTGGCAGAAAAAAATATGCAATTTGTTGGACAATCTCGTTTGTCTGACGAAGTTAACTATAACCATATTAACTTGTCACTGACACTTGAAAGTGATTATTTTTCACTTTATGACTTTTCAGGGCTAGCATCGACAGCGGGCCTATCAGGCACGGCGCTAGAGCTGGCGAAAACTATCAAAGTATTGATTCAAAAACCACCGCCGAATATCCTCTCACAGAGCACCAGTCAGCAATGTAATTTGTCTTTGTTTTCTAGCTGTTATGGTTATGCGATGGATATTTATCAACGTTCACCAGATGAACTATTCATCTATTTTAAAACAGGTAATTTAGAAGGTTTATCGACTTTAGTGATTGTTGATGAATATGGTGGTGTCACTGTTTTGTTGAGTAATGGCGTGCCAGATGATGGAAAAAACAGCCTAGATGCTGTTAAATTAATGATTTATAAAAAACTTTCTTTTATTTATAAGGAGCTATGATTGACATGAGGTATAATAGTAAAGGATTTACTTTAATAGAATTGATGATAGTCATCGCGATATTAGGAATATTGGCGGCATTTGCAGTACCTTGGTTCCAAAGATATGCTGTTAAAACGCAAGTAAACCGTATTATGTATGAAGCTGGCCAATTAAGAGCCAGCATAGAATATTGTCTTAATAATGGATATACGATATTAGGGAGTGGTGCAAATTTATGTAATCCAGGTGCTAATCCTTCTGACTTATTATTGGCATCCCTTGGTAATAGTGGTTATGACAGGCTTGGGGTGGTGCAGCTTGCAACGCCAGTGATAACTTCTCCTTTGACGGTAGGAACATCAATTATAGCCATTTTCGGGAATAATGCCTCAACTGCTATTTCAGGTCAGACACTAACATGGTCACGGGATAGTAATGGGTCTTGGTCGTGTGCTACCACAGTGGCCGCTCAGTATCACCCTAGTGGTTGCTGATACTTTATAAATTGATGTAGAAATTGAATATTTATTCAATAAATTTTTATTCAAAATTTTTTATTTCCTTCATTATACGATTGAATTTATTAGGTTCCTCAATAAAAGGGTAGTGCCCTGATTTATTAAATATATACAATTTTTTTTCTGGGGCTTTAATTTTATTAAAATAAGTCTTCACTAGGCTAGTATTTGTGATAAAGTCAAATTTACCCTGTATAAAGTATAGACGAATAGAAAAGTTTAGTGGTTTTTCTAATTGGTTGGTATAAATGGCATCATCTTGTAAAGCAGAGAATGAAAACATACTTCCGAACTTAATATTATCCATATCTTTTTTTGAATACTCAGGATTATTTCTAGTGGCGTTTGCTTTCATTTTTTCTACTTCACTGATTTTCAAATTAGACTTACTCAAACGATCAGACCACTTTCTTAGTTCGGCACTATAGTTTGCTTGCTGTTTAAGTGTCTTAAGAGAGTCTAAATCGGGCATGTTTTTAAGTGCCGATATCGCTGCTGAATTATTGCTATTTTGAGCAATATTAATAAGTTGCTTTTTTCCTAAGTTTAAGCTTTGAAATAAATGCACATTTGTTCCTACTGCAATAAAGGCGATGTAGTCTTCAGGGTATTTTCTAATTAGCTCTAAGCCTAGCGTTGTTCCCCAAGAGTGCCCCATTAGATAAATGTTATCTTTATTGTATTTTTTTTTCAAAAATGCAGTTAGCTGATGGGCATCATCTATAAGTCTTTCAAATGTCATATCTAATGGTTGAATTAAGGGGCTATAGCTTCTTCCTGTACCTAATTGATCCCAGTGTACAACGATATAGTCATCTTGCATGCCATTATTGTATTCTCTGAAAAGTCCAAAAGAACTACTGCCAGGGCCACCATGCAATATCAAAAGAACAGGATTTGCTTCATTAATAGATTTTGCAGAATAATATTGCTCATAACCACCCAAGCTAACATAGCCATAATCATAAATTTTATGATTAGTTAGTGTGTTGTATAAAAAAAAAATAGCATAAGCAGTCAAAGCTAAAAATGAAATTAAGAATAATTTTTGAATTATGTTTGTTTTTTTTAGTTGCATAAGTCAGTGTATACCATATTTTTATTGTATCTAGGGTTTTAGTTCACCGGTTGAACTAAAATTAGGAAGTAAACTTATTTAATTTAAGGCAAATATCCACCCAAATCATACCCCGCTGCCTTAGTTGCAGCAAGCACTGTATCGCGATTGCGCTGATGGATTATCGTTTCGCACAGTGCCCACAGCAGCGCACTGCGGGTGCCGCTTAAACAATACAGCAGTATCGGTGTTTCGTGCTCAGTAAGCAGCTTATGCAATGCTGTAACATCCGGCATGGTAATGTGCCGGATTGGTTGATAAATCATGTTGATGCCGTTTTTTGTTAATGCCTTTTGCAAGGTGACAAAATTTGCCTCATAGGCTGATAACTCTTTGTCCGGGCGATGGCAAATAACGGTTTTTATACCGGTTTTTACGATGCTTTCAATGTCGCTAAGCCGGATTTGCTGGCTGACAAACACCTTATCTGATAACTGAGAAAACAATTTTTGCATATTTTTTATTTGGTGGTTTTGCAAAGCCTTCGGTTAATCTGCGCTGTCTTCATTATGCACAGTAATCAAAGCCTGCGTGACACGATTATCAGCAAATGCCAGCACAGAGAGCTCATAAACACCAATTTGCACATGGGTGCCGACTTTAGGGAAAGTGCCTAATTGTTCGATAATCAGACCGCTGATGGTTTTCGCACCGTCATCAGGTAATTGCCAGTCCAGCTCTTTATTAAGATAATTAACACTTAGGCTACCGCGCACTTCGTAAACGTTGTCATCGCGCTCGATGATTTCTTCTTCATGCTCGCCTTCCTCGGCAATTTCCTGCAAATCCAAATCACCGACGATATATTCTAAAATGTCTTCCAGCGTTAGCAGACCGATAACCTCACCATATTCATTGACCACCAAGCCGGTTTGGCGTTTGTGGTCTTTAAAAAATTGCAGTTGTCGGCGCAGCAGTGTACTTTCGGGGATAAAGTACGGGCGGTGCAACAGCGCCAGCACATTGGCTTTGCTTAGCGGTTTGTCGTCACGGTAAAGGTGCAGGACATCGCGGATATGCAAAAAACCTTTTACATTATCAATATTATCGTCGTAAACCAGCAAGCGTGCATGCGGGCTGTCGAGAATGGCTTTGACCGACTGTGACCAATCGTCTTGTAAATCCAAACCGATCAGTTCGTGGCGCGCGACCATAATATCTTCGACCAAAATATCTTCTAAGTGCAGCACACCCAGCATCATTTCTTGGTTTTCTTCGTGCAGGTGCAGCGAATCTTGTCTTAAAATGCTGCGCAATTCTTCTTTGCTGACGGCTTCTTCATTCATGGTAAAATCTTTTACCCCCAGCGGCCGCAGCACCCATGCGGCGATATGATTAATCAGCCAAACCGCCGGATACAGTATTTTTAACAATATGTTCAGTAAAAAGGATGCCGGAAAAGCAAATTTTTCTGCGTTTAAGGCGGCAAAGGTTTTTGGTGCCACCTCGCCAAAAATTAACACTACCACCGTCAATATCATGGTCATGATAAAGATACCGGCATCACCCCACAATTTGATACCGATAACGGTTGCCAGCGATGCGGCTAAGATATTGATAAAATTATTGCCCAGCAAAATCACACCGAGCAAGCGATCAGGGCGGGCAAGCAGTGCCAGCGCCCGTTTTGCCGCGCTGTTGCCGTCTTTGCTTAAATGTTTTAAGCGGTGCTTATTCAAACTCATCATACTGGTTTCTGAGCCGGAGAAAAACGCAGAGCACATAATTAATGCCACCAACAACACAATTTGTATCAGCAAAGGCAATTCGTTCACAAAACTAACCCTATAAAAAATAAATTAAAAAACATGTTAAAGTGTTATCGTTGCAAAATCATCTGCAACACAAATGCCGAACCGAAATAAGCCAGCAACAAAAACAGAAAACCGCTTAACAGCCACAAGGCCGCTTGGCGCCCGCGAAAGCCCCCATAATGGTGGCGAAACAGTAAAATGCCAATAATTAGCCAGGCAATCAGGCCAAAAACCACTTTGTGTGCCACATGCTGCGCCCAAATATCGCGAATAAATAACACGCCGGTGGCCAGCGACAAGGTCAGCAAGGCCTCGCCAAAGCGGGCAAAACGCATCATCGTGCGCTCGATTTCATTAAGCGGTATGGCCAAATTAAGACCTCCGCTACCACTGCGTAATCGATTGTCTTGTAACAATAAAAAACAAGCATACAGGGCTGCAAAGCCAATGGCAATATAAGCCGCAATCGACAAGACAATATGTACTTTCAAAGCCCAGCCATGCACTGGTGTTTCCGGTGCCGGCCATAACGCCGGCATCCATACACACACTGCTGCTATCAGCGCCACCACGGTATAAGTGATGCAGTCATGGTGGCGAAAATAGCGCCATGCCCCAATTGCTGCCATGCACATCGCCACCAGGGTAAGCATGTTCATAACCGATACATCATTCATCAGGCCGTTGAAATCACGTGTGATTTGTACGGCGTGGGCCAGAAACGCCACACTCATGGCCGTGGCTATCAGCGTGCCTTGTCGCGGAGTGCTACGATACAACAGCCAAGCCGAGATCGTATAAGCCAAACAAGCAATCAGGACAATCAGCATTAGCGGTGCAAGAGAAAAACATCGGTGTTCATATCTGACATTATAGCGAAAAAAGCTAAACTATAGTGACATGAATTAACTTTTGCCCGGCACTTACCTTAGAAGTTGCCGGGCAAAAGTTAATTCATAGCGTTGTGAGCAAGTTGTTTGGCTGCTTGTAATTTTTCGTAAGTCATTAACAGCTGGCGATGTGCGTGAAAGCATTGGTAATTATCATCAATCGGCGGTAAATCATAAAATTTTTGCCTGCCGGCAACATGCGCACAAGCCGCTTGGTAAATGCTTTCCCCGTATAATTGCCGTTGCACCCAGGCATAGTCATCGGCGTTGCGTGTATCGTCCAGCGCCAGTTGCAGTTGTTCAATCATACAGGCATAGAAGCGTGCACGTGTCGGTGATAGCGTGCTGGCACCGAAAGTCACCACCCATTCGGCCATATCCAATGCCTCTTCGTGTTCGCCTAGCGCCAATAACAGCAAACAACGCATCTCGCCCAAACGCAAACTGTACCAGGCACTATCGGCATCAGGCAAAAAGCCAAACACCTGACGCACCAGTTCACTGTCGTCTAAACCCAGCGCATCCACCGCATTTAGCAAGGTTGTGTAATCAATGCTGGCGTCGCCGGGCAAGGCCAGTATCGTATCGCGCCAGGTCACACCAACGTTATTATTGTATTGTGTAAGCTCCTGCACCGGGTATATTTCGGAAATGCCGGGGACAATCACACGACAAGCATAGACGCCCAAATGCGTATAGTCGGCGATATAAACTTCAGCCTGCAAGCGCTGAAAAAGAGTCATTAAAAAGTCGAATTCACTGCGGGTGTCAGCGGAAAAATCCCAATCAACAAAGGCAAAATCAGGCGTTTGACGATATAAATCCCAAGACAGCAAACCGGATGAATCAATAAAATGGGTTTCTAAGTTATGGACATCGGCGACTAATTCATTATCAAAGCTGGGGGCTGCAAATGTATCCATGGCTTTGATGCTGCGCCCTTGCAAGAGCTCGGTAACGGTGCGCTCTAAGGCCACGGCAAAGCTGGGGTGGGCGCCAAACGAGGCAAAACAACCGCCGTTTTCACGGTTTAATAAGGTGATAGCAATCACCGGGAATTGCCCGCCTAAGGAGGCGTCAAAGGCATGAATTAAATAACCTTCGGCTTGCAAGGCGGTCATCGCCTCGACCATCTTCGGGTGGCGTGCCAGCACCGTTTCAGGAATCAGCGGCAAGGCGATGCCCTCGGCAATAATTTTGTTTTTTACATAGCGTTCAAAGATTTCAGCAAGCGCCTGCGTGCGTGCTTCAGCTTGGCTATTACCCGCTGACATACCGTTACTGACGTATAAATTGCCGATAATATTCATCGGAATCCATACCGGTTGTTGATCGCTTTGCCGCACAAACGGAATGGCGCACACGCCACGTGTGGCATAACCGCTGTTAATATCGACCAAATCTGCCAAAGTCAGTGTCTTTTCCGGGTCATAATGCGCCGCCAAATGTACATCCAGCAAGCCCTCGGCCAGTGCTGCATCCAGGCCGCGATCATCGGCACGAAACCAGCGCTCATTCGGATAGTGGACAAAATCGGCGTTCATCGGCGCATCGGCATCGCGTATATGTACCCACCACACATGCGGCGCCGGATTTTCCCACGTCTGTTCAATAATGTTAAAATGATTATCGGCCAAAGCGCTTTGTAAGCGGGCGATGGAATCTTCTAAAGCGGCGTCTTTGCCGATCAGGTAGGTTTTGCTCATGACAATGTGAAAAAAGAAAGGCATCATCACACGCTTTAACACCGCTGTCAAGCGGGGCTTATCGCCAGACAAACTGCTATAATATAGAAAGCATTGTAAAAACCACCGTTCTCACTGCACCATGAATAATACCGATAAGCAAACCCACCGGCAACCCACCCCTGCTAATAGCCGATTTCAGGAAGTTTTTTTCATCTTTTTACGCCTGGGGCTAACGGCATTCGGCGGGCCGGTAGCGCATTTGAGTTACTTTCGTGAAGCCTTTGTCGTTAAGCGTCAATGGTTGTCGGATAAACAATATGCCGATTTGCTGGCACTGTGTCAATTTTTACCGGGGCCGGCCAGTTCGCAAGCCGGCTTGGCCATTGGTTTTATGCGTGGTGGTTACGCCGGGGCGCTGGCGGCGTGGCTGGGGTTTACGCTGCCCTCGGCGTTGTTGATGATTATCTTTGCTTTGGGTTTATCCGGTGAGTTGCATGTGCCTGCCGGAGTGTTGCACGGTTTAAAAATCGCGGCGGTGGCCGTGGTGGCCCAGGCGATTTTCGCTATGGCGGTTTCGCTGTGTCCTGATAAGGTGCGCCGCAGTTTGGCGGTGCTGGCCGCTTGTGTGGTCTTGCTGATACCCAATGTCTGGGGGCAAGTCGGCGTCATTGCCGTATGCGCACTGGCAGGGGTGTACTGTTGTCGCCATGTGAGAGCAGGCAGCAGCGATGAACAACCGTGGCGAACACGCCTTAGCCGCCGGCAGGGGGCGTTTTACTTATTGTTGTTTTTTATCTTGTTAATCGCTTTGCCGCTGTTGCTGGTGGTGTGGAAAAGCGAAGCCTTGGCTATTATTGATGCCTATTATCAGGCCGGTTCGCTGGTGTTTGGCGGCGGACATGTGGTGTTGCCGTTGTTACAAGCCGAAGTGGTGCCCACCGGCTGGGTCAGCAGTTCGGATTTTCTCGCCGGATACGGTGCGGCACAAGCCGTGCCGGGGCCGCTATTTACCTTTGCGGCCTTTTTGGGGGCGGTATCATCACAATCGATTAGCGGCTGGACGGGTGGCTTTTTAGCACTGCTGGCGATTTTTCTGCCGTCATTTTTATTGATACTGGGCACCTTGCCGTTTTGGGATACATTGCGCCAACAGCAACGTGTACGCCACGCCCTGGCTGGCATTAACGCCGGTGTGGTCGGTTTGTTGGTGGCGGCGTTTTATCAGCCGGTGTGGGTGAGTGCTATTTTCAAACCGCTGGATATGGCACTGGCGCTGCTGGTCTTTGCCGCACTGATGTGGTGGCGCTGCCCGTCTTGGTTGGCGGTTTTGCTGTGCGCGATGGTTGGTTTTATGGTATTGTAAGGCCGGAGATTTTTCGGAGGTACTTATGAACAGCAAACACCCACTCAGCAATTTGCAACCGGCGGTTGTCTGGGATTATTTTTATCAATTAACGCAAATTCCACGGCCATCAAGACACGAAGACGCCATTCAGGCCTTTATGCTCAATTTTGGGCAATCACTGGGGCTGGAAGCGTGGCGCGATGAAACCGGCAATATCATCATCAAAAAACCGGCCACCGCCGGCTATGAAGATCGCCCCGGCGTGGTGCTGCAAGCGCACCTCGATATGGTGCCACAGGCCAACAGCGACAGCCATCACGATTTCACCACCGACCCGATTGAAGCCTTGGTGGACGGCGATTGGGTACGGGCAAACGGCACTACCTTAGGGGCGGATAACGGCATTGGCGTGGCGGCGATTATGGCAGTTTTGGCAGCTAGCGATATTGCCCATGGCCCGCTGGAGGCTTTGTTGACCTGTGATGAAGAAACCAGCATGGCCGGTGCTTTTGGCTTACAAGGCGATGTCTTGTCGGGCAAAATCCTGCTTAATTTAGATTCCGAAGATGAAAAAGAGTTGTATATCGGCTGCGCCGGTGGCGTCGATGCAGTATTTAAACTGCCGTTGGCGCGCCAGCATTTTCCTGCGAAAAATTTTGCTTATCAAATTGATTTAAAAGGTTTAAGAGGTGGGCATAGCGGCGTCGATATCATCTGTCAACGCGGCAATGCCAATCAACTATTGGCGCGTTTTTTAAGCACCTTGCAACTAACGGGTGATTGGCGTTTGCAAAGCTTTAACGGCGGTAATTTGCGCAATGCCATACCGCGCGAAGCCTCGGCGACACTGGTGGCGGAAAGCGATATCAGCAGCGCTTTGACGACGCAAATAGCAGCTTTTCTCCACATCATTGAACAGGAATACGGCACTATCGAGCCCACGGTAACGCTAACGGCAACTGCTATTGCGAGCACTGATGCCAAGGTGCTGACGGCAGCGGCGCAAAAGCGTTTTTTGGCAACGGTCAATGCCTGCCCAAACGGCGTAGCACGCATGAGCTTGAGCATGCCGGGGTTAGTTGAAACCTCGAATAATTTGGCCATTGTCAATGTCGAGGACGAGCAAGCC
>PDWJ01005007.1_pt1 | contig 11195 bp, 7 predicted proteins | sample 1430881 | NCBI WGS metagenome assembly PDWJ01 (sample SAMN01162460, study PRJNA174530) | Oral metagenome, whole genome shotgun sequencing project. | biome: Marine environment; feature: Marine mammal; material: Swab sample of the gingival sulcus; isolation source: swab sample of gingival sulcus... | reverse complement strand
AATGAAAGTATTGTGTGACGAGTTTGGCGTGGAAAAATCATTGATGACAACGGTGCATTCGTATACGTCGACACAGAAACTGCAAGATGGACCGGCAAAGGATTTACGCAAAGCGCGTGCGGCGGCGCAAAATATTATTCCCACCACAACCGGCGCGGCAATTGCAACGACAAAAGTCATTCCGGAACTCGTGGATAAATTCGATGGGATGGCGATGCGCGTGCCGACGATTGACGGTTCCATTGCGGACATGACGGTTGTGACAAAACGGGATGTGACGGAAGAAGAAGTGAACGCGGCGATGATTGCGGCGGCAGGTGGCGCGCTGAAAGGAATTTTGGGTGTGACGGACGAACCGCTGGTGTCGAGTGATTTTATCGGGGAGACACATGCGAGCGTTGTGGATCTTTCGCTAACAAAAGTGATTGGCGGAAATTTAGTCAAAGTGATTGCGTGGTATGACAATGAATGGAGCTACGCAAATCGTTTGGTTGACATGGCGGTTTTGCACAGTCCCGTTGGAAAATAAAAAACGTCTTTTTGGTGTTTTTTGAAAAAGCATGTATAATAAAAGAAGTAATATAAATAATAAATAGTAACACAAAAAATATGCGTCGATTTCTCACGCTTTGTGCGCTCTTCGTGGTTTTGCCATGTTTTGCATATGCACAACAACCTTCCATGGCGCCACAGAACGATGACGATAAAGTCATTGCCAACGTGGACTTTGAAGAAGGTAAAATTGTAAAAGAGGGGAAGAAGAATATTGTGGTATCTTTTGATATCATCAATCATCACACGAAGGTTCTTGCAGACCTTGTGTACGCGGTGCAATTGCTGGACAAAAATCAAACGGTAATGTTTGAAAAAATCTACAGCAATGATCACGTAACACTTGGTCCGAAAAAGACATTGCATAAAGAATTATCGTTCGCACCTCCAAAATATTTGGAAGGGGTGTACACTATGCGTATTGTCGGGAGAGATACTAGTGGAACAACACTTGAGAATTACGTTGTTGATACGGTGATGTTAGAAAAAGCGGCGGGCGCATCGTTGAAAAATCGTGGGTGTCTCGTATATCTACAAGATGAACAATTCCTTCCAACACAAGGTATTGACATTGCACAAGATGAAGAACTAATTATTGAATGTGAAGTGATTAACGATGGACAAGAAGATGTTGCATACTCCGCACAAGTTTCTGTTTTTGACAAATCACCATATAATCATAAAAAACCAACGCTTACACAAGATAAAGAGGGTGTTGTTGAAGCGAACATTAGCAGAAAAATACGCATGAATATCCCAACACCGCAAACGCCGGGATATTATGATGCGACACTCACTTTTCTTGATAAGGAAAAGACGCAAATTTCCAATCCTTTTCCAATCCATTTTGTTGTACAAGGTGTATCCGGTACAATCGGGCACATTCGCTTTGACAAAAACACATACAAAAAAGGTGAGCACGCACAAATGCAATTTATTGTGACGGGTTCAGCGGATACTTTTGAAGGATCACGTGCACAAGAAGCACGAGATGCGCAAAAGACACAAAAAATGACAGTAGATATTTCTTTAACTTCTGATGACAAAAAATGTGCAAATGATATGCATGTAGATGTTTCCGGTGAAAAGAGTGTGGAAGAAATTATGCAAAAAGTCACAATAACACAAGATTGTATGAATCCGGTGGCACATGTGACTCTTAAAGATGCGGAAGGTACTGTTTTGGATGAAAAAACTGTCGCAATTGCACAATCAGAAGATGGTCCTGCACCACAGAAACAAGGAAAAAAAGCAATGGCGACAAAGACTCTCATCGCGATTTTGATTGTTGCATTGATTTCTGTAATTGTGATTGGAATAATTCTGAAAAATTCAAAACGCACAGGTGCGGCAATATTTTTTCTTGCATGTGGTTTTTCTTTACTTGTTGGCGCACAAGCGCATGCGGGACAATTGGTAGAATGTGCGAATTTTGGTGAATGGACGCGCGGATATTGTTACTGGGATGTTTCAACAAACAAATGTCTTGGTGAAACTTTTACAGCCGAAGCACAAATGGATATTCTTGTTTGTCGCAATAAGCCGATTAATATGATGGCAAAATACCATCCAACACAGGATATGGAAGGTCATCCTGCGGCATGGACAGAATTCTTTGATGCAAATTTTGCGCCGAGCTATTGTGGTTGGGGTTGTGCTTTTGGCAAGTGTAAACACCATACGCCAAAAGGTCAAGGTGGGTGTGTACAAGGTCTAAAAAACACGATTTCTGTAACGGGTAATAAATGTGTTGTCGACAAACGTTGTAAAAAGCAATTTTATGACTTTCCACATGGTGAAGACTATACGGGATCTCATAATTTTGTTCCAACAACAATTGGCAATAAGACGGCATATTTTAAATTTCGATGGTATCATTCAGATAAATTCAAAGGTATTGCCAAAAAAACAAAAGCGTATACTGTCAAAGATTGTACTGTGCCACAATGTACGGTAACATTTGATCCATCAGAACAAATTTTGGGTACGCAAGGAACATTAAAAGTCACAATGAAAGATGATGCCGATAACCATTTGGATTGCAAATGTAATTATGAGAATTCAAATATCAAAATTGCTGCGGGAGAGTATCCACAAAAACATGCCAGTCTAGGTAAGAAGTTCTGTAACTGTACAGCGAAAAGCAAAACAGGAAAAACAGCAACATGTAGCGGAGAAACATTGGTGCGTAAACCAAAATGTACAGGTACGCTTCCGGCTGGTGCAACATTGTGTCCCGGTGACAATAATATCTCCGGTACGGAAGACATTGCTTTGCAAGCTGTGAATGAATGTACAACAGGACGAAAATGTGAATACACTTTTCCACCTCCAAAATGTGGTACGGCGGCAAAAGAATATCCATGGGATGCCTCAAACTTCTCAGGAACATTCTGTGATCCTGGTGATAAGGATGGATATATTACGTTCCCCGGCTACGGAAATACTGTAACATGGACATGTAAAAACCCTGTTGGTGAGTCAGTTTCATGTGAAGCAAAACGTCAACTCCCACCACCATGCGAATGTCACTCAAGCGTAAATGGCAAAGAACTGCAATACAACCATGCAATATGGACGAACTTCGCAAGCCACAGCACACAACTTTGTGGACGCGGAACTGTCAGTCCATCACTGACCCCACCGGGATTCGGAGAAACAAAAAACTATGCATGTACAGGCACAGACTGTACCGGTACGGCAAATTGTTCTATTAAACGAGGCACACCACCGGAATGTGCATGTGGTAGCGCAAACAACACAGTAACATTCGCAAAACCAACAAACAATCTCTGTACACAAGGAGATGCATCATCAGTATCTAGTAGTGGTGAATGGGCATGGCATTGTGGAACACCGAATGTCGGAAATGATGGTACGGGCGGTGTATGTACAAATCGAAAAGATTGTAGCGCACAATGTATCGATGTAAAAGTCATCGCACCATCATCGTACTATGTTGATAAAGATGGCAACGGAACCATTAGAGCAAAAATGAAACTAAAAGGACGCGATAAAGTTCACGGAGCGGTGCAATGTGCAATTAATGGTAAAGATGTCTCATTCCCATCTGGTTCGGAAATGAGTGATCCTGTAGACATTAACGTATCAGGAAATGCAACGCTACGAGGAGAATGTAAATTGGATGTTAGCTGTGGTGGAACAACAACGCCAACATTAACAAATCCTCCAATTCCTCCGGTATACGTTACCGCAATGTGTGTGCAAAGAGATTGTAATGCACAAGGAAAATGCCAAGCAACACCAAAACCGGCAAGCGGAAACTGTACATCAACATGTAGTTCCGATGCAGATTGTCGTAGTGGACGATTAATCGAAACACGACCATAATGAAACACTACGTGTTACATCAAAAGTGGAAAGACGCGACTAATCGCGTCTTTCTTTTTGGTTTTTTTATGTCATGCTGAATTCATTTCAGCATCCCGAGAAGTTGGCTGAACCAAAGGTTCAGAGATGCCGGAGCAAGTCCGGCATGACATAACAAAAATTCCTGCCATCCTGAATGTATTTCAGGGTCCCGAAATAAGTGGTAAGTATTATGTATTAAGTCAAAAGTGTAGAGACCCGATTTATCGCGTCTTTCTTTGTAAGGGCGAATAAATATTCGCCCTGTGAAAGTGTAATTGAATTTGCGCTTAGAAATACTGAAATACATTCAGCATGACATACTAAAACTCAATATTACATCTCACATCTTTTTTCTTTGATTTTTTCCATGCTATAATATACATATAAGATGTAGCAATAATAATATGCAAAAAATATTGATACTCTGTATTTTGGTATTTTTGTGTGGGTGTAGCGTACCGCAAAAAGTACGCACTGTTTCCCACGGTGCGGTGCAGAAAAATCCCACCGTGCAAGATGTGACGGTTACGGAGCCGTTCGATGCACCGCAAACATCGGACAAACCGTTTGTCGCACCGGCGACAACACCACAAGAAGCGATTGAATATTTCGCGCGATTGCTTGATGTTAATTTCGATGATATCCATTACGAACGGTTTCGACTTGCAACGTTGGACGGAGAACAATATTGGATTGACGGTCTGACTGCTCAGAGGACGGAATATCCGAGAAGAAATTATGCGGTTTTGAATGAAATGTTTTCGGACTGGGAATTATATAATCCGGCTGACGGCATTGAAGAAAGTGTTGCTTTTTACCTCAAAGACAACGTGGTGTGTGAAAAACATATGCTTTTGAACGACCCGGAAAACGCTTGGGAAAATCTGGATGCGACATACAATTTGAGTATTATGTGCGGTGAAAATCCGCTCACGCGGGAACAGTTGTTTTCCGAAAATGCGCTTGCGGCGCGCGATTGCTTTGATACGAAAGTGCGGATGATTGAACAAAGTGATGAAATGCAACCCTATATTCAAAAAATGGAAGATATGCGTAATTTCGATACGGAAGATCCCGGTTTTGTTTCTTTTGTGATTACACGCGAAGATACCGATGAATATGCGGATTATTTTGTTCTGACCGAATATCACAGAGAGCCGGACGGATCGATACGCGAGTTGCCGACACGACGTTTCCGTTTTGATCACAACAGCAGCGTGCCTCTTATTTACGATCCGGTGCAAGATGTATATACCGAGATGCAATACAGCGAATACGGTGTTGTTGAAATGTTTGGACAACAATGCAAAGAGGAAACACTTCAACGAACATTGGATCAACAACAGTATGCCTCGTAACGATATGTGATAGTGTCCATTTGCGATCTTTGATCATTTTGTGCAAAATATTATGAAAAAAATTATCATACTTTGTAGCATCGTCTGTTTGTGCGGGTGTGGCATTGGACATAATGTACAACCTGTGCAGCAAAGAACACAACACGCGCCGCAGCAGACCGCACCAACAAACAGTACGCCTGTGACAAATCCGTCTGAGCCGCCATCAGATGTGGTTGATGTGTCATCACTCACGGCAATGACACCGCAAACGGTCATCGCGTCCTTTGCAACCCTTTTGGATGTGACAGAGATGCAAAAAGATCAATATAGATTTATAACACCTGGCGGAGAGCAAGTGACAGTTGATGGACTTGCTGTTTATAAGTGGGGTGTTTCACAAGAACAAGAAGAAATAATTGACACTACATTTGATAATGACTGGCTGTTGTATGATTTTGGCGTTTTGCAAGACAGTGTTATCGGACTGTATGTGAAAGGTGATATTGTGTGCAAAAAACACCTCATTACATACGAAGCGGAAAGAGGGTTTGAAGAAACAGTAAACACGAGACGCGATATGCGCGTGATGTGTGGTATAAGTGACAAGTCATTGCATGCATTATATCCACATGAACCTATAGATAGTGGTGGCTGTTTTGAAACACAGTCGTGGATGATTATGCAAAGTGATGAGATGAAGCCATATGTCGCTGAAATGGAAGCGGAAATACATGCTAATACGGGAGGTCCGGGTCGTATATTTTTTGAGATAAAAAGAGATGGCGTTGATGAGCAAGTGGAATACTTTACATTAGCGGAAACATATAGAGAACCTGATGGTTCACTGCGCGAGGAATACACAATGTCTTTTTATTTTGACAATGAATCTGACACATTTGTCAAATATGATCCTGACACAAGCACTGGCAATGATTTACACTACCATGATCAAAATATGAGAGATGTGTTTCGCAATAAGTGCGCACAGGAATCCGAAACACGCGCGGTGGAAGACTATCAACGTCTTTTGTAAAATGATAAAAACACAATATGAAAAAAATCATCACAATCTGTAGTATCATCTGTTTGTGCGGGTGTGGCATTGGGTACAAAACACAACCTGTACCACAAAAAACGCCACCTGTTCCGCAACAAATCACACCAAAACACGACACACCTGGGACAGTGCCGTCTGAGCCACCGTCCGATGCGGTTGATCTGTCATCAATGGCACCCAAAGCGGTAGCGGTCATAAAACAGTTTGCCGATCTTTTGGAGGTGGATGATATAAAGAAAGAACGGTTTGTATTTACAACACCGCAAGAAGAGCGGATTGAAGTAGACGCATTATCTATCCGTAAATTAGATATTTCACCGGAACAAGAAACGCGTCTGGGTTCCATATTTTATTATGATTGGTTTTCATATGATTCCGGTACATCGGGGGAAAATGTGATTGATGTCTATGTCAAAGACGGTGTTGCGTGCAAAAAACATCTGACTGTATACGGTAGCGAACACGATAAATCGCTTGGTACCGGTCGCAACATGCGCATCGTATGCGGTATGATTCATAAAACATTTGACGATTTATATCCGCACGAACCGATGGGTGACGGAATGTGTTTTGAAACGAAAGGATGGGTGATTGCGCAAAGTGATGAAATGAAACCGCGCATTGAACGCATGCAAAAAGAAATACAAGCAAACGGTGGTGGTGCGGGGCTTGTCTCTTTTGCGATCAAAAAAGAATATATCACACCATATGAAGATTATCTGCAATTGGTGGAGACATATCGCGAACCGGATGGCACGATTCGTGAAGCATCAACGATGAATTTTCGTTTCAATCACGAGCAAGAGACGTTTTTTATCGTTGACTCCGGAACAGAGGAATATCATGCATTACATTTTGGCGATCGTGCGATGAAAGAAATATTTCGCAAAAAATGCGAACAAGAAATGGAGGCACGCGCTGCAAAAAAATACCAAAGTCTTTTGTAGTATGCATAAAATCATCTTATGAAAAAAATTATCATCACATGCGCTCTGCTCTGTTTGTGCGGGTGTAGTGTCCCACCAAAAGCGCACGTTGTGCCGCAAAAAACGCCACCTGTTTTGCAACAAACACAACCCGCACCAACAAACAATACGACTGTGACAAATCCGTCTGAGCCACCGTCCGATGCGGTTGACATGTCATCACTCACGGCAATGACACCGCAAACGGTCATCACGTCCTTTGCAAACCTTTTGGATGTGACAGAGATGCAAAAAGATCAATTTGTGTTTGTCACATTGGATGGAGAACAGAGGAATATTGATGGAATAGCGATTTATAAGAGAAACATTTTGTCGGGGCAGGAGGCGGCATTGGATACCGTTTTTCAGCGCGAGTGGCTTTTGCATGATTCCGGTAAGCTGAATGACAGTGAGATTGCATTGTACCTCAAAGACAATGTGGTGTGCAAAAAACACCTCATCGTATACGGAGATGAACGCGGAGGAGGCACATATCCCACGGGTCGTGATGTGTATATCGTGTGTGGGATAAGTGGTGAAGAAATGGGAGATGATTTGTATCCATATGGCAGAGACTTGAATAGTGGTGCGTGTATTGAGGCGCAAAAATGGGTGATTATGCACAGTGAAGAAGTACAATCGCATATCGCCGCAATGCAAAAAGAAATACAAGCAAACGGTTGCGGTGCGGGGCTTGCGGATTTTGAACTTTTACGGGATCAACCCATGAGCACGGATATGTATTTTGTACTGATGGAAATATATAATAAACCGGATGGCACTACCGACAGAAAAGTGGCGATGAACTTTTGGTTTGACCCCGAAGCGGAGGAATTTTTTGTCGATGATCCTGTGACAAAAAATCATCATGCACTCCACTATGCCGATCATACGACAATGGACACTTTTCGCAAAAAGTGCGCGCAGGAGATGAAAAAAAGCGCGGAAGATGCCTATCTGCGCCTTCGATGACCCATATTCTTGACAACGGTGTTCTTTTGGTGTACCATTATTGTACCTATGGGGGAGGTATAATAGTATGCTAAAACGTATGGAACAACGACGAAAAAAAGTGGTCACAACACTCAAAAAAGCGCAATCCAGCCTGGATCGGATTGTCGGGGAAATGACGCGTGCGGATAACAATGACGCGTGTTTTGCGATGATTCAGCAAAATCTTGCGGTGATCGGATTGTTGAAATCGGCAAATCGTGCAATGTTGGAAAATCATGTAGACCGGACATTGGAACAAATGACGGATCTTTCTCCAAAAGATAAACGCGCGATTTACGCGTTGCGCGACGAAGTGTTGCGTGTTGTCCATACGGCGCAAAGTAAATAATTGTCGGTAATATTTATGAAAAAATGGAGTATCATCATTGCGGTTGTTTTGTGCGCGTGTAGCGTTGTGTGGTTTACAACACATCAACAAAACGCATCGGAGCAAAGCACGGTGCAACGTGTGACGGTAGAGACGGCAGAGAACGCGACACCGATGCACGAGCACACATTCGGTACGATTGTGGAAAGTGGTGATGAAGCGGTGTTGTCTGCACAAATCGGTGGACGCGTTGCACGCATAGCGGTCCAAGAAGGAGACACGGTTCGCAAAGGGCAAACACTCATGCGCATCAGTGCGCCGGAGTACGGACAAAAAGTACAACACGCACAAACGCTGGTGAACATTGCGCGTGAAAAAGAAAAACGTGCGCGTCGTCATTGGAATGAGTATAAACCGGAAGAACGTGCGCAGTTCAAACTGGACGTGCAACAAGCGGACGCTCTGCGCGCAGAGGCCGCGGCGGCTGCGGCAAAAACACACATTCGTGCGCCGTTTGATGGTGTGGTGAGTACCAGATTTGTCACCGAAGGTACAACCGTTGCGAATGGCACACCGCTTATTCGGGTGATCGGACACAATGCGCAAAAAGATATCGCGCTGGATGTGGTGGAAGATATCGCACGAGCCGTTTCTGTCGGGGACACAATTGCACTTTCGCACGATGACATGCACGGCACGGCGACAGTGTATGCGATTGACCCCATTGCCAGCGATGCGACACGCAAAATGACAATTCATGCGCACATTGATGCGGGTGCGGATTTTGCCGTTGGGACATTTGTGGATGCGCATGTGCGTGTCGCGCGCGACCAACACGGCGTGGCTGTACCGCGCGGCGCGTTGGTACGATTTTATGATGATGTTGTCGTTTTTGTGCTCAGAGACAATCATGTGCATCCGGTTGTGGTGGACGTTATTGCCGAAGATGATGATCAGCTGATCGTGTCGGGGATTGAACATGGTGCGCGTGTTGTTGTTTCGGGTGCGCATCTTTTGCACGATGGTGACGTTGTGGAGGTGATTAGTGAGAAATAAATTATATGAAACAGACACAAGACTATACACAACGCTTGTTCAAAAAAATCGCCCGTGTTTTTATCACCAACCCGGAGTTGGGTGTTTTGACGTTGATTTTTATCGTGTTTTTCGGGATTGTCGGATTTGTTTTGATGCCAAAGCAATACAACCCGGATATCGTCGCGCCGGCGTTTCGTATCAACACCGCATTTCCGAACGCTACCGCCGAAGAAGTGCATGAGTTGATTTCGCGTCCGATGGAAAATAAGATTCGGGAAATTGCGGGCGTGGACAAAATCTATTCGGAATCGCGCGCGGGCATGAGCAGTGTGTTGGTGACGTTTGACGTGGGATCGGATAAAGAAGATGCGCAAATTCGTTTGGCGCAACGGTTTCGGTCTAACATGGATGAAAAACCGCTCGGTGCGCGTGATCCGATGATTGAAGAAGTGGATACGGATGATGTGCCGATTGTGACGTTGGCGATTTTTTCCGACCGTTTTTCGCAAGAAGCGTTGCGCTCATTTGCATTTGATTTGACAGACCGTCTCAAACACGTTTCCGGTACGGGCAAAATGGATGTGTATGGTGGTGCGCGCGCCGATATGGTTGTGTCCGTGGATACGGAAAAAATGGCGGCGCGCGGTGTGACGGTTGATGCGATTATGCAGGCGATTACACAAAACAATGTGCATCATCTCGCCACGGAAACGGATCATGATGTGTTGCACATTCCGGTGCGACTATTTGGTAACGTGACGGATTGTGACGACCTCAAAAAAATGATTGTCGTGCGCCGCGGCGACAGTGTTGTGCGCATTGAAGACGTGGCGGATGTGCGCGTGGGTGAAATGCGTACAAATCACCATGTGCATTTCACCGATCATACCGGACAAAAAGACGCGGTGTATATCGGTATCGCAAAGAAAAACGGCACAAATGCGACGACGGTATCGCGCGATATTCACACAGAAATTGCGGCGCTTACGGACCGTGGGTTTATCCCGCACGGCGTGCACGTGGAAGTGGTGCGGGATGATGGCGCGGTGGCGCGCGAATCCGTCGGCGCTCTGATGCGCAGCTTGATGACATCCATTGTGATTGTCGTGCTGGTTTTGTTGTTTTTTCTCAATACGCGCAGTGCGCTGATTGTTGCGATTGCGATTCCGTTGTCGCTTTTGAGCGTGTTTGGATTTGGTGCGTTGTTTGGTGAAACGATTAATCGTATCACACTATTTGCGTTGATTTTGTCGCTGGGACTTTTGGTGGATAACGCGACGGTTGTGGTGGAGAACATGTACCGCCATGTGAAAAAGCGCACCGGCGAAAACAAAGCGGATGTGATTACCGATGCGGTCGGGGAAGTGGGCGGCGGTTTGGTGATGAGCACGATTACAACGGTGTTGGCGTTTATTCCGATGGCGTTTGTGACCGGGATGATGGGACCATACATGGGACCGATTCCGTTTTTTGTTCCGTGTGCCATTATCGCGTCGTTGTTTATCGCACTGACCATCAATCCGTTTATCGGTAAAATCTTTTTGCGCGCA
>PDWJ01005863.1_pt1 | contig 11196 bp, 11 predicted proteins | sample 1430881 | NCBI WGS metagenome assembly PDWJ01 (sample SAMN01162460, study PRJNA174530) | Oral metagenome, whole genome shotgun sequencing project. | biome: Marine environment; feature: Marine mammal; material: Swab sample of the gingival sulcus; isolation source: swab sample of gingival sulcus... | reverse complement strand
CGATGCCGCTTGAACGGATTCTTGCGCTGCGCCATAGGCCCCCCATCATTACTAACCCAAGGAACTTGCGGTGGTCAGGCAGTTAATGCAACAGTCCCCCCTAGACGGCGATCAGGTGGTCCAACCCTGATCCTTCAGAAATTCCATCACCGCGGGGCGGGCGGATTGTTCGCCGCGGTCCCAGGATTTGTGGATCACTTCGCGCAATGCCCCAAGGTCGGTACGCCGCAGCATGGATTTGACCGGCCCGATCGAGGCCGGGCGCATCGACAGGGTCCGCAGCCCCATGGCCGCAAGGCACGCCGCCTCGACCGGACGGCCCGCGTCTTCGCCACAGAAGGACAGCGGGGTGTCAGACCGCTGGCAACGTTGCACGATGGTGCCAAGGAAGCTGAGAAAGCTAACATTGAGCGTATCGTACCGTTTGCGCACCCGTTCGTTTTCGCGATCCGCCGCAAAGAAAAACTGTTTCAGATCGTTGCCTCCAATCGACAGAAACCCAACCTCTTCGTAGAATTTGTTCGGCGCAAAGGCGAGCGAAGGGGTTTCCAGCATCGCCCCCACTTCGATCTTCTCCGGTAGGGGGTGGCCAAGGATCCGTTCGCGTTCAATGGCCTTGTCCATTTCCGCCCGCGCGGCGCGGTATTCTTCGAACTGCGCGACAAACGGGAACATCACCGTCAAAGGCCGCCCGGCCGCCCCGCGCAACAGCGCCTGCAACTGCATCCGCAGCACGCCGGGTTTGTCCAGCCCCACCCGGATCGCCCGCCACCCCAGTGCCGGGTTTGGTTCTTCCTGGGGCGCCATGTAAGGCAGCACTTTGTCCGATCCGATATCCAGCGTGCGAAATACCACGCGGTTGCCATGGGCGGCATCCATGACCCGGGCATAAAGCGCCGAAAGCTCGGATCGTTTGGGCATCTGGTTGCGAATCAGAAACTGCAATTCGGTACGGAACAGGCCCACCCCTTCGGCCCCCGACCCATCCAGCGAGGGCAGGTCCGCCATCAAACCGGCATTCATCTGGAGCGACACGGTTTTACCGTCCAGCGACGTTGCCGGTTTGTCGCGGATCGAGGCATAGCGTTCCAGCGCCTGGGTCTGCATCGCGATCTTGTCGCGGAAGGCGGCCACGACCGTGTCATCGGGGCGCAGGTGCGCAATGCCCTGATCCCCGTCGATCATGATGTGGTCGCCATTCAGCGCCTCGGTCGTGATCTTGTCGGCATGGATCACCAACGGAATGGCCAGCGCCCGCGCTACAATGGCGGCGTGGGAGCCGACCGAGCCTTCCTCTAACACGATGGCGCGCAGGTTGCGGCCATAGTCCAGCAATTCCGCCGGGCCGATATTGCGGGCAATCAACACCGGGTCAGAGGGCATTTCCGCACCGGTTTCCGTGCCCTGACCGGTCAGGATGCGCAACAGGCGGTTGGACAGATCATCCAGATCATGCAGCCGTTCGCGCAGGTATTGGTCATGGACCTGTTCCATGCGCGCCCGCGCGGTGGATTGTTCTTTCTCCACTGCGGCTTCGGCGGACAGGCCGCGGGAAATATCCTCTTCCATCCGGCGCATCCAGCCCTTGGAATTGGCAAACATCCGATAGGCTTCCAGCACCTGCATCTGCTCGCTGTCGCCCCCGGCGGCCCCGGCCAGCATCTGGTCCACGCCAACGCGCAGTTGTTCCACGGCTTCGTTCAGCCGTTCCATTTCGCGGTGGGGATCGTCGGCAATGGGGTTGGTCACAACCACGCGGGGTTCGTGCAGCCAGACATGGCCCTCGGCTGTGCCCTCCTGACCCGATTGCCCTCGCAACATGGCCGGTTGGGTATGCAAAGCGCCCATGGCTGCGCCTTCACCGACAAAGGCCCCCAGTTCGGCCATTTCGGCCAACACCATGGCGACCACTTCGATGGCGTCGATTTCATCTTCGGAATAGGCCCGTGCGGCTTTGGATTGCACCACCAGCACGCCCAGTTTTTCCCCGAGCCGTTGAATCGGCAGACCCAGGAAGCTGGAATAGATCTCTTCGCCCGTTTCGGGCATATAGCGGAACCCTTTTTCCGAGGGCGCATCGGCGGTGTTGACCATCTTGCCGGTTTTGGCGACGCGGCCCACCAGCCCTTCTCCCAGTTTCAGTCGGGTCTGGTGTACGGAATCGGGGTTGAGACCTTCGGTCGCGCAGAGTTCAAGCGTTTCGTTATCGCGGAACAGGTAGACCGAGCACACCTCGCATTGCATCGAATCCGCGATCAGATGGGTGATCTTGTCCAGCCGCGCCTGTCCGGCGCTGTCTTCGGACATAACGTCGCGCAGACGCCCAAGCATGGCGCGGCTGTCGGTTTTATGCGTGGTCTCAGTCATTCTGCTGCGCCTCTTTCTGAAGCTTCATGGCCGTGTCAGGCACAGTTTCAACATTATAGTCGCACGGTTTTACCTGCCATGTCATCTGTGAAGGTGACGCGGGTGGGATGAGAGGGAAAACGGTCCGGGCCTGCCCGGGTTTTAAGCATTTCCACCCGGGATCAGGTCTGTTCCCGAGAACGAGGCGGTGCTTATCCCAGCCAGATCAGGACCGGAACAGGACGGAGTGGAAACGCTTTAGCAGTGTGATTCACGCGCCGCGCGAATGCGGATCAGGCCGCTTTTTCAAGTTCAAACGCATCATGCAGCGCCTGAACCGCGAGTTCCATGTATTTCCGGTCGATCAGCACGGAAATCTTGATTTCCGACGTGGTGATAACCTTGATGTTGATGCCTTCATCACACAGCACCTTGAACATCCTAGCCGCCACCCCGGATTGCGAGCGCATCCCGATTCCGACAACCGAGACCTTGGCCACGTCCATGTCAGTGACAAGTTCCTGATAATTGAAGGCGTCGCCCTTGGCACCTTCTATCGCCTTTTCCGCGCGCGCGACCTGATTTGTGGGCAGCGAGAAGGTCATGTCGGTGCGACCGTCTTCGGAAATGTTCTGAACGATCATGTCCACGTTTACACCCGCATCGGACAGGATGCCAAAGATGGTGGCGGCGATGCCCGGGCGGTCGGCGACCGAGATCAGGGTCATTTTCGCTTCGTCGCGGGAATAGGCGACACCGGAGACAACGTTGTTTTCCATGATTTCCTCCTCGGCGCAGACCAGCGTACCGGCCTCGTCGGATTGTTCTTCGAAACTGCTGAGTACGCGCAGTTTCACGTTGAAGCGCATGGCCAGTTCGACCGAGCGCGTTTGCAGCACTTTTGCGCCCAGAGAGGCCAGTTCCAGCATTTCTTCGAACGCGATCCTGTCAAGTTTGCGGGCCTTGTCACAGATGCGGGGGTCAGTGGTATAAACCCCGTCCACGTCCGTATAAATATCACAGCGTTCCGCTTCAAACGCGGCGGCAAAGGCCACGGCGGTGGTGTCCGAGCCGCCCCGGCCCAGAGTGGTGATGCGGCCTTCGTTGCTGACCCCCTGGAAGCCCGCGACAACGGCGACGCGCATGCCTTCGGCAAACTTGGCGTTGATGTTTTCGGGCGGGATGTCTTCGATCCGGGCCTGGGAATGGGCATCGGTGGTTTGCACCGGAACCTGCCAGCCCTGCCAGCTTCGGGCGGGGATGTCCATTTCCTGTAGGGTCAGGGCCATGAGGCCCGCCGTGACCGCTTCGCCAGAGCTGACCACCGCGTCATATTCGCGGGCGTCAAACAGTGGAGAGGTTTCTTCGACCCAGCCCACCAGTTCGTTGGTTTTGCCCGACATGGCCGACACGATGACGATGACGTCATAGCCTTTGGCTACTTCGACACCGACACGTTTGGCCGCGCGTTTGATGCGGTCGAGAGTGGCAACCGATGTGCCGCCGAATTTCATCACGAGAACGGGCATGGCGTTTCCTTGGGGTCTTTCGCGAGTTTCACGTTTCGCGCGGGTGTATTGCGGTTGGGCCGCAAGAGCAAGATGGCAAAGGTGTCGCGGGGCGGGGGCGTGATCCAAAGGTGTGCCTTTCAGGCACCCATGATGTCTCGTCCTCGCCCCTTTGGGGCGCGTCCTCGGGATTGGCGTGTGCCGCAGGGGGGCGGTCAATAAAGCGTTTTCACATCACGCTGAGTCAACGTAATGGCGAAACTTTAGGCGTGGGCCAGCGCGGCATGAGAGGCAGGGGCGGTGACATCCAGCACCTGCCCGGTGCTGCCATCGCGGAAGGTGGCGGTGACCGTGTGCCCCGCCGCACGAAAATGTTCGGCCATGGCCGCGCCGATGCCGCGATGTCCGCCAGTGATCAGGACATGTATCAGTTCGACTTTCGTCCGGGGATGAAAGGCAGCGGTGCGACGGGGACGCCGTCTTCGATGAGTTGGCGTGCCTCATCCGGTTTCGCTTCGCCATAGATGGCGCGTTCGGGAGAGTCGCCATCATGGATCGCCCGGGCTTCGGTCGCGAAGTTCATGCCGACATATTCCGAGTTCTGTTCGATATTCTTTTTCAGATTGACCAGCGCCTGTTCCGCCGGGGTGTCGGGGGTAGAGAGGGTGGGCGGCGTTTCCGATGCCGTGCTGGTTTTGTTGCGGCCGGGTGTGATCCGCGGGGCCATGATCGCCTTTTCCACCTTGTCAGAGCCGCACACCACACAGGTCACATGTGCAGCCTTGCGCAATGAGTCAAATGCGTCGGAGGATTGGAACCAGCTTTGGAACCGGTGGTCGTTTTCGCATTTCAGCGTGAATTGAATCATGCTTTGCCTGCCTTGGTCTCTTGAGGAAATCATAGCGATGACGCGGGCTGGCGCAAGCTGTCGTGAATCAGTGCCGGAATGATTTGACGCGAAACACATAGATGTCGCGCTGCGTTCGCCCTTTTCCCTGTCTCAGGTTAAAGGTCGAATGCTTCAGGATTTCAACAATTTTGGATCAAACGTCTTCAGGATTTGCCGCAGTTCGGGTTCGACCACCTTGGTTGCCGCCTTTTTGGGTGAAAACCATTTGCGTCGCCGTTGTCCGGCTTCGGGGAATTTGGAGGCGAGCGATTTGACCTTGACCGGATAGACCATGGCGACACAGGGCAGGTTGGGGCCTTTGTCCATGACCTTTGAATAGGAGAAAAGTCCCAAACAGCGTTCTGAGAACTTCCCCACCACCCCGGCCTCTTCCCAGGCTTCCTGCATGGCGGCCGAACCGGGGGTCATTTCGTCCATCGGCCAGCCCTTGGGAATGATCCAGCGCCCCGAGCCCCGGGACGTAATCAAAAGCACCTGCGGCTTGCCATTGACAATGCGGTAACACAGGGCGGCAAATTGGGTCCGCACGTCGCTTTTTCGGGCCGCCTGTAACGTCAGGGGCAGCTGTTTGGCAGCTTGCAGTGTCATGGATCGCCTGTTCCCGGTTATCTTCTTTTTCGTCTTCGCCACGTGGATTTGTTCCAAGTTAGACCCGATCCACGCAATTTTCCAGCATTTGCCGGGGAAAGCAAACCCCAACACCCCAAGATTTGGGGGAATTTCCCAGGGAAACTCCCATATTTGGGAGTATGACGCAGGGTATGGCCGGGGCTTGCGGTGCCGAGGTCGTTGGAGGATAGTCGCGGACAATGACAGTTTTGTTGCATATCCTCAGAATTCTGGCGCTGACCGTCCTGTTTTCTCCCTTTCGCGTTTGGGCGGCAGAGGATCGCGTCATTGTCTTTGCGGCCGCCAGTCTTGGCACGGTTCTGGAGGAACTGGCCGGGCTGTCCCCGGTTGAGGTTGTCATATCCGCGGGCGGAAGCGCAGTCATGGCGCGGCAGATTGATCAGGGCGCCCCGGCCGGGGTGGTGATCCTTGCCCATCCGGTGTGGATGGATTGGCTTGAGAAAATGGGCGCGATCCAATCCGGGAGCCGCCGGGATTTGCTGGCCAATCGTCTGGTTGTCGTCGCACCGAAGCAGAGCGCGCCGCTGGTGGCGTCGGACATCGCCGGGCGATTGGGGCCGGGGGGCCGGTTGGCCGTGGGACAGGTGAGGTCAGTGCCCGCTGGCATCTACGCCCGGGCTTGGGCCGAAGCCGAGGGGGTCTGGGGCGACCTGCGGGATCGGTTGGCCGAAACCGAAAATGTGCGGGCGGCGCTGGCGCTGGTAGCGCGGGGAGAGGCTCCGTTGGGTGTGGTTTATGCCAGCGACGCCATGGCGGAACCTATGGTCGAGGTGGTCTATGACATCCCGGAAACGGCCCATCCGCCAATCCGGTATCCGGCGGCGTTGGTGGCAGATGCGGGTCCGGCGGCAGACGCCTTTCTGGACTTCCTGGGCAGCGATCAGGCCGCACAGGTATTTGCAGCCCATGGGTTTGAGCCTTTGCCCCTGCCCGAGGAGGCGGGTCAGTGAGTTTCGAAGCACAGGAATGGGCGGCGCTTGCCTTGTCTCTCAAGGTTTCGGTGGTGGCTACGCTGGCCGTGTTGCCCGTGGCGATTGCTGTGGCCTGGGTGCTGGCACGGCGCGACTTTGCGGGCAAGGCGGTTGTCAACGCGCTGGTGCATATGCCGCTTGTCCTTCCGCCGGTGGTTACGGGGTACTTGCTGTTGCTGAGCTTTGGCCGCAAGGGGTTCATCGGGCAGGCGCTGGACCAATGGGTCGGCATCGTGTTCGCCTTTCGCTGGACCGGCGCGGCGCTGGCGGCGGCGATCATGGGGTTTCCTTTGATGGTGCGCGCCATCCGCTTGTCCTTTGAGGCGGTGGACCCGCGGTTGGAAGAGGCCGCCGCAACACTGGGGGCGTCTCAGGTCCGGGTGTTCCTGTTGATCAGCCTGCCGCTGGTCGCGCCGGGAATCCTGGCCGGGATGGTGCTTGGGTTTGCCAAGGCGTTGGGAGAGTTCGGCGCAACGATCACGTTTGTCGCCAATATTCCGGGACAGACCCAGACGCTGCCATCGGCGATCTATGCCTTTCTGCAGGTGCCGGGGGGTGAGGCATCGGCCATGCGGCTGGTCCTGTTGTCGATCGCCGTGGCGTTTGGGGCGGTGCTGATCTCGGATTGGTTGGGTCAGCGCGTTGCGCGCCGGGTTGCGGGGCGCTGATATGGGATTAAAGGTTGATATCGCCCATGATTTTGGCGGGTTCGCGCTGCGGGTTGCGTTCGAGGCCGGGCCGGGTGTGACGGCGTTGTTCGGGGCCTCGGGGTCGGGGAAATCCAGCGTGGTCAAGGCGGTGGCCGGGCTGTTGCGCCCGGATCGCGGGCGCATTGTGGTGGGCGACACCACGTTTTCCGATGCGGGCGTTTTCCTGCCCCCACATAAACGCGGCGTGGCGGTGGTGTTTCAGGACGCGCGCCTGTTTCCGCATATGGATGTGGCTGCAAACCTGCGCTTTGGGGCGCGTATGGCGGGACGTCTGGACAAGGGTGAAGAGCGGCGGGTGTGCGACATGCTGGGTCTGGGCGATCTGTTGACCCGCCGCCCCGCCGGGTTGTCAGGGGGCGAGGCCAGCCGGGTGGCGCTGGGCCGGGCGCTGTTGATGCGCCCGCAGGTGCTGTTGCTGGATGAACCGCTTGCGGCGCTGGACGCGGCGCGCAAGGAAGAAATCCTGCCCTGTCTTGAACGGCTGCGGGACGAGGTGGGGCTGCCCATTCTTCTCGTGTCCCACGATCTTGGCGAAGTGGCGCGGCTGGCGGATCAACTGGTAATCCTGCGGGATGGCGCGGTGGTGCGAACCGGCGCGGTGGACGCGGTGCTGAGCGATCCTGAGATGGTGCCTTATCTGGGTGTGCGTGAGGCAGGCGGTCTCTTGCATGTGAAAGTCGCAGAACACAGCGCGGATGGTTTGACCCTGTTGGCCTTCTCTGGCGGTGATATCTGGGTGCCCCGGGTCGCGCGGGATGTCGGCGCGGCGATGCGGCTGCGCATTCCCGCCCGAGACATCATCCTTGCAACCGAACGGCCCAGTGGTTTGTCGGTGCGCAATATCCTTGAGGTGCGTATAGAGGATATCCGAATGGGCGCTGGCCCGGGGGCCGCCGTATCGTTGCGGGTGGGGCAGGACCGGTTGCTGGCCCGGATCACGGCCCGCGCCGTCACTGAGCTTGGGCTTCAACCCGGCACCGCGTGTTTTGCGATCATCAAGGCCACGTCGGTGCCGCGGAGTTATACCCGGGGCCAGGGTGTTCCGGGGGTGGCCTGAACACCGCACCGATTTCAAAATGCGCACAACATCAAACGGTTCCGTTCCGGGCGTGCCAGTTCATTGCCGTGTCGCGCCAGAATTTCGCAACGCTATGGCACCCCCCCTAAAGCACTCGACCTTTAACCTGAGACAGGGAAACGAGCGAACGCAGCGCGACATTTATGTGTTTCGCCCGCCCTGACTTCGCAACGTGTCCCCGGCATTGATCGTTGGAGCCAGCGTGACATGTTCAGGGCCCGAAGCGGTGGCGTTTTCCGAGGCACGCGTCAGGATGATCTCGGCCGCCTTTTTGCCGATCTCAAGTCGACAGGCATCCATAGTGGCCAACCGCAGGGGCAACCCCTGTAGCAATTCCACTCCGTTAAACCCGGCAAGCCCTATCTGTCCGGGAATGTCGATGCCCTGTTCCCTGAGATACAGCAGCCCGCCCGCGCCAATCATGTCGTTGGAATAATAAATGAAATCGAGATCCGGTGTGCGGCTCAGAACGGTCTGGGTCATCTCGCGGCCCTTGGCCAGCGCCGAGCCGCCTTGATAAAACTCCTGATCCGCCACTTCGATTCCGGCTTTGGCCAGCGCCTGGGTGAAGCCTTCGAACCGTTTGCGGGCGCGGTGGTCCAGCGGCATCTTGGTGCCAAGAAACGCGATCCGTTTGTACCCGGCGGCGGCAATCGCCTCGCCCATCTTCTGGCCCGCCGTACGGTGGGAAATCCCGACCATGCTGTCCACCGGCGTGCCGTCCACATCCATGATCTCGACCACCGGAATGCCCGATGCCTTGAGCATGGCCCGCGCCGCATCCGAATGTTCAAGCCCGGCAATGATCACGCCGGAGGGGCGCCAGGACAGCATTTCGTAAAGAACCTTTTCTTCCTTTTCGGGAAGGTAGTCGGTAATCCCCACAACCGGTTGCAGGTCTGTATCCTCTAACGTGCGGCTGATTCCCGTCATGACTTCGGGGAACACCATGTTGGACATTGACGGGATGATCACGGCCACGAGATTGACCCGCTGGCTGGCCAGTGCCCCGGCGATCTTGTTGGGGACATATCCCAGCCGTTTCGCCGCCTCCAGCACCTTGGCCCGGGTGGCATCGGACACATCCCCACGTTTGCGCAACACCCGGCTGACGGTCATTTCCGATACGCCCGAGGCTTCGGATACGTCGCGCAGGGTGAGGGGGCGGTGTTCATGATCAGCCAAAGGGGGGTCTCCTGAAATTGTTCGGATTCAGTTAGCCCTATCATCGCAGTTTGTTCAAGAAGGCAACACAATCGAACAGCGCAAGGCCCACAAAGATTTTCCCGATTCACCGCGAAACAACGCGGAACGGATTTCGTGATGTTGAAAACCAAACAGAAAACGCACCTGTTCCGCTATAGCGTTTTGCAGTCTCGCGGTATCGCCCGACACGGCCTTACAAAAACCCGTGATTCAGGTTTTTGGCAGGACGCTTTAGGCGATAGGTGATACCTTGAGTAAAAGCAAAACGTTTCAATCCGCGCGATTTGCGGCGTGTCTTTTTGGGATTCGCGGTTTCGGTCAGGTCGGGCGGTGTTGATAAAGTGAACGAGGCATATGCTCGGCGGTGCTCCTGTTCGCGGCCGTGCAAGTTCCTTGGGTTAGTAATGATGGGGGGCCTATGGCGCAGCGCAAGAATCCGTTCAAGCGGCATCGTTTTCCGCGGGAGATCATCCTTCTGGCGGTGTGTCTGACGTCAGCGCCAATGGGACAGTTTAGGGCGATTTGATAAGAGAGGATTTCTGGCTCATCGTAACGACCAAGGAGTGAAGATGAGACAGAAATCCGGAACACGTAAGAGCCACGGCGAAAAGGTTGTTAAGGACATCCGCCGTGCGACCCGCAAACAATATTCGGCCGAGGAGAAGATCAGGATCGTGCTGGACGGCCTGAAGGGCGAGGACAGCATTGCCGAGCTGTGCCGCCGTGAAGGCATTGCCCAGAGCCTCTATTACAGCTGGTCCAAGGAGTTTCTTGAAGCTGGGAAGAAGCGCCTGGCGGGCGACACGGCGCGTGCTGCGACATCAACCGAAGTGAAAGATCTGCGCCGAGAGGCGCGCGATCTGAAGGAGGTCGTGGCCGAGCAGGCCCTCGAACTGCGGCTGCTCAAAAAAAGCATGATCGCGGATGGGGGCGACGACGAATGAGATACCCCGCATCCGAAAAGCTGGAGATCATCCGGCTGGTCGAAGGATCGCGCCTTCCGACCAAACGCACGCTGGACAAGCTCGGCATTCCCAGGACCACCTTCTATCGCTGGTATGACCGATATCTGGCCGGTGGCCCCGAGGCGCTTGAGGATCGCAGCCCCAGGCCGTCACGGGTCTGGAACCGCATTCCCGAGCTGGTGCGCGAGAAGATCAAGGAGCTCGCCCTTCAGGAAAGCGAGCTGTCGCCGCGCGAGTTGGCCGTTCAGTTCACCGACACGGGAAAGTATTTTGTATCAGAGGCTTCGGTCTACCGCATCCTCAAGTCTTACGACCTGATCACCAGCCCGGCCTATGTGGTTCTATCGGCAGCCGACGAGTTCCGGGACAAGACCACACGGCCAAACCAGCTCTGGCAGACCGACTTCACCTACCTGAAGGTCATCGGCTGGGGCTGGTTCTATCTCAGCACCATCCTCGATGATTACAGCCGTTACATCATCAGCTGGAAACTCTGCACCACGATGAAGACGGGCGATGTGACCGACACGCTGGACCTGGCGCTGCAAGCTTCAGGTTGTGATCAGGCGACGGTCCTGCACAAGCCGCGCCTGCTCTCAGACAACGGATCAAGTTACATCTCGGGCGAACTGGCCGATTGGCTGGAAGATCGGCAGATGGATCATGTCCGCGGCGCCCCGTATCACCCGCAGACCCAGGGCAAGATCGAGCGCTGGCACCAGACCCTGAAGAACCGCATCCTGCTCGAACACTATTACCTGCCCGGTGACCTGAAGTGAACCGCGCCGGGTTTGCCGGAGGCCGGTTGATGTAAGTTACGCGGCCATGGTCTGAGTTTCCAGTGCTGCGTGGTAGTTTGCTTCGGCCTCTGC
>PDWJ01012095.1_pt1 | contig 11200 bp, 9 predicted proteins | sample 1430881 | NCBI WGS metagenome assembly PDWJ01 (sample SAMN01162460, study PRJNA174530) | Oral metagenome, whole genome shotgun sequencing project. | biome: Marine environment; feature: Marine mammal; material: Swab sample of the gingival sulcus; isolation source: swab sample of gingival sulcus... | reverse complement strand
GCTCTATTTTTCCACCTTCGCCTATGCACTGCTTGAGCACCTGCGACGACTTGGTCTTTATCAAAGCGATATGCGGCGGGCACAGTGTGACACGTTACGGCTTCGACTCCTCAAAATCGGAGCTGTCGTCAAGATCAGCGCTCGCAAGATCTGGGTCGCGCTCTCGCGGAGCTGTCCCTTCGCGGACTACTTCCGCTTGGCGGCAATGACGCTCGGGCAAGCCCCGCCTCTCGCCTGAGTCGCATCGTCAAAACCCGCCACGGCCTGTTCCTCTCGGCTACCGGTAGGTACGCAGAGCCCCCTGATGACGAAAACGCTCCCCAGATTCGCCAGGTCGGCCTCAGAAAGCACGTGAAATCAAAGCTGGTGAAGCGTGATCCGCATCCTAGGCAACCGGCCTTGCTCTCTGCGGAGTGAAAAGGGCGAGTGCTGTGGCTTGGTGAGCGATGCAGGCTAGACGGTTTCGATCGAATTCATAGATCAAAGTTAGGGTTCAAGCAGGGAAGTGGAGGGAACCCAGCCACATACGACAGAGAAATCGAATACCAACTTGACGCAGCACACAATCGCGTATCGGTTACTGAAGGTGCGCTGGTGGAAGCCTACGCGCTCAAGAGCGGTACCAACGAGTACGTGTCGAAGATCCCCAATGGACTCTCTAGTGATGGAACGTACTTCACATATGATGGCAACGGCAATCTTATCTCCGACGGGTACTATCTCTATAAATACGATTATTTAGACAGGCTCTCTGAGGTATATTTGCTGACGTATCCGGCCGGGGTCAGAGCTAGTGCCTCTTCCATCCGAATCCGCAGGGTCACTGACGAGGAGCAGCGCAAGCGTGAAGGTAAGCCGGTTAAGCTTACCCGCAAGGAGATCGCAAAGATCCTCGATCGAGGCACGAAGCGTGTCGAGAGCCATCTGACTAGGAAGAAGGGTGCAGCACCAGTGCTTAGCGCTGCGGTGAACCAGAACCTCAGTGCGAATCCGGGACAAGCAGTCGAGGTTTTCCAGGCCTGGTACGGCTACGACCCATCAAATCGGCGCATCTACAAGCTCACAGTCTACGAGACCTCGTTCTATGCCTACGACGGTTGGCAGCTCAGTGACGAATTCGACGGAGCTATTCAGAATCGAAAGACCTTTTTTGCCAGCGACCGGTTAGATGAACACTTGGGGTACGCAAAGTGGAATGCCGGAACCGCAAGCTGGGACCGTTTTGGAGTGATCCAGGATCATCTCGGAAGCGTCGTACGCGTAACTGACTCAAGCGGAGCCACCGTAGAGCGCTACGAATACGACGACTACGGAAACCAGAGAATCTACGACGCTTCCGGGACTTTCATTGGGGTAACCCAAGCGAGCGTCTCAAATACGCTTGGCTACGCAGGGCACCAGTACGACAGAGAGTCGGGACTCATCTACATGAGAAACCGATACTACCTACCGAAGCTGGGGCGGTTCCTGACGCATGACCCGATCGGAATCTGGGGAGATAGCGGGCAACTCGGGAACGGGTCGAACTACGTTGCGGCAAATCCAATTTATCTGAAGGATAAGCTTGGATTGCTTAGGAGTTTCGCGTATGGCCCAATGAGATTGATGACTGATCCATGTGATCTTGGGGGCGGGGGCGGCGGGGGAGGGTTCGCTCCCGGTCCGGCTGTAGCCGCAGGAGTAGCTGTAGGCGCAGCACTAGGCGTAGCTGTGCACAACACTTCGAAAGCTGCGGAGCAAGCCCAAGCCGCTGCCGAGGTATCCTCGATGATACCTGCTGAGATAAAGAAAGAAATAAATGAACTTAATGTTCATGGAGTTTCTTATGAAAGATATCTTGATTGGGCCCGTGGCGTATTGGAGAAATTTAAGTCAGAGGCATCTAAGCGCAAAGGGGCTATCAAGAGGAGAAATGATCCTCGCGCCAAGGGGGACTATTGCGTCTACGAAATCCGTGACCAGTGGTACGAAAAAGGTGGTTGTAAAAATAAGGATGATAAAGGTGATTTCTCGCTTCCTGATCCGGAAAAGTTTCCTGGTTACGATGTCGTAAAGGTTGGTATTGGTCCCTGCGATGGTAATGGTAAGTGCAGCCGTGCAGCAAATCTGGTCAAGGGATACAATAAGTCAAATTGGGCAGCTTTCCCGCAGTTGATTGGAGTTGAGGGTATTGAGCCTCGGTACATTTATCGTGTTGTCATTGGTGATATTCGAGATCGGACTACGGCCAAATTCCTGGAGGTCGTGGTTAGTTGGCTAAGGTTTGACCAAGGTCATTCAATGTTTTTTCACGCTATTCCCGGAAAATACTTCGGTCGCCATAGTTTTCGTAAGCATTGATTGTAAGCATCCGATGGTGGCTTGGCACGCAGCCTTGACCTCATCGATTTGAGCTTGCGTCAGGCTGTGGCGGGTAGGGTCTCTTGGTCGCGGAGCGCGGCCCATTTCGACGGGAGTAGCTCTTCGTAAGCGTTGCTTGACGCCCACTTGACCTTTCAGTGTGTAGCTCTCGGTATCAGAGTACGGAGGCCAGCAGTCGCTCCCGCTCAGCTTCGACATCTGCCATAAAGTGCTTTTTCCAGCCGTGCGGCGTGAGCTTGGTCACATCGCTGCAGGTCGAGATCCTCATCAAGAGATCACGGAAGTAGACTAGACTAGACTAGACAGGATGGATGGAGCGGTCTCTTCGATATCGTGGGTTACGGTGCTGTGCGGTAACACAAGCCGCAGAGCCACATGAGGGGCCGCTCCATCCATCCTGCCTAAGTACTTCTTTTTATTTATTTAAGTCGTAAGAAGCATCCCTCGATCAAATCCCCCGATTCTTCCCTAAACAAAATTAACACCCCTTGGAAGTGTTGGTCGCTTTCAAGTTACTCTGCGCATCTCCTGGATCATCCATACCTTTTCGAGTTCCTTGCTCGTCCTCGTTCCTCGGTCGGATTTTCTTTCGAAGCGCCACCAAGAAGATGTCGCATACTTTTGCAATATTTTAGGATTGACCGGGTGCGCCTGCGGGCTAGTGTCGGGACTTTGGTGATATGGTAATCAGTATCGTGGCCATGTGTTCACTAGTTGGTTTTCTTGGTATGTGATTTTTCGTGGAAGATTGAATTTGGGGCTATCCGTTGATACTCGATAAAATAGTCGTAGCTTCTGTTCCCTTTATTGATGACAAGTGGTTTTCCTTTGGGTTGACCGGTGTTCCCGAAGGTTATGCTGGGCACGGGAATGCGGCCATCGTTTTTCCGCTCCGGTTTTCGGATCGTCTGCCGCGCACTGTTCAGGACGTGTGGCCAGGGGATGATCTGCCGATTGTTGTTCACAAATATGATGATTATTATGGCCAATATGATACGGTCATGTTCATAAATGCGGGTGGTTTTGATGGAGGAGAGCTGAAGCAGCTCTTGCAGGTGCAGCTGGGGTTGGAGGACGAGTTGCCGTTTATTCGTCATTGCATTGTCCACGGGGTGGTTTCCTCTGGCCGCCTGGGAGATGAGGTGGGTAAAGTGTTTCACATGGCTCGCCGCTCATATCACGGGTGGCTTGATAGTGTTTTTGGACAGTCCATGGTGTTATTGGGGTATCTTGATGACGTTGACGACGTTGATGTTTAAGGGTTTTAGGGCAGGGGGCGCTCTTCTCTGTGATGTAATCGCGAGTAGGGGGGGCAAGCAGCGATTACCCTGGATCGGATTGCGCGATAGTGAAAGCGCCTTGGTTGCCTGTAAGGTTTGATGGATCCTTTCATCTCATCTGGGGGGCTATAAAGAGGCACGTTCTGGTGGGTGACCTCGTGAAGTAGCTTGGAGGATGAAGGGACTAGCCCTTCTGCGACGATGGTCCCGCTTGCAACGAGCCCGGAAGGCCAGCCACGAGGCCTTCGACGTATTGGGACCAGCTATAGCTGAAATACCCAAGCGCTGTGAACGCGGCAAAAGGATCGCGGTGATATCTTGGCCGTAAGCGTTGCTTGACGCCCACCTGGATTCCGAGCGCCCGCAACAGGCGCTTGGAATCCAGGTGGGCGTCAAGCAACGCTTACAAAATTCACCCCCTTTGCTTGTGGCGTTAGCCTGCATCGTCAAAACCCGCCACGGCCTGTTCCTCTCGGCTACCGGTAGGCACGCAGAGCCCTCTGATGACGAAAACGCTCCCCGGATTCGCCAGGTCGGCCTCAGAAAGCACGTGAAATCAGAGCTGGTGAAGCGTGATTCCCATCTTCAACAACCGGCCTTGCTCTCTGCGGGGCTGAAAGGGAAAGTGCTGTGGCTTGGTGAGCGATGCCGGCTGTACCCGTGCCGGGAGGACGGAGTGGGAAACGAATAGTTTGAGGCCTGGATAAGATTTCTTAGTTTCGGGGTTTGCTAGGTCTAAAGTATCATTAGGTTGGGTGTTGTTCTATGTGCAGCTGTCTGGAGCTTTAGTTCTCGCTGAGTCGAGTTGGTTTCGTGATATGTGGCACAATGAGATATACATATTGACGCAGGTAGGCATATGGAAGAGTCAGATTTCTTCGAAGAGTTGGGGCCTTTCATCGGCGGTGGAGAGGCGGAAATTATTGACGCCGATCGATTTTTTTAATTTTAGATCGTTTCCCGAATTCAGGAGGACGCATAGACTGGTGGGAGATGGGGAAGGAAGACTACGAAGTTGTGGATCTGTATCAGCCGGGTTCAAGCGAAGTGCGATTTGAGGAGATGATAACTTATCTAGAAGGCGTTCGCGGGCTAGTCGAGAGTTGGTGGGAGGTTGCCGGGATATCTCCTTCGGATCAGCTAATTTGGCTTGGTGATTCGCTCGATATTGGCTTGAGAGTCACGCGGAGATTCTTGGTTGAGCACTTCGCGAGGCTGTTCGCATTTCCTCAGCACAGCTATGCGTTTACAAAGGCGGGCGATGCTCTCTTGAATGTTACTTTTGAGGGGAAGATGTTCTGGACCCACTGATACTGGAGACATAGAAATGGATATATTTATAGATAAAGGATTATATTTATCTGATTTTTCAGATAAAATTTTAGTTCATTGCCCAAAATGTAATGAAAAAGCAGAGGTAAACACCGAAGAATGTCAGATATTTTGTTCAAGCTGTGGCTACTTTGATAAAAAACAAATAATTTACTATTCTCTGCATGTATCTCGCAATTGCCCGCAATGCGGAAAAGAGATTGCGGCATCTATAAAAAACGTGGCCAAGAAAAAAGATAGCATCAGGCTTTCTTGTAAAAATTGCAGCTTCGTAGGTGACTACAAACCAGAATATGATCAAGATTACCCCTGTCATTACAGAGAAGGGCAGGATGGTGTTTTTGGGGCCGAATTATGGCTAAAGAAAATGTATAAAAGACATATATTTTGGGCGAATAATTATAAGCACCTTAAATACCTTAAAGACTTCATTGGCGCTAAGATAAGAGCAACGGGTTATACTGACGCTGATCTTAGAAATAATAATACAATGGCTTCAAGGTTGCCAAAGTTCATTAAATCCAGTAAAAATAGAAATGATTTATTGAAAATAATAGAAAAACTTGAAAGCAAATAACCAGCAACAACAAGGCATACAAATAATACGCATGCCCCTAATGGAAGTTAGCTATATAATTCTGCACTGTTTTATACGTAATTCGTTATCGGAAATTCCTACCCCCCTGTGTCAGGGTAGTTGTCGCCTCGTGAACTACAGCACCGGTTTCAAAGTGCGGATGGTCCAGCGAATGTCTGGGCCCGAGCGCATTTCCGCGAACGCCCTTTCCAAGGAAGTCGGCGTCGACCGGTTCACGCCAGTTCGCTCAGAAAGCTCCGACCAGCTTGGTCCCATCCGATCCCGGATGGCCAGAATCGCCCTCATTTCCTCCAGGCTTCGTCTCATGCCCACAGCGTCCGCAACAGGCGCTCGGAATCCAGGTGGGCGTCAAGCAACGCTTACCTTATGTGAGCATCGCCACTGCGGCAGATGCTTCCTGCTGATGGTAGTAGTGTGCCTCGTATTCTGCAGTCGGAATGTGCCTGGGTGGGCTCTAGCAGTCGCCTGTTGCCTAGGCAGTCGATCCAGTTCAAGGTCGCAAACAGGGCATCCTCGACGCCTTTCCAGGGGCCGCGCAGACGATGACCTCGGTCTCCTCGCGGTGCTCGTCGATGAACGCCACCATCACCTTTGTCTGCAGTCGAGCTCCGCCTGCTCGAATACAAGCTGATGCCTTTCTCAGGATCTCGTTCGTGCGCTTGAGCTCAGGGTTCTCGCGCTCCAGTTCCTTGAGCCTCTCGTGCTCTGCCGTCGTTAGGCCTCGCTGCGTACTCTGGTTCCGCTGGGACGGCCGCAGCCATTTCTGCAGCGTCTTAGCGGCGTAGCCGAACTTCTCCGCGATCGAGCAGATCGGCGTCCATTCGGAACCGTGCTCACGACTGTGCTCTAACACCATGCGGACCGCCCGCTCGCGGTGCTCCGCCGAGAAACTCATGCTTCCCATGACTCCATCCTCTTGCGTCTGGGAGCCTCCGGGAAACCGGGGCGGGTTCAGGCCAAGTCCTGGGTATCCGAAGCGGATGCGTTGAAGCCGAGCTCGCGGAGACCGCCAGATGCTCGAAGCTGGTGACCACCGGGTCGATCTCGATGCTGATTTCCGCGTCATCGCGCGAGGGGAAGCGCTCCTCGATGCCGCGGAAGAGCATGGCAAACTCGTCGGGCAGTAGATCATCCTGCCTGGGTCACCAACTGATTTTTCCCGTCCCGATGGTCTCCTAGCACAGTCAGGGGGTCGACAGCGACCAGCCTCTTGCGAAGATATGGGTCTTCATGATGCAGTTCCAAGCCGGTGCATTCAGGATGGAAGACAAGGCCGCGTTGCAGGGGCCCGGTCCAAACCCCGGCGGAGCAACCGGCGCAACGCTGCCCGGACCAGGATTGCGGGACAACGTGGAGACCTTCGACACTTCACCGTTTCTCGACGACGGAAGTTTGCACGTCCGAGATACGGGTGCGATGCAGGTCGCTGATCACAACAGCTGGTCGAGCGAACCTGGCTTCGGTGTTGGCTTGAAAGGCTTCGAGCTGTCGGCGCTCGGCGGCACCGCCCTCGGCTCGAGCTGGGGATACTCCGGGCTCATTACCGAGCCTTGGATGCAGACCGTCGCCCAGGACGCTCATGACTGGGATATGCCCGGGAAGAGTTGGGATTGGACGGCGCCGTTTTGTGGGGAGAGTGGAAAGCCCACGGAGGAGAGCCACGGTGCTCTTGGCATTTCCTCCTGTTCTGGATCGATGAATTCAGTGGCTCGATCGTCTCCGGAGCCGCAACTGGCGGCTCTAGCCCCCTTCCAATTGCTCCAGGGCGCTCCGGGCAGAGCGATTTGCGATCTTTATCGCAGGCTATACGAACACTGCATGAAGGTATGCACGCCGCCCATGCAAACTTATCCTCCGTATGATACGGGAGGGTATTACCAAAGAACGGCAAACTACCAGATCCAGCTGCCCAACGTCCCCATAATCGACGGAAAAAAGCTCAGAGCCAATGTTATCTCTATAATCCCTGGAGAAACTGGACTGGAGTTAGGAGGCTGGTTCGGAGCGGAAGACAAGTCGTTTTATCGAGACGAACGCTTTCCAGTCTTGAAAAGATTCGATCTAAAGATCGGACCTGCGCTGCAAGTGAGAGAGTGCGCCAAGTTTGGGTCTAAGGTTAACGGTGAACATCAGGCCGAGGGGCAGGGACCGTTTGGGAACGCCGACCTCGCAAGCAAGCTGGCAGACAAAACCATCGCGAAAGAGCAGCGATCGGGTGCGATGCCAAGGAATTGTATCGAGGGAATATTGGCTGCGTCGGCAGCGGGCATCTTGACCAAGGTCAACCACAAGGACGAGGGCAATCTTGCCATCACCAAGCCTGTTGACCTCAATAGAGCAGAAGTTCGAAGCGCTCGAGTTCGCGAAGTTTCGCGGAGGACTCATCAGCGAGAGGCAATGTTTCTGGTTGCAAAGCGACCCATTGCTGTCGTTGCTCTTCTAGGATTTTCCTGGCCTGTTTCCTCTCTTGGGAGTGGCGCATCCTCTCGTGATCGGCGGAAAAGGAAAACAACCTGAAGAAATAAATAAGAAAGGACCAGTGCACAGTGGACAGTACAATGACAGAAAACCTGGATGATAAAATAAGGGAGATCTGTAGCCAGTACGGCAATAATCACACGCGGATGATGGACATTGTGTGCGATGTCCAGAAGTTGTACGGGCATGTTTCCGATTCGGCAATGGATTGTATTGCCGATGCTGTGGACTCACATAAGGTGGAAGTGGAGAGTGTTGTCTCCTTCTATTCCTTCCTATCTGAGAAGCCCAAAGGAAGGTTTGTTATAAGGCTGTGCAACGATATTGTCGACAGGCACCAGGGAGTAGACGAGGTCGCAGAGGCTTTCAGAGAAGAGCTGGGAATAGACTTCGGTGAATCTACCTCCGATGGCCGGTTTACTCTGGAATGGACTCCATGTATAGGAATGTGTGATCAAGCACCTGGGGCGCTGGTTAACGACCAAGTGATGACCAAGCTTTCAAGTGATTCTGCAAGGGAGATAGTGAGGTCACTAAAGGAGCACGGTAACGCAGATCACCTGATTCATCCTCTCGGAGACGGCAACAATGCCCACCCTCTGGTCAATTCTATGGTCAATAATAACATTCGAGAGCGAGGCCCTGTTGTTTTCGCCGGTCTGGAGGAAGGCAAGGCATTGCACAAGGCCCTGGCAATGTCTCCGGAGGAGGTAATAAAGGACATCAAGGCTGCAAGACTACGCGGCAGAGGCGGAGCCGGTTTCCCCACTGGGCTGAAGTGGGAGTCTACCAGAGCAGCCGACGGTGATAACAAGGCCATAATATGCAATGCCGATGAGGGCGAACCTGGGACCTTCAAGGATAGGGTTATTCTCACGGAAGTCCCTGACCTGATGTTTGAGGGTATGGCAATCGCAGGATATGCCATCGGCGCAAGTACCGGAGTTGTTTACCTTCGTGCTGAGTACGCATATCTCAGACCTTTCCTTGAAAGTGTTCTAGCTGCAAGGAGGGAAAAGCGGCTCCTTGGAAAGAACATTCTGATCAGCAAGAGAAACTTTGATTTTGACATAAGAATTCAGATGGGAGCGGGCTCCTATGTGTGCGGTGAGGAGACTGCCCTTATCAGCTCATGTGAAGGTCTCAGAGGCGACCCCAAGAGCAGACCTCCTTTCCCTGCCCAGCAGGGATACCTTACTCGTCCGACTGCAGTAAACAATGTAGAAACCTTCTGCTGCGTCGCCCGGATTCTCGACGAGGGTGCAGAATGGTTTGCGGAACTTGGTTCGAAAGGCACTGCAGGAACAAAGTTGCTCAGTGTATCCGGCGACTGTTCCAAACCTGGTGTTTACGAAATTCCTCTAGGAATAAAGATCAGCGAATTGCTAGAAAAATCCGGAGCGGAGAAACCCTATGCTGTTCAGATAGGGGGGCCATCAGGGCAGCTTTTAGGTCGCACTGATTTCAACAGAACCATTTGTTATGATGATGTTGCCACTGGGGGTTCTGTGATGATATTCAATGAAGAGCGCGATCCCCTTCATATTGTCCATGAGTTCATGGAGTTTTTCTGCGATGAAAGCTGCGGATACTGCACACCTTGCAGAGTAGGAAATGAACTGCTGAAGGATCGTCTTGAGGTCATAATGAAAGGCGAGGGTGTTCCAGATGATCTGGACTATCTGGAACGTCTTGGAAAAACCGTTGCTTTTTCCAGTAGATGCGGACTTGGGCAGACTTCTCCCAATCCTGTGCTCAGTTCTCTCAGGAACTTCAGAGACAGGTACGAGCTTCTAGTGAAGGACAACAGTGACGGCATGCAGCGTTCTTTCGATATTCACAGGGCACTTGCCGACGGTGAAGGGCTTCAGGGACGCAGGTCCCAGATCTACGTTGACTGAAAAGGGGTTTGAAATGAGCGAAAAGTTCACATTCACCATCGATGGAGTAGAGGTTGAGGCAAGCCCCGGTCAGACAGTCATGGAGGCTGCTGATGAAGCTGGGATCTACATACCCCGACTCTGCGCTCACAAGGATCTTCTTCCTTTCGGAAGCTGCCGTGTATGCACTGTTCTTGTTAATAACAGACCTCAGTCCGCGTGCACACAGCCTGCTGCTTCGGGAATGATAGTGGAAAACGAAACAGAAGAGATTCACCAGGCAAGAGTCGATGTAATTGAAATGCTCTTCGTGGAAGGCAATCACTACTGCCCGTTCTGTGAACGAAGCGGCAACTGCGAACTGCAGGCTATGGGGTATCGTCTTGGAATGATGGCACCTAAGTACACCTACATGTTCAACGATCACAATGTGGATGCCAGTCATCCTGATATCTACATAGATCACAACCGATGCATTCTCTGCGGAAGATGTGTGCGTTCATCCAAAGAGCTTGATGGCAAGAATGTCTTTCAGTTCGTAGGTAGGGGGATTCACAAGAAAATCGCCTTCAATTCCGACACAGACCTCTCGGCGACAAATGTCTCAGTGACTGACAAGGCAATCGAGAATTGTCCTGTGGGAGCCATTCTCAAGAAGCGCGTAGGTTATGCGGTTCCTATCGGACAGCGCAAGTATGACAAACAGCCAATCGGGTCCGAGATCGAGGCTCGCAGAGCTGAAGCAAAAGAATAGGGAGGATACAGATATGGCAAAACCCAAGATAGCTACTGCATCCCTTGCCGGATGCTTCGGTTGTCATATGTCACTCCTTGACATCGATGATCGTATTCTGACCCTTGTAGATCTGGTTGACTTCGACAAGTCTCCGGTTGACGACATCAAGAAGTTCTCCGGCAGGTGCGCTGTAGGCCTGATTGAAGGCGGCTGCTGCAATGAGGAGAATGTACATAATCTGAAGTATTTCCGTGAGAACTGCGACATTCTCGTATCAATGGGGGAGTGTGCCATAATGGGCGGTATTCCTGCAATGCGGAACACCATTGCTCTCAAAGAATGTCTTGACGAGGCTTACATAAACGGCCCGACCATATATAACCCCACAGGAATGGTACCGGGAGACAAAGAACTCCCCCTGATACTCAATAGGGTGTATCCATGCCACGAGGTTGTTAAGATGGACTACCACCTGCCAGGTTGTCCTCCAAGCGCAGATGTACTTTGGCAGGCACTGGTAGCACTCCTTGAGAAC
>PDWJ01005003.1_pt1 | contig 11206 bp, 10 predicted proteins | sample 1430881 | NCBI WGS metagenome assembly PDWJ01 (sample SAMN01162460, study PRJNA174530) | Oral metagenome, whole genome shotgun sequencing project. | biome: Marine environment; feature: Marine mammal; material: Swab sample of the gingival sulcus; isolation source: swab sample of gingival sulcus... | reverse complement strand
ATAGCAAAACATCCTTTTGTATACTCTTTTTTTGACAGTTTTAATTATATCACAAAAAAAGATTGCCAGCAATTGCTTTAACTGTTATCTGTGTTAATTGTTAATTCACACTTTCATAACAATTATCTTGTAAAAAAAGTTCACAGGTAGTATAATTAGGGCGGAGGGTTTTGTATGCAAATGATAGATAATCTTAAAAACAATTTTTCGCATCTCTTTAATTTTGAAGAGGATTATAGAGTGGGAGATTTTTCGTTTGACCTCTATGCTAGGTATTATCAAGAAAACTTGAAGTACTTTGGTAGTAAGAAGCTTAAAATATATGAATTTACAAATAATGAGCACTTATTTATAACGGATATGACTGATAGAGAGTTCAATCTTGACGATGTATTTGCTTGTTTTATGTACATGTATGAACACTTTATTAAAGCAGATGAAAACCATATGTCTTCACTTGTGACTTTGATATATCTTGTGGATGGTGTAGATGATGAGATGAAGAAGAAAATAAGTAAGTTTAAGTTTTATAAGTCTTATAAATTTGGTTTTAGAGGCTATGTAAATGGGAAACTTATTGTTGTGGATAAGAGTCAACAAATTGCATATGAAAACAAAATGGCAAGAGGCGATGCAGCTAAGTTAAAGCTGCTCAGTTAATTGTTTTAGGTTTTATGAAAGGAGACTTAGAATGAATTCTGTTATATTAGTAGTAATAGCGATTGTGCTATTTGGTATTGCTTATGTAACTTATGGATCGTGGCTAGCGAAAGAGTGGGGATTTGATAACTCTAGGAAAACCCCAGCTCATACTTTAAGAGATGATGTAGACTACGTTCCAGCAAAGGCACCTGTATTATTAGGTCACCATTTTTCATCTATCGCTGGCGCAGGCCCAATAGTTGGACCTATTGCAGCAGCATTCTTTGGATGGATACCTGTATTTTTATGGGTAGTGTTTGGTTCAATTTTCTTTGGTGGCGTTCACGATATGGGTGCACTATTCTCATCTGTACGTCATGATGGTAAATCTCTTGGTGAGGTTATTGGCGTTAACTTAGGAAGAACTGGTAAAGTATTATTTGCGGCGTTCTCATGGTTGACTCTACTTCTTGTTGTTGCAGCGTTTACAAATATCGTAGCAAATACATTTGTAAAAGTGCCACAGGCAGCAACAGCTTCTCTACTATTTATCGTACTAGCAGTAGTATTTGGATTCTTGGTTTATAGAAAAGGCGTAAACCTAGGTGTTGGTACAGTGTTTGGTATTATTGGTCTTATAGCAAGTATTTGGCTAGGACAAATATTCCCACTAGAACTTGGAGCAACTACTTGGATGGTTATCCTATTAGGATATATCTTTGTGGCTTCAGTTACACCTGTATGGATACTTCTACAGCCTAGAGACTATCTAAACTCATTCCTACTATATGCTATGCTTATTGGTGGTGTTGTGGGCGTATTCCTATATTCTCCTACACTAGAAATACCTGCATTTACTGCTTTTGCAGTAGATAGAGGTGGTATTACTCAGTACTTATTCCCATTTCTGTTTGTTACAGTAGCCTGTGGTGCAATTTCAGGATTCCACTCACTTGTTGGTTCTGGTACTACATCGAAACAGCTTGATCAAGAGAAAGACCTTAAACTTATAGGACTTGGTTCAATGCTTATAGAAGGTGTACTTGCTGTTATAGCACTTATCACTGTTGGATTCCTAGCTAAAGGACAAGCAGCTGATTTAGGTGGACCAATTGGTATTTTCTCACACGGTCTAGGAACATTTATGACTTCATTTGGACTACCTCTAGCATTAGGTAAGAGTTTTACGGCTCTAGCGATTTCTGCATTTGCACTAACATCACTTGATACTGCTACAAGGCTTGCGAGATTTATCTTCCAAGAAGCATTCTCTAAGACTGGCGAAACAACTTCTAACAACCCTCTAACTAATAGATTTGTATCGACAGGTATCACAGTAGTATTATCTGGTATATTGGCATTTGTTGGTTGGAAAGTTATTTGGCCAATATTTGGTTCTGCGAACCAGCTACTAGCTGCTATAGCACTACTTGCAGTAGCAGTTTATCTCAAAAAATCAGGCAAAAAGTTTGGCATGATTTTAGTACCGATGATTATTATGTTTGCTGTTACACTTTCTGCCATTGCTCTACTTATTAAGGGTAACCTTTCAGCAGCGGCAGCAGATCCAAGTAAATACGTATTAGTTGCATTAGCAGCTGCTCTATTTGTACTTGCGCTTGTACTTGTTGGTCTATCATTTAAGGCTTTCAAAGGCGATGATACAGCGAAACAAAGACAAGAAGTTAAGTAATTAATAACTTGATAAGTGTTTTACTTGTTATAAAAACGGCTAGTTCTTTTTGGAGCTAGCCGTTTTTAAGTTTTATTATTCCATGTAATAGGGTATAAAATAAAGGTAAATTACAATTTATTTTTCTTTGGTTATTAATGAATAGCTGTTATAATGAGAGTGTAACAATACTAATTTATTATTATACTAATCTCAGATATAATTAACCAACTTAAATGCGTGCATTATGTGTAGCTTCAGCTAAGATTCCTACGTCGCTACGCTTCTCTGAATGACAGCTGACAAGGCGTGGTAACGTTGTAGTCTTAGGATTATTTATTTGAAAATTAGTAGATATAGAAAGGAAACAAGCATGGGATTTTTAGAAAATGTCAAACTCTTTTTTGAGGGGGCGCTTGATTTTAAGGGGATGTCAACAGAGCATATCTCTAATGCTTACGATGACAGCTTGGAAGAATTTTTTCTGTTGGCATTTAGTGATATTATAGGGATAGATTTTCCAACGAATTACTATGCGCTTGAACTCTACCCGCATCTTGCGAAGGAGATTATGAGGTGGCAGACATTTTCTACTTCTAGGAAGTCTGTTTGGGAAGACAAAGGCGCGAAGATGAACTACGATTATTAAGGAGTAATACAATATGGGTAAAATACTTTTTTTTGGTGGAAAAGGTGGCGTAGGCAAGACCAGTTGTTCAGGAGCTTTTGCCCTACAAAAGGCTAGAGAAGATAACAAAGTACTTTTGGTTTCAACGGATCCAGCTCACTCGGTATCTGATTTGTTTGAAGTCAAAATTGGTAGCGATATTGTCAAGGTAAAGGACAATTTGTATGCTACAGAAATCAATCCTGAAGAGGAGAGTGAGAACTATATCGAGGGCATAAGGAAAAATGTAAACAAGATTTATAGTACCGTCGTTGTATCTGAAATCAATAAGCAGTTAGATGCAGCTAAAGTTTCTCCTGGTACGCATGAAGCGGCACTATTTGATCGAATGATTACCATCATCAATGAGACTAGTGAAGAATACGACTATATCGTCTTTGATACCGCGCCAACCGGACATACTGTTAGACTTCTTACACTCCCAGATTTACTGGAATCGTGGATAGACAGTCTCCTCAAGAAAAGGCAGCAAACTGTTAAGTACAAGGAGATGAAAGAGAAAAAAGCAGTTGGTTCTAGTACAGATGAGGTAATAGAGATTTTGATGAGGCGAAAAAGAAATCTAATTCGTGTTAAGGAGATATTACTTGATTCGGGTAAACTTGGGTTTATTTTTGTCCTAAATGCTGAAAAGTTGGCAATTGATGAGACGATTAAGGCGGTGGATATTCTTAAAAAGTACAAAGTGCCTATTGCTGGTTTTGTGGTCAACAGGATATTACCAGATAATCCACAAGATGACTTTTGGAAGCAAAAGAAGGAAATTGAGAGCGTGCACTTAAATAAGATAGAAGAGACGTTTAAGGATTATAGGATATACAAAATTCCTCTACTTGTCAGCGATATGAACAGCACTGAAGTAGAACTCATAGCGAAGAGCTTCGCATAATATAGAGAAAAAGACTTTTATTATAAAAAATATTAAAAGTCTTTTTTCTTATTGACAAAGGAAGGAAGATGTATTATCATCAACGTATAAACATATGAGCAACTATTCATATGATGTACAGGAGGCGTTGGTGATGGAAAAAAATAGTTATAAATATATATTTGAGGGACTGACATGAGGTGGTTGTATCAATCAGTTGATTGACAGGACAAAGAAAAAGGGATTTACTGATGTGGATTTTATATTTGCCACTAGTACTCTTAGTTTTACAGCCGATAAAAATGGTAATTATATTGATTTATTTCAAAATTTGATTGACTCTTTAGAGCCTGGTATAAAAGTATTTGATGCAAATTCTGAAGTGGTAGTGGATACTGAGTCATCAGTGGATTATAGACTTGTGAGAATAGTAGTTGGATTACTCGGTCTTGGCTTTGCATTTTTTTCAGATAGATATTTGAATTTAAATGATAATATTAAACTCGCAATATTTTTAGCTATTTATTTAGTAGCGGCTTCATCTGTAATGATGATAGCGCTTAAAAACATAGCGAAGTTTAAACCCTTTGATGAAAACTTCTTGATGTTTATCGCGACAGTCGGTGCGTTTTTCTTAGGAACGTATTCAGAGGCTATTGCGGTAATAGTATTTTATGAATTTGGCGAATACCTACAGTCGAGAGCTGTTGATAAGTCGAGGAAGTCGATTAAGAATTTGTTGAGTGCTAAGGTTGTCAATGTGACGCGTATTACCGATGGACTGCCTGTGATTGTCAAACCAAAAGATATAAGAATTGGCGATGTAGTTCTCGTGAAACTCGGTGAAATGCTAGCGGTAGATGGAGAACTCATGACAGATGGCGCTAGTTTTGATACCGCGGTCATTACTGGTGAATCGGTACCAAGAAAATACAGTGTTGGCGATGAAATCTCTGGAGGGTTTATTCCAACAAATATGCCAGTAAAAGTTGTTGCGACAAGAGAATACAAGGACTCCTCTGTTCAGAGAATTATAGAATTAGTTGAAAAGTCGTCGAGCAAAAAGGCGAGAACTGAAAAATTAATTACAAAGTTTTCTAAGATTTATACACCGATAGTCGTTATTTTGGCAGTCCTAGTGGGCTTGTTGGTGCCAATGCTTTTAAATAAATCCTATAGTGTGTGGATATATAGGGCGCTTACCTTCTTAGTCATCTCTTGTCCTTGCGCCCTTGTCCTAAGTGTTCCATTAAAATATTTTGGAGCGTTAGGAAATCTCTCGAAGAAGGGGATACTCTTAAAGGGTGGTAATTACTTAGAGGCCATTAGAAATTCTGATGTCGTCGTGTTTGATAAGACGGGTACGCTAACCGAAGGAAAATTCAAGATTCTTTCCATTAATTCATATGGCAAGTATTCAGAAGAGGAAGTACTTCGATTTGCTGCTATTTCTGAGCTCAATTCTTCGCACCCTATCTCTATGGCGATAAAGGACAGATATGCTAAGGATATCGTTCCGGCTAAAGACTATAAAGAATTTGCTGGATTAGGTGTGTCAGCGGTAATAGATGATATGCTCATAAAAGTGGGTCGATTATCCTTTGTCACCAGTGAAGAAGTCGAAGTTCATAAAGAGTCAAAAACCGAGGTTTATATTTCAGTTTCGGATGAATTAGTTGGTAGCATCGTGCTAGGAGATCAGGTAAAGGCTGGTGTACATGAATTAATAGATGAGCTCAAACAAAGAGGCAAAAACATTGAAATACTTTCTGGCGATAAATATGAAGTTGTAAAATCACTATCTGATGTGTTAGGAATTGAAAATTACAGCTATGAACTGATGCCTGATGGCAAGTTAGAGAGGGTTGAAGAACTCATCAATGTTGAGAAGAAAAATGTTATGTTTATGGGGGATGGGGTAAACGATTCTCCTGTTATAGCCAGAGCCGATGTAGGTATCTCTATGGGTAGTGCGGGTTCGGATATTGCGGTCGAATCATCTGATGTTGTCTTTATGAACGATGATCCAAAGTTACTGATAAAATTATTTGATGTGGCTGATAGAACAAAGAATTTAATCGTGCAGAATATTACGGGTATTCTTCTCGTAAAAATACTGTTTTTAACACTTGCTACATTTGGTATGGCGACAATGTGGATGGCAATATTTGCCGATGTAGGTATTTCGCTACTAGCAGTGCTCAATTCGATGAGGATATTAAAGAATTGATATCGTAATAAAGTACAGAGAAAATAAAAAAGTTGTTTTATTGAAATAGATATTTCATAAAGCAACTTTTTTAGTGTAACATTTTAAATGCCGTATCAATATAGCTGCTATACTAATTGATAATTAAAACTTTAGTCTGTCATTCAGCCTATGAAACACCAGAAATTATTGCAAATGCTTAGATTCCTACGTCGCTCTGCTCCTCTGAATGACATATGAGGTCGGCTTTGTAGAAAAAAGCATTTGCTTTAATTTCTATAGTGTTTCAAGGTGTGGGATCTTACGGCGGGAAATGGCGTTTTAACACCCTTGCTGTCATTCAGAGGAGAGCTGAAAGCTCGACGTAGGAATCTTAGCAAGGGAGCATAAGACTAGCGATGTAGGGATCTTAGCATTTGTAATGACTTACAAGAGAGTCAAGATGTGGAATCTTAGACTAATAATTTTATTTGAGATTAGTATTAATTGTTATGTGAACGATATGAGATAGCCGTCCTGTCACAAGTATTAGGGTGTTAAGAGTCTAAAGATTAGCGGGCTTTATTTGTGGTAGGATCTATTGTGCTTGATTCCCCAGGCTCTATAGAGTACTTCGGCTAGTATTACTAGCGCCATATCGTCATTAGTTTCTACACTGGTGATTGAAATTGTTTGATTGCATTTTATGTGCTGAGATGGATATAAGACAAAGCAAATTTCTTTTACCCTTCTATCGTCGTGTATTTTGTAAAACTCATTCGAAAATTCTTCTGAACTCAAATTTTTCCCAGAGGGACAGATACCTATTAAATACCTATCATCTTTTTTAGATATATTATCTGAAAGTTTTTTTGTAGTTACTTTCATATTATTTGGGAGTCTTTTTATATATTCATTAAATAATTTAATATGTGATTTATCAATTTTATTATTATTTATATAAACTGTGATTTTCATTGGTTTTCTCCGATTTTATTGGATTTACTACATACTTTGTGACTTGAAATTTTATTTGATTTAGATTATTATAACACAGTGGAATGAGAAAATACAGAAAGGTAGGTTAGTAGAGTTTTTCTTTGGACTCTAAGTTGTTATGAAGGTAAGAAATCTAGTTTTATATGGTTTAAATACTGCTATAGTGTTTGTGTCGTGTTATTTCATCAATATTAAACTCCCTATTTCTGTAAATGGTGGGTTAATTCATTTGGGTAATATCGCTTTGTTTACTATAGCAATGCTCTTTGGTAGAAAGCAAGGGGCAGTGGCAGGCGCTTTTGGTATGGCGATTTTTGACTTGGCATCGCCTTGGGCTATTTGGGCTCCTGGAACTTTTGTCATTAGAGGTATCATGGGTTATCTCATTGGTTGGTTTTATGAAAATAGAGAAAAGAATAAAGTCTTATTTACCGTACTTGCCATCATTGTGCCGAGCATAGAAATGATAGCCGGTTATTATTTGTATGAGGTGCTCATATACGGTAATTGGGTTCAAGCGGCAACGAGTATACCGGGGGATATCATCCAGTTAGTGATAGGTTATGCGGTGTCGATACCCCTATATATGTCATTGTCAAAAATCAGCGTATTTAGGAAGGTGTATAATGAAAAATAAATTAATATTATCAAGTGGGCCAACACAGTTATCTGATAATACAAAAGCACTCTTAAGTGTCAATTATACGAATCAGGACTTGGATAGAACTTTTATGATGAAGTATAAATCTACAGTAAACCTATACAATCAATTAGTCCAAAATAAGGAAGGCGAAACAGTCATTATGACAGGTGAAGCTATGCTGGCGTTAGAAGCAGCTTGTCTTAATTTTATCGAAGAACATGATAGAGTGCTGGTTGTTTCAAACGGCATATTTGGTGCTGGCTTTGAAGATTTAGTGAAAAATGCTGGCGGAAATCCCAGTGTGATAGAGTTTCCTTGGGATAGAGGATTTGATGTAGCAAAAGTGCTTGAAAGAGTTGACAGCGAGAGTTTTAGCGCCGTGACAATGGTTCATGTAGAGACGCCTACAGGTGTTTGTAATGATGTCGGAGCGCTGTGTAGAGAGCTTAGAAAAAGGGGAGTTATTAGCATCGTCGATAGTGTGTCTGCCATAGGCGGGGAAAAGCTCGACTTTGACTCTGATATGATAGATGTCCTCCTTGGCGGTTCTCAGAAGTGTTTATCACTACCTGCTGATTTATCCTTTATCAGTTTAAGTAAAAATGCTATTCATTATTTACAAAACAGACAACCTGTTAAGTCTTATTACATGAATTTGCTCTCGTATCTAAAAGCCTATGATGAGGACAGGTTTATGTACACTCAGTGTATTGGTTCTATTCTTGCCCTACATGATAGTTTAACAAAAATCCTAGATGAAGACTTTGTCGGTATACACAAGGAGTTTTCGGAGTATATTAGAAGAGAGTTTACTAATAGAGGGTTTGAAGTCTACGCAAAGTGTGATTTTGCAAGTACGGTAACGGCTTTTTATCCGCCAAAAAGCATATCAGCTACTGACTTATTTGACAGACTATTAAATGAAAAAGATATTGTCATCTCTGGTGGTCTAGCAAATCTCAATGGTCAGATTATAAGGATTGGCCACATGGGAGAGAACAATAAAAAAGAGTATTTTAAACGCCTCTTAAATGCTCTTGACGAAATATTGGATGGATTACAATAAATCCAAATTTTAGACTTGGCGTGATGGTAAAAGAATCGATACATAATGAGAACTTTTATCAATTTATGCTTTACATTTATGAAAGCGTACAGTATAATTAGCTTTGGTAGTAGTAATTTTAACTATCTATAGAATGACGTGTTTTAATGATAATTTATACACATATGAAAGGAGTCGGTTATGGCGTGCACTACTATTTTAGTTGGAAAAAATGCTAGTTATGATGGTTCTACTTTGATAGCTCGTAATCATGATTCGGGTTCAGGAGAATTTAGAGCTCATAAATTTGTCGTAGTAAAACCTGAAGATCAGCCTAGAAAATATAAGGCTGTCATATCAAAAGTGGAGATTGATTTACCAGATAATCCTATGAGATACACTGCAGTACCGAATGCGATACAGCATGATAAAGGTATTTGGGGCGGTTGTGGAGTCAATGAAGCGAATGTTGCTATGACAGCTACTGAAACAATAACTTCAAATGAAAGAGTACTTGGAGCAGACCCGCTTGTAGAGTACAAAGCGGCAGTTGGAAAAGAAGGCGAAGAAGGCTACATGCCAGAAGTATTTGGCGGAATTGGAGAAGAGGATATCGTTACTATAGTTCTTCCGTATATCCGTTCTGCTAGAGAAGGTGTCGTTCGCATGGGAGAAATACTGGAAAAGTATGGAACTTATGAGATGAATGGCATGGCTTTCCAAGATGAAAATGAAATATGGTGGCTTGAAACAATTGGTGGACACCACTGGATAGCGAAGAGAGTCCCTGACGATGTTTATGTTACTATGCCGAATCAGCAGGGAATTGATGAGTTTGATATAGACGATGCACTCGGTGCTCAAAAAGAATATATGTGTTCTAGTGATATGAGGGAATTTATTAGTGAAAATCATCTAGACCTTAGTTTAAATGGTAAATTCAATGCCAGATATGCTTTTGGCAGTGATTCTGATGCAGACCATACATACAATACGCCTAGAGCTTGGGTAATACAGAGGTTTTTTAACCCTAGTGAAAATACATGGGATGGCGTAAGTGCCGATTATAGACCTGATTCTAATAATATTCCTTGGTGTAGAAAACCTGAGAGAAAAATTACAGTAGAAGATATTAAGTATACACTTTCTAATCACTTCCAAGGCACTATCTATGATGTGTATGCTAAACACGGTGAAACACACATGAAGGGTGCTTTTAGACCAATAGGTATTAACAGAAACAATCACCTAGCGATCGTACAGATTAGACCATATGCTCCGGAAGCTATCAAAGCAATTCAATGGTTGACACTCGGTTCTAATGTATTTAATGCTGTCGTTCCATTCTACATTACAGTGAATGAAACACCAGAGTATTTGGCAAATACAACGGCTAAGGTTAGCACGGATAATTTCTACTGGTCAAACAGACTTATCGCTGCTCTAGCTGATGCTCATTTTCCTGCTTGTGCTTCACATATTGAGAGGTACCAAAATGAAGTTCAGGCTAGAGGTAGAGAGCTGTTAAATGCTAGTGATAAACTATTTGTTAAAGAAAATCCTACTGGAGACGAAGTAGAAACTATGCTTGAAAAGGCAAACTGCAAAGTCGCAAAAATGCTTCAAAAGAATACAGACTGTGTGCTTGACAAAGTTTTATTTACAGCTAGTGAGGGCATGAAAAACTCGTTTGCTAGGTCAGATGCATAAAAATTAAAGATTTTATTTGATCTGATGTCAAGTCAAATAAAAGCCCTTCAGAAATTCTGAAGGGCTTTTTTAGAAATCTTTGATATTAGATTTATTCTTCTTCCTTTTTTTTACTTTTTTTATCTGTAAAATCCTTTACGCTGCTGACAAACTTATTGGCATTGTTCACTGTCTTATAAGCTGTTAAAATCGCTCCGTTTACAGGATTGTTTTCCTTTAGCGTCCTTGTGACATCTTCTGTTGTGTCGGCGATATTGTCGACTGTTGGTCTGAAAGATGTACTTGCATAAGCGACTTCTCCGGATACGGTACCAACATTTGACGTTATTTTTTCAGCATTTTCGAGAATTTTATTTATTTTTTCGCTATTTTCTTTCATCATTTTCATGGCTAGAGTAGCTGATTGGTACAGTCTAACCAGAGAAGCTATAATCACGCATACTAGAACGATAAGTGCTATAAATAATAGTGATAAAAACAGGTCATGCATATCTAGGGTTATTTGGTAATCTGTGAGTAAATTTAAAGCTCGCATAATGTTCTCCTTTTCTTTTGAAAATATTTGAAACTGTGCTATAATTACTCATATAGTATAGTATGAAAGAGGTGAAATCGCAAGAGTTTTTATATAAAACAAGTTCTGTTTAGATTAAGACAAGGGGGAAACATGAATTCTTTTTACAAGTGTAGGGTTTCTGTAAAGGGCATGCTCTTTAGAAATTCGAAATTTCTCATATTAAAGAGGAAGAGT
>PDWJ01005002.1_pt1 | contig 11207 bp, 9 predicted proteins | sample 1430881 | NCBI WGS metagenome assembly PDWJ01 (sample SAMN01162460, study PRJNA174530) | Oral metagenome, whole genome shotgun sequencing project. | biome: Marine environment; feature: Marine mammal; material: Swab sample of the gingival sulcus; isolation source: swab sample of gingival sulcus... | reverse complement strand
ACTGTAATTCTTTCGCATGGATCTGCCTTTCTACGCTGATTCTCAAACATAGGCAAATCCACCTTATTCTGCTCTCCAGTTTTCTCAGGCCACTATATTCTGAATTGGTTTGACTGCAAAATCTCTTAAGGAAACCGCGAAGCGTTCAATGGGAAAATCAGAAGACTTTTAAAGAATACCTGTGGTCTCAGGAGTATATGTTGTTGAGAATACAAAACCTTATGGACGCAAAAACCTGATAGGCCTGTGCACTTAAGAGGTCAGCATCACGAATGTTCTTGCTGCAGCAGGCCACAGTGCTCGCACATGCAGTGCAGTCACCACTCAAAGGACTTCGGGCTTTATTGGGGCAATATCTCATAAATTATAGAAATTCTGTTGACTTCCCTGTCAGGTATCGTTAGTCTTTAATAAAGATTAGCACGGTGATGCTGAAAAAAGGAATTGTGTATTTTCGGAGAGTTTATAGAGATCATTAAGCCTTTTGAAAAGTGAGCAAATGATGAGGCATAAAATGTTTTGTTTTAGAACTACAGCTTTTGCTCTGATGCTCACAGGCTGCGCAGGCATAACAGAGGTTGACAACAGCTTCAAATCTTCCCTTCGCATGCTTGAGCCTGGAACAATGGATGAGATAGCTGTTATCCCCTGTGTTTCAGGTGCAAGCTGTATGCTTAGCATTCCTGAAAAGCTGCTGGTGGTATCCAACACCGGTGTTTTGAATATTTATGATTCAGAAACCCTTCAACTGGTTGATTCAAAAGTTATAGGCGGCTCTTCACTCTCAGGCTACAGGGATATGGTTCTAAGCCCTTCAGGTAATTCAGTATTTCTCATAGGCGCTTACAGCATGCTGATTGAACTAAGTTTGCCTGATTGTGAAGTTCTCAGAGAATTCTCAGTTTGTACTGTTCCACACAGTCTTGCAGTCACATCCGGTGCTCCCGAATACTTATGGGTCACTGACGGTTTTGAGAACACTGTATACCAGGTAGATATTGATCTGGGCCAGAGTCTTTGCTCTACCAGTATTCCTGATTTCTTTCAGATCAGATTGCTGGAACCCAGTGCGTATTATCATAATTTCTTACTTATGGGATCATCTGAGCTGCTCTGGAAGCTTGAGCACAGAGAGCCGGGGCTTGTAAGACTCTCGTATGAAAAGGAAACTCTGTATCAATCCTGGGATGCTATTACTGCCATTCCTGATGATTCGAATTTCGTGGCTGTGACAGGTGACGGAGATTCTTTTGAAATTGGAAAACTGTATGTCAGTAATGAATGGAAAGAAAAAACCTCTTGCTGGTTTATATTCTCTGATAGGGCTGCTGTAGAGGGAAACTACTGGCAGACAGAACCTGGTAATGACAATAAGAGTGTGTATTGCATGGGGTATTCTGGTAATGAGAACACCATTCTTTACAGGTACTCTTATACTGAACCTGCAGGTTTGATGGAGGAAAAAGAATTTTCAGGTTTTCCAGTTGATTTGGCTATTGGTAATTCCGGTAACTTGTATGTACTCACCAGAGAGTAGTCTCATGAAAAACTTGCTTTACTCTGATAACGGTATAGAAAATATATGATAATAAGGTACACTGAAGGTTCACAGAAGTGTTTTGAACACCCTGCTGCTCTGAAAATGTAAGATAGGATAAAGGGGTAATCTATGTATAAATCTTTAATAATGGTGTTAGTATTTCTTTCTCTGGCCTCTGCAGCCAGTACCGGTATAATTGCCGGTATAGTTACTGATACAGGAGGGATTCCTCTTGTGGGTGCCACAGTAAGCATTGAAGGTACTCCATATGGAACAATGACAACCTCTTCCGGAGAGTATGTTATTCCTTCACTGGACCCTGGTGAATACATTCTTGTTGCCAGAATGGTAGGAAGAAACACTTCCAGAGTTGAGGGCGTTACAGTTGAGGCCAACAACACCAGCAGAATAGATTTTACTCTGGCAATAGATGCCAGCGGTTCTACGGTTATCAGAGTTATAGAATCCCGTACTCACATTTTAAGGGATGTTCCTGCAACTGCATATCAGCTTGATTTGTCTGAAATCAGAACAATGACCGGCAGTCGTATAGTGGATGTGGTGGCTTCACAGCCAGGTGTGGTTCAGCAGAACGGTGAGCTGCATGTGAGAGGGGGAAGAGCCGGTGAAGTTGATTATGTTCTGGATGGCGTATCACTCCGCTCTCCTATGGATAACAGGTTTAATTTTGATATCCCAATGTCTGCAATTTCAGGTGCAACGCTTATGACCGGTGGATTAAGTATTGAGTACGGCAACGCTCTTTCAGGCGTAGTTGATCTCGTTGGAAAAGAAGGCGGTGAGCGGTTTGAAGCGATGATTACCGGCCGTTACGGTGATATGACCTCCAGTATGATCGCCTCAGCAGAGCAGATCTTTATGGAGAATCGCGATGTTGATCAGTGCCGGACCGGTCTGAGAAATGTAGAGTTTTCTCTTTCAGGCCCCGGTCTCTCTTCTATTGGTCTGGAAGTTTCAGGCAAGACTTCCTTCAGCTTTACCGGTCAGTTCTCAACAAGCGGTGAAGACAATCTGGATACCAGGGGGAACTGGTCTTACAACTGGATCAATGACGGTTCAGGTATAGCAAAGATAGGTTACCGTCCTTCTCCAGGAACCAACATTTCTGTGAGCGTACTGGGTTCTTACAGTGAACATGGATGGAACCAGTGGGCATGGTCCAATTACGAAAGGCTTTCGTTCGTTGAAGGTCATATGCTCTTGCCAGGCAGCGAGGACTTTGCACTGCCTGCAATGTTCAGTCAGACAACAGGATTGCTTACCAATTTATCCCAGCTATTGGGTGAGAAGACCAGTCTTAATGTATCAATTGCTTCTGTCCTTCACCAGAACTGGAATAGAATATATGATGAGAACGGTGGTTTTATAGGAGAGGATTGTGACCCGCTCTTCTGGCTCACGCAGTATTTCCCTCCTGCGCTATTAGAGGACTCTCTGGGGTTTTACTACTACGGTCTTCACAATAATGTATGGCATGACTCCAAAGCCTCTGTATCTACCCTGAATACTGAAGTTGACTATAATCCAAACCCTAGATTAAGATTTAAGGCAGGAATTCAGGGTGCTTACTATGACCTTTATCACTATAATATGTACTATGTCTCGCCTGGTAACTCATACCTGTCACTTTGGGATGCTTATCCGCATTCAGGTGTTGCTTATGCTCAGAGCAGCTACCGATTCTCAGGAGGAGTGATTACCACTTTGGGGATCAGAGGCGACTATTTTGATGCGAATACCACGGTTTTCAATTCAGAGCAGGGCATGGAAGCGGATGTGAAAGCAAAGACACACATCAGTCCCCGGTTCAGTTTCTCTGTGCCGTTCAGCGAAAGGTCCCTGTTCTTTGCAACCTATGGTCATTACTTCCAGATACCGACCATGAACAGTCTGTATATGAGCACAAGCTACAGCACAGGCTCTGACAGGGTGATAGCAGGTAATCCGGATCTTGATCCTGAAGTTACAACACTTTTCGAGGTAGGAATAAGGCAGGAGCTTGACAGATTCACCGATCTTGGTCTTTCGTTTTACAGCAAGGACATAACCGGCCTTGTAAGTACTGAAAATCACAGCGAAGGTCAGTACTATGTTTTTTCCAACGATGACAGTCATGGAAATGTAATAGGCCTTGAAACATCACTTAGCAGAATGCCTGGAAGTAATGTTTCCGGTCAGCTTTACTACACATTGTCAATTGCAAAGGGCAGGTACTCTTCCATGCTTGAAAGGTACAACTACGCCCAGTATGGTGTCGTCTATGTTTCTAAAGAAGATAATTATCTGGATTGGGATCAGACCCATCAGGCAGGAGCCACAATCAGCCTCACATCATTCCAGGGGCAGGGGCCGGAGTTTGCAGGATTGCGCCTGTTTGAGAATTCATCCCTTTCCCTTTCCTGGAGGTATGGAAGCGGAATGCCCTATTCCCTTCCTCCTGTTGAATCAGAGCTGATAGAGACCAATACAATGCGCAGGCCCTTTACCATGCAGACTGATCTCAGCTTTTCCAGAGGATTTAATGCCGGCAGAGGCCGGTTCAAGCTTATGCTCGCAGTGTACAATCTTTTTAACAGAAAGAACATTGAACACATTTATGACACAGGCCTTTTTCATAATACAGGAGACCCTGAAGGCCCTGCGGGGAATCCAAGGGCCTGGTCACCTGCAAGGCACTTTCTCATGTCAGCGGTATTATCATGGTAAAATATTTAATAACACCTCTTCTTCTCGCTCTCCTTGCAGGCTGTGCTGATATTGCCGAATATGACTCAACAGTTGCAACAGGGGTAAATGTCTACTCAGCAGCAGACCTGTCTTATCTCGGAGATTTTGCCTCTCCTTCTGATGCAATGAGTATGCTTATAAGGAATGACTGCATCTATTTTGCCTGTTCAGACGGATACTTCAGAGGATATGATCTGGACACAGGAGAGCTGACAGGTGAAGTTGTTATTGGAGTGGAGTCTCCATCAGGATACAGGGATATGGTTCTGAATCCCCTTAGAAATTCAGTATATGTCCTGACAACCATGGGTGCAATTGCGGAAGTTGACATTCCAGGATGTGTTTTTATTGATGAGTTGGAAGATTGTGTTTCTCCGGTTGAGATGGAAATTACAACAGGAGATCCGGGGTTTCTCTGGGTGCTGGATGGGCATGACAACAGCATAAGACAGTTCCGGCTTGACACTAACGGATATTGCGGTCACTTCACTCTTCCACAGAGTAGTACTGTTACCACACTTGCCACAAGCATTTATTCAGATTCAATGTTCGTGGGAACGATTCAGGGGGTGTACAAGTTAAGTACTATGGGGCCAGGCAGTTTCCGTTGCGAAAGAATGAGATTCTTTGTAAACTACATTCATGATGCAACAGCCATTCCAGGTGACTCAAATTTCGTTGTTGTTGCTGATACACTTGGTGAGCCTCACATTGGAGAAGCATGGATATATGCTGACAGCACAGGCACTAACCCACCTCCATACCTATTCCGAACTGAACCTCTGGAAGGCAGCTATTTCTTCACAGGTTCCGCTGGAGACCCTGACTGGATGTATGCTGTCAGTTCCACTCTGAACGGTTCAAGCGTTCTTTCTGCATACCGTACCGGTCATGACCATGGAATTAAGTATCAGACAGAACTTCCTGGAAATCCTCTGGATATGGATTTCACCAGAGCAGGAGAGATATATGTTCTCACATATGAATAGGGCTGCCCTTTTCTGCCTGCTTGCAGCCGCTCTATCGTGCAGCAACATAGTTGAACACGAAAAAGTCTTTGATGCAGGTCTATTTATTCTCTCTCCTGACGATCATTCAGTGGTGCATCTTTTCCGGATATTCCAGGTGCAAGATGCCTCATGCTTTATCCCGGCAAGCTTTTTGCCGCCACTGTTGATGGTGAGATTTACAGATTTGATACTGAGACTTTCCAACTTGACGAAGTATTCAAAGTAGGTAACCCTTCACCTTCCGGGTGGGGTGAGATGGTGCTCAGTCCGGAAGAGAACAGTGCCTATCTTATTGGATCAATGGGAACCATTGTGGAGATCAGCCTTCCAGACTGTCAGGTGGTGAATCAGTTCAATATATGTGTCTCACCGGTGGCACTTGGAATCTCAGCTGGTGACCCTGGAGTTTCTCCAGGGTATCTCTGGGTGCTGGATGGTAACCGGAATAGAATGCATCAGGTTAAACTGAAGAATAATGTTAACTACGGTTCGGAAGCGTTTCCTGAAGGATGGGTCGGTTCCTGCATGGCTGACGGGTTCGCTCCTGATACTGTTTATGCAGGTACATCATACGGTTTAGTGTTGATATCATCAGAAAGCCTTGGGAGCTTTGCAGTGAGAAAGTATGTAACCACAAATCAAAATACCTGGGATGTTGCCAGAATGCATGATGATTCGACAATGGTTGTTGTGTATGGAAGTGATCCTTCTTTTGTGAGCACATTTGGTAAAGCGGATTCCACAGGCATATTGCAGGGTACAGTGGCTATTCAGGGACAGTCACATATTACTGCAGGAGGAAATGATTATACCCATGCTTATGTACTTAGTAATATCGGTGATGGTATGAGCAGGCTTTCACAGTATAACACAAGGTCAGGCACAATAGGTCTTCAGACTGACATAGAGGGTTATCCTATCGATATTCAGATAGGTGGAACGGGGATGATATATGTACTCACAAGCAAATAGCTCAACAGCAGTAAAGGTCTTTCCTGTGATGGTTTTCTGTTCACTGCTTTTTGCATCTTGCCTTCATGAGCCGGAATCTGTTCCTGAACCGCAAGTGGATATCAGTCCTTTTGTCAGTGTCTGGGAAAGAGTTGAACAGAATTATCCTTTGATTGCTAAAAAAGAAATTAACTGGATGGAAATAGGTGAAACTTACTACAACTCTGCTTCTGTCTGTAAGACTGATGCTGAGCTTTTTGAGTTAATTGTAGATATGATTGAAGAATTGGAAGATCCGGCATTATTTCTGATTTCTTCGGCAGGTGATACCATTCGTCCATATACCAGGGAATTCGAAAGCAATGTGGATATGACGGTTCTTATTGAAAATTATCTTGAGCCAAACGGATATCAGGGAAACACTGAAGGCTTTGGATGGTGTGACCCGTCAGTTCTGCCTTATGCCTGCTTCAGCTATCTTCCTTCGGAAAATGATTCTATCACCATGGCTATTTTTGATGATTTTATAAGGCAATGTGACAGTTTAGAGTTATCTGAAATAATTATTGATATAAGAATGAATCCATTTAGTGCTCATAGAGTAGGCGGAAGTGCGATGCCTTGGTATCCTTTTGATGTTATGAGTCGGTTTGTTGACCGCATGAAAACAGCAGCTATTTACAGAATAAGGGCTGGACTTGAATACAATGCCTACCATGACTGGCATCCTACAATACGCCCTGCAGGAGAAAATCAATATACTGGAACAGTATATCTTCTGGTTGGCGGGGCTTGTACTCAGGCGGCTGAGGAAATGGCAGTCAACATGGAGAGCTTAACCAATGTGGTGCTTGTGGGAGATACCACAGCAGGCAGTAACACTGCTGTATTTATTAATGATTATCCTTCTTCCGAAGGGCCCTGGGGGGTAGCTACCGGATTCTGTACCCTTCTTACCCACAGCAGGAACTGGGTTGAAGGAGCAGGATTTCCTCCGGACATCCCTGTTGAGGCAACAGTTGAAGACTTTGCAGCAGGCGTGGATCCTGTTATGGAATATGCGATGAGTCTTCTTGCCAGATAGGTATTTATGTAAATCAATAGTAATTTAACAATACCTTTAGGCTGATGCAAATTGATGCTTTATTAGTTACTATGCTGTAACTCAGTGTTCTGCTGTATGTTTTGAGCCGGAATACCTCGCCTGTTTTCTTTTCTGGATTTAATGAACTTTGTTCTGATTGTTCAGTACTTCAGAGCCTGTAATAGATGTATTTGTTTGTGGAATGATCCTGTGTCCATGGACAATTCCAATTACAGTATTACGACAGCATTTCTTCACAGAATCATTTGCCTTCCTTGATGCTTTCGGTGTTATGGTGCAAAGGCAATAGCGATATAGAGAATGTATTACTGCTTCTGAAGGCCCAGGTGTGATGAAAACAGGTTTGTTCTCCGGCAGGGTTTATCGTTTCTTCCTTCTGTTCCGGCGATGCTGTAGCAGCAATCTTCATGGAGCTTGTTGAAAGCAACGCCATTGGCATAGTCAGGATAAGTGATAGTCCCGAGTGGAAGCAATCTTCATGGACCAAGGTGAAATCGACTTCATGGAGAAACCTTTCGGTCAGCCTGGATGCTGGATTCTGTGACCCGTGCAATACAGTTATCTTAGGGTTATACTACCGGGTCTGAGCATTCACTATAAGCACAGGAGAGATTAAGATAGACCGCTGTATTTTGGGAATCTCCGCATTCTATCACGATTCAGCAGCCTGCCTGGTCAGGAATGGCGAAATAATTGCCGCTGCTCAGGAGGAACGCTTCACAAGAAAAAAGCATGATCACAGCTTTCCGTCTGCTGCTGTGGAGTACTGCCTTTCCAGCGCAGGTATTCATACGGAGGATCTAGCTGCAGTAGCATTTTATGATAAACCTTTCCTGAAATTTGAGAGACTGCTGGAAACCTACCTTTCCTTTGCTCCAGCCGGACTGGCCTCCTTTCTTAAATCCATGCCCCTCTGGCTCAAGGAGAAGCTATGGATGAAAGAGATGATAGGTAAGCGGCTTGAAGGGTACAAAGGAGAGATACTTTTTCCTGAACATCATCAGTCCCATGCATCCTCAGCGTTCTTTCCAAGTCCTTTCAAGTCATCAGCCATCATAACAATGGACGGCGTCGGTGAGTGGGCAAGCAGTTCCTGGGGTATCGGAACAGAGAACAGAATTCAGTTGAAGAAAGAGCTTCACTTTCCACACAGTCTCGGTCTGCTCTACACAGCATTTACATACTACACAGGCTTCAGGGTTAATTCCGGTGAATACAAAGTAATGGGCCTTGCGCCGTACGGAGTTCCAAGGTACGCTGACCTTATACTAAGTGAATTGATGGATCTGAAACCTGACGGCAGCTTCAGGCTGAACATGGATTATTTCAACTACTGTCAGGGCCTTACCATGACATCAGGTAAATTTCACAGTCTCTTCGAAGGGCTTCCCAGAAAACCTGAAAGTCCTTTAACACAGCGGGAGATGGATCTGGCGGCATCGGTTCAGAAGGTTGCTGAGGAGGTAATGCTCAGAACTGCCCGCCATGTGCGTAAAGAAACAGGAGAGAAGAACCTCTGTCTCGCAGGGGGTGTTGCGCTGAACTGTGTTGCCAATGGTAAGATTCTCAGGGAAGGCATTTTTGAAGATATCTGGATTCAGCCTGCAGCAGGGGACGCAGGAGGCGCCCTGGGAGCTGCGCTCTTTGCATGGTATCAGGTGTACGATGAAAAAAGGTCTCCTGATGGTGTATTCGACAGCCAGAAGGGTTCCTATCTTGGGCCTGAGTGGTCAGATATTGAGATCAGTGAGTTTCTGGAATCAAGAAGTATTCCTTACCTGAGAATGGACGAGGATACCCTGATAAGCAGAGTTGCAGACCTTCTCAACTCGGAGAAGGTTGTAGGCTGGTATCACGGTAGAATGGAGTTCGGGCCAAGGGCTCTTGGAAACAGATCGATAATCGGTGACGCAAGGTCCGCTACCATGCAGTCAACCATGAATCTCAAGATCAAGAACAGAGAATCGTTCAGACCCTTCGCTCCATCGGTTCTGCTGGAGAACTGCAGAGAGTATTTTGATATAGACAGTGCCAGCCCCTACATGCTCCTTGTGGCTCCTGTGGTGAGCAGCAGACGAACTGCAATGACAGACCGTCAGAAGAGTCTTTTCGGTATTGAAAAACTCAGTGTTCCAAGGTCTGATATTCCTGCGGTAACCCATGTGGATTACTCTGCTAGGATCCAGTCTGTGGACGGTGTTCACAACCCCAGGTATGCAAAGCTTATTCGCAAATTCAGGGAACTTACCGGATATGGTGTTATCATCAACACTTCTTTCAATGTAAGGGGGGAGCCTATTGTCTGCACACCTGAGGATGCCTGGCTCTGCTTTATGAGAACAGGAATGGACGCTCTCGCTCTTGGTAATCATCTGCTTCTCAAGGAGGAGCAGCCTGAACTGGATGAGGATGTGGATTGGAGAGAAATCTATGAACTTGACTGATTTCCCTCAGTATAAAGAACAACTGTGGTTTAAGCGATCAAGAAAATATGTTCCAGGGGATAAGAGATCTTGTGGATGCAAAATTATTAAGCTCCAATACAATTACATAATGAGGTTTGCAGCTGAAATAGAGAGGTGTATGTGAACTCTGCTAACAACTCTTTTAAGAAACCTCTCAGAAAGTTCGGTTTCACAATGTTCGGCGCATTCGCTGTGCTGGCTTCCATTATGTATCTGAGAGAAAAGTCTTTCTGGTGGGTTTCAGGAGGTCTCTCTGTATTTTTTCTCTTTCCAGCACTATTGGTTCCAGGCATCCTTGCTCCAGTGGAAAAGGCATGGATGGCACTCGCCGGAGTAATGGGTTTTGTTATGACCAGTGTTCTCTTGACTCTTGTTTTCTTCATAGGAATTCTGCCCACCGGGCTGGTGATGAGACTCACAGGCAGAGACCCGCTAAAGAAGAAGCCTGAAAAGAGCGTTGACTCCTACTGGATAAGCGTAGCGGAAGACGGTCCCTGCAGCAGGCCTGATAAGCCATATTAAAAACTGTTATCGGGAGGTATGATGAGCAGACTGGGAGAAATATTCGAGTTCCTCAAGACCAGGAAAAAGTGGTGGCTTACACCGGTCATCGTAGTACTTCTTCTTCTTAGCCTTATTCTGGTCCTTACTCAGGGATCTGCCCTGGCTCCTTTCATCTACGCTATTTTCTAGTTTGTAATCAGGGAGGATACCCAATGAACATTCTGCCTTTCAAGTTCACTCTTAAGTTCATTGAGCTTTTCATGACAGGTCTGCTTCTTGTAAGCCCGATTCTTCTTTTTCTCATAGGTATACTTCTTATTATCGCTAAACTGACCTGCAGAACAGAGAAGTGGAAGAGCTACTCCAAGTCTGTCTATTTCATTTTAATTACTGCGCTGACAGTTGGATACGGCCAGACTGTTCCCAAAACCGGAAAGGGCAGGTTTCTCGCAATCCTCTCAGGTTTCGTAGGTGTTGTTTTAACCGGTCTGGTGGTTTCCGTTGCCATCAACTCTGTTATGATTTCTTGGCAGGCAACCCACGACACCTCTGTAGAAATGTTAATAGAAAGTAAACTTGAAACTATGGAAAGCAACACATTTCACCAGTCTCATTAGTATTCAGGCCTTTGCATCAGTATTCTATCTTAATCTTTCGCTTTTTCCTGCAGCTTTCCAGTTTCCATATCACATTTCATTTGTTCTCGATTACGAAACCTGATTCCCCGTTGTTTCAGGTTGGTTCTTCAGAGTAAGCTTTTGTTCTTCCCTTCCATCATCTATCTCTTTTTTTTCATTCTTTGTTTTTCATTCTTTCCCTTCTTCAGAGTGTTTATAGTTCCATATTTCACTGCAGCAATGACTTTAGATGTCTTCCTTGACAGG
>PDWJ01012471.1_pt1 | contig 11208 bp, 11 predicted proteins | sample 1430881 | NCBI WGS metagenome assembly PDWJ01 (sample SAMN01162460, study PRJNA174530) | Oral metagenome, whole genome shotgun sequencing project. | biome: Marine environment; feature: Marine mammal; material: Swab sample of the gingival sulcus; isolation source: swab sample of gingival sulcus... | reverse complement strand
CAATATACACTAATCAATGAAAATCCCACGTACTGCGCAACGAATAAACAAACCGGCAACAGGTAATTTTGCCAAGCTTTCTTTTAAAGATTAATTTTATATGAATATTAAAGTATTGCAGCAGGAATGTCAATAGTAGTGCTACTTATTCTTATTTAATTCAGCAATTCTCATTTTTGAAAAATATTATTTAATAATCAACAAGATACAAATATAGCCTTAACCTGAAAAATTTCATATTTTATTGATAATAAAAGATAAAAAAAACCTAAAATAAGAATTGCTGCACGTTAATTTTAAACATTGCAAAAAAGTAATAATAGTCGTAGAATAATGTCGAATTATTCTTGGGCGGAGCCTGTTTATCCGATTGACCCGCAACAATACGGTATGCACAAAGCCTTCGGCCCGCCCAAACCGATTACCCCGAAAACCGTTTTAACGGCAACACCTGAAAATCAGTTTGATCGTGCACAGCGGGATATTTATCCTAATGCTGTCAATCGTGTTAATGATCGTGTGGATAAGCCGCTACATTTGACTATCGGGCAATTTGCTGACAGTACTTATACAGGTGCATTATGGCGACAACGTAAAGCCAATTACTATGTCATTGGTGATGTTGACTACAGCAAAGCCAAAGATTATAAAGACGGTGACAATCAAACCGTTAACTACGGTTATGACCGCAAAGGCGGGGCATTAGTATTGGGACTGCTGCCTACGCTGACTATGGAACACCGCCTCACGTTGCTTTACGATGATATTGATGACGACAAACAACCGCAACACGTAATGGATCCGATTAATACTCGGCGTGTGATTGGCAAATATAACGGACGTTTCGGTGCTCAAGACAACAGTAATACCCTGCACTTTGAATTATCGGCGGTTGATTTAAAGCGTAACGCCAATAACTTTGACCTGCGCAGCAGCCCCAATCCTAAAACACCTAAAATCTTTATGGATGTTAAGCGACAAAAGTACGCCGCCGATATGCATTATAATTTTCAATTTAATAAACAAAACCGCAGCAGTATCGGTTTACACTATCAAGATGACAGCCACGATGCCAAACGTTTTATCAAAACGCCTAAAGGCAGTATGCAAAACGGCTATCGCTTTCCCGATGTCAAAACAAAAACCACCCGTTTATACGCCTCGCATGAATGGCAGCCGACAGCACAACATAGTCTAAAAGGTGCCTTGGATTACACGTGGCAGAAGGCTAATCCGCGTGCTGCTAACAAAAAGTTTATTGCCGGTAAAAATCCGCAAACTGGCCAGCCGATAACAATATCATCAGCAGGCTTATGGCAGAATTATTATGGCAAAAAATTGGCTGGAGATATTAAACAAGATGGGCTGTCAGGCAAACTACGTTATACCTTTACAGCTACGCCCAATCAGCAGTTTTATGGTGAATTGGCAAGCCTTTACCGTATGCCGGAAAATCCGGAACGTTTTGCCGTTTTACCGGGGCCCGGTAAAAATAAGAAAAATCCCATCGGCAAAGGCTGGGCAGATAATCCGTGGATTGAACCTGAACGCGAAAATCGCTTAACCTTGGGTACAACATTAAATGGTGCGCTTAACCTTGGGTACAACATTAAATGGTGACGGTTGGGGCGGTTATCAAACTACCAAGCAGGATGATTATGCTTCGGCGTGGCAGTTAAGCGGTGAAATCTTTTACGCCGATATTGATGATTTTATTACCTTAGACCGTTATCGGGGTAAGAAAAAACCACTAAACAATAATATCATCAGTCGTAATGTGGATGCCAAACTTGCCGGTGTTAATTTGGATTACCGGCAAAATTGGACGCAAAATCTTTCCAGCTCATTAGGTTTGCACTACCGTTACGGACAAAACAAAACCGATGATCGACCGCTATATCAAATCGATCCTTTTGCAGCTGATTTAAGCCTTGATTGGCAGGATTATTTTGATGGTGGCAGCTACAGTATCGGTTCGCGCCTGCGTTATCAGAAAAAACAAAGCCGGCGTGACGATAACCCGCTGACCGGTTTAGGTATTGATAATGAAACTGACGGATTTACCACGGTAGATGTCTACGGGGGTGTCGAGTGGAAAAATAATATCGGTGTCAGCTTAGGTGTTGACAATATCTTTGACAAAGAATATGCCGAATATATCACCGGCAGCCACGTCGAGTCTATTGCGCCGGCAGTGGTTAATGCTCCGGGACGGACATTTTGGTTACGACTCAATGCCGCATTTTAATAGACAGCGGGTTATTTAATTTGCCCCGTAATAGAAATGAACTGATGCCATTGCATATATTTTACTATTTAACCTCAACTGGAGAAAATCATGAAACGTAGAGAACTTTTAAAAACAGCTGCTTATACCACGTTGTCGGGTCTCGCTGCCGGACAAATGCCTTTGGCTTTTGCAGACGATAAAGCTTCAGCTTTATCAACCGTTTGGGGTGCTCCGGTTGCGCCTGCGGTGCTGCTGGGTGTTGCCGCCAGACGCGGACAACTTCATAAAACTGTGCCTTATAAAGTCAAAGTTTGGCGTACGCCTGACCAGTTACGTGCCGCGGTTGCCAAAGGTACGATGCCGGTGACGATGGTACCCAGTTATGTGGCAGCTAACTTTTCTAACCGTGGTAAAGATGTGGTGCTTGCCAATATTATGACATTCGGTCTGTTACAAATGGTGGCGCGCGATAATAAGCTCAACAGTCTTGAAGACTTGGCCGGTAAATCCATCGTCATGCCGTTTAAAAACGATATGCCTGATTTGGTCTTACAAATCCTGTGTAAGAATGCCGGTATTGATTTTGCCGCCCTAAAGGTGCAGTATGTGACCACCCCGCCGGAAGCGATGGCGTTGTTTTTAAAACAACGGGCGGAATTAGCTTTCTTACCCGAACCGATGACTACCGGTGCTATTTTTAAGGGCAAAATGAGCGGGCAAAAAGTGGTGCGAGCCCTGGACTTCCAACAAGAGTGGGGGCGGATAATGAAAACCAAACCACGTATCCCGCAGGCCGGCCTGCAAATTGAACGCAGTTTTTACCAAGCCAACCAGCCCATTATTAATCAATTGTTAGACGATATCAGCGCCGCTGCTGCGTGGATTGCCGAAAATCCGCAAAGTGCCGCCGAGATTGGCACCAACTATCTGCCGTTACCCAAACCGATTTTGGCAGCTGCCCTGCCTAATGCCTATTTAACCGGCACCAGAACGGCTGATATTGCCGATGAGATTTTATTCTTCTTCGAACAAATGTATAAACTCAATCCAAAGATTGTCGGTGGTAAAATGCCAGGTAAAGCATTATTTAATCTATAGGACTCTCCATAAAATATGTAGTTCGAGTAAAGAACGAGGAATAGTGTTGCCGCTAATTTTTGACAGTTTAATTAGATAGGCGAAAATTGTTAACAATCCCGCTACTCTTGAGTGATCGGATAAACATATGACGCAGCCTGTCCAGTCGTGGGCTGTTTGCCGAAATAGGTATTTTGCAAAGCTTTTTATAAAACTTTATCTATAAGATTTTGTTTTTATTTGTATGCCTTTGAAGTTACTGTGATATGCTTAGTACTTATTGATATTTAGTGGTTTAACAGGTGCACATTGCTATCTATACTTACGAATACCACCCTATCACCGATAGGTGTAATTGGAAGTCAAACAAGATATTTCTTGATATAAATTGGGATATTTTACAAATGGAAAAAATAAGGGGAATGAGCGTGTTAGAACTCCTGAACAAGCAATGGGGCTGGCTTGTTTAGAAAGATATCCTAATTTAAATATTGCAGTATTAGCAATATATATCAAATTATTGCAAAACTTGCTTATTTTTTCAGATGCTATCATACTAAGGTGGACATGGCTTTTGATTACACCACTTTCTTACAAAATTTAACGACGCATCCCGGCGTATATCAGATGCTAGACGATGATAAGCATATTTTGTATGTGGGTAAGGCCGGTAATCTAAAAAAGCGTATTAGTAGCTATTTTAGACAAAGCGGACTATCAATAAAAAATCAGTCTTTAATGCGCCAGGTCGTTGATATCCGTATTATCCTGACACACTCGGAAACCGAGGCGTTAATTTTAGAAAACAATCTTATTAAGCAGCATCATCCGAAATACAATATTCTGTTGCGCGATGATAAAACTTATCCTTATATCCATCTGACCAATGACAAGTATCCGCGCTTAAAATTTTATCGCGGCGGACGGGCTGCCAAAGGCAAATATTTTGGCCCTTATCCCAGTGCCGGAGCGGTAAAAGAAACCCTGGATATTATGCAAAAAGTCTTTCGTATTCGTACTTGTGATAATGTGTTTTTTAAAAATCGCTCACGTCCTTGCTTACAATATCAAATAAAGCGTTGTACCGCGCCTTGTATGAATTTGGTTAGTCAGGCCGATTATCAGGCACAAATTGACCAGGCAATTATTTTTTTAGAAGGTAAAAATGATGAGCTGCTATCAACGATTGAACAAAAAATGCAAACTAGTGCGGAGCAGCTGGATTTTGAAGCGGCCGCCTTATATCGTGATCAATTACAGGCTTTACGTAAAATACTGGAAAAACAATATATCAGCAATGACAAAGGGGATGCCGATGTGATTGCCGTGGTACAAGAACATACTGCTACTGTGGTGCAGGTTTTCTATTATCGCGGTGGACGTAGCCTGGGTACGCAGTCATATTTTCCCAAGGTCAGACATAATCACGAAGTAGGGGAGGTGTTGCAAAGTTTTATTGAGCAAATGTATTTAAATAAAGCCCCACCCAAAGAATTGATTACCAATTACCCGGTTGAAGGTAAAAAGGTCTTAGCGCGTTTTTTTAGTGAAAAATATAACTTAAACGTTCGCTTTGTCCATCAACCGCGTGAACATCGTGCCCGATGGTTAAAATTAGCTGTTGATAATGCCAATCTGGCATTATACCGTAAGAAAATTTCAGCAATGACGCTAACAAAACAGTTTGAAGCTTTATCAGCGGCATTGCAGCTCAGTGAACCTCCTAAACTGATGGCATGCGTTGATATTAGTCATACACAGGGAGAAGCAACGGTGGCTTCCTATGTGGTTTTTAATCAAAACGGCCCTAAAAAATCCGATTATCGCCAATATAATATTAAAGACATTACCGCCGGTGATGATTATGGCGCAATGAAACAATTGCTAAAACGACGCTTCATGCGTTTCTTGCGTGACAAAAATAATCCCGATATAGAAGAAAAAGTGCCAGACATTTTGTTTGTTGACGGTGGGCTAGGGCAGTTTCACGTTGCCGAGCAGGTTTTTAAGGAGTTAGGTATTACGCAAGTTTTATTAATAGGTATTGCTAAAGGTGCCGATCGTAAAGCCGGTCTGGAACGCTTAATTGTCGGTAATGAAAAATGTTTTGTTAAATTAAAGGCAACTGATCCCGCCATGCATTTAATACAACAAATTCGTGATGAATCGCATCGCTTTGCCATTACCCGACACCGTAAAAAACGAGATAATAGCCGCCTGGATTCCGAATTAAAAGGAATTGAAGGAATTGGTAATAAACGCCGGCAATCTCTGTTAAAATACTTTGCAGGTATTAAAGGAGTAAAGCGTGCCGCCGTTGAGGAACTACAAAAAGTAGAAGGCATCAGCCCTGCATTAGCTGAAAAAATTTATGATTATTTCCATTAAATGATGCATAAATTTAATAGGGCAGGGCGGTTTTCTTATAATATAATATTAACTGCTAAATATAATCAATGAGGTTTGAGAATGACAACAGGGAAAATGAATTTTGCATTAAAACTTACCGTTTTTCGGGTGTTGTTAATTCCAATGTATTTGCTAATTTATTTTATGGATTTCCCTTTTTCCAATTGGGTGGCATGGGGGATTTTCTCTATTGCTTCGATAACTGACTTTTTTGACGGCTACATTGCCAGAAAGTATAACCAAAGCTCGAAATTTGGTGCTTTATTAGATCCGGTTGCTGATAAATTACTGATTACAGTTGTTTTAATTTCATTATTAGCCCAGCATAGTCAGGGTTTAGAAGGTATTTTTATTATGCTTTGCACGGTTATTATTATCGGCCGCGAGATAGTTATATCCGCTTTGCGTGAATTTATGGCTGGCCTGGATATCCGCAACGCCGTTGCCGTACAGTATATTGGCAAAGTGAAAACCACGGTACAAATTTTTGCCCTCGGTTTTTTGATTGTTTATGATAAAACATGGTTTATTCCAACAAAACAAATTGGCTGGCTATTACTGTTTATTGCTGCTGTTTTAACGATATGGTCGATGCTGGATTATTTTAAATCGGCATTTGCGGCGCTTACAAAAAATAATATCAATATTTATCAGTAAATTATATTATTTTTATGCCCGCCATTGTACTCTATCAACCGAAAATTCCTCCCAATACGGGCAATATTATTCGTTTTTGTGCCAATACAGGCATTGCCCTGCATCTTATTCACCCGTTAGGTTTTATATGGAATAACAAACAATTACGCCGTGCCGGATTGGATTATGCCGAATTTGCTGAAATTACTCACTATATGGATTGGCAGGAATTTTTAGCGAGAAATATACAACGTCGTAAGTTTATTATTACCACCAAAGGGACACAATCAGCTTATCAGATAGTTTTTCAAGCTGATGATATGCTTATTTTTGGTTCGGAAGACGGTGGTGTTGCTCCTGAGCATATGGCAGATATTGACCGGAAAAAATGGCTGCGGATCCCGATGAAAGTTACGTCACGCAGTATGAATTTATCCAATACTGTGGCAATACTAGGTTATGAAGTGCTGCGGCAGCTGGGTTTGCCGGATTTATACTAGCTTATACTAACTTATACTGATTTGAGTTTAATGCGGGGCCAAATTTGCTTTTAAAAAAGCCATAATGTCCAGCGACTCATACAACCACTCAATATCATCACCGCGAGTAATCTGTAAGCATGGTACGGTACTTTTGCCGCCGCCGTCTTTTAGGGTTTTGGCGGCACTGCGCCCAGAAAAAGTATTTTTTAAGGTAATGCCATTGGCATCAGCGTTTTCTAAATCTGCCGGATAGCCTAATTCAAGCAGCGTATTTAAGACACGATGGCAATAGGGGCAATACGGTGAGTAATAAAGTGTAAGTTGTTCCGGCGTTAAATATTAACTTCGCATAATATATATTATGTTAAATTAACTGTGCATAATAATTAACTTCATATTCTTATTGAAAGCTTTGCACAAACTGCCGAACAGGTCAAATTCGAGGTGCACGGCGTGCATGATTCTTTGTTATTAAGGGTAAAAATCAAATTGTTGAGTTTCCTTATTCCAAATCCATTTATCAAACATAAAATAACCGGTGGTATAGAAAAAATATTTGTTACCTTGCCCCGAAAAGCGAAAACGTTTTAAGGGATAGGCTAAAGGTAGTTGTTGATTAAGTTGGGCTTTATCCTCAACCGATAAATTTTCCAGCTGCTGAGGATATCGCTTAAATTGTTGATAATGAGCGGTCAAAGTTTTAACAATTAACTGCCCTGCTTCGTTACGCCATTCATCATTTAGTTGATGTAAAGGGCTGATTAAATAATTTCCTAGAAAAACGCCAATAATTATCGCTGATTGACGTAATTCTTTTTGGCTTATTGTTTTTTTGTATAATATTTTAATTAGCAAAAAAGGCAGGTAAAAAAGGCCGCTGAAAGCCAATAGTAATTGTATCAGGATGAAAAAAGGTGCAAATAAGATAAACATATTAGCAAACAATAATATTTCTGCCAGCCAGCCGGCACAAACAATCAGCAAAGTAATTATTAAGGATTTTATGAATATTTTCATCGCCATTCATCAGCCGCCTTTATTAATCAGTATATTTGCCAATAATGTCATCTTTGAGTAAAATGACGGTGTATTTTTAAATATCGGCCAATTCAATAAATGCTGCTTCATCAAGTACTTCAATACCCAAAGTTTGAGCTTTAGTCAGTTTTGAACCGGCTTTCTCCCCGGCAATTAACATATCGGTATTTTTCGAAACGCTGGATTGTACTTTTGCCCCCAAACGCTTTAAAACCGCCTTGACTTCATCACGGGTCATTACCGCCAGCATTCCGGTCACCACCACTTTTTTATTAGCAAAAAAGCCTTCACTAACAATCGCCGATTGCTCGTTTGTTGGTGTCACACCCAAAGATAATAATTGCGTAATGACCTGGCGATTATGCGGTTCGGCAAAAAACTGTACAATATAATCAGACATCACCGGGCCGATACCCTCGATATTTTCTAACGCCTCTTTTGTGGTGGCATAGAGGGCGGCAAAATCAGCGTAATGCTCGGCAAGGGTTTGTGCCATCACTTCGCCAACCTCGCGGATACCCAAAGCAAATAATAAACGGGCGAACGTCGGCTGTTTGCTGGCCTCAATCGCTGCAATCGTATTGTTAGCCGATTTCTCTGCCATGCGCTGTAAGCCACTGAGTTGCGAGGCGGTTAATGTGTATAAATCGGCAGGCGTACGAATCAGCTGACAATCAACCAATTGCTCAATAGCTTTTTCACCCAGCCCGTCAATATCCATGGCTTTCCGTGAAACAAAATGAATAATCGCCTGCTTACGCTGGGCCTGGCAATAAAGCCCGGCAATACAACGGGTAACAGCTTCGCCTTCGGGCTTGACAACCTGACTGCCGCAAACCGGACAAACTGTCGGCATAATGAAAGGCTGGCTGTCAGTTTGACGATATTCAGGGATATAGCGTACAACTTCGGGAATCACATCGCCGGCACGGCGGACAATAACCCTATCCCCTACCCGAATATCTTTACGTGCCAGCTCATCGGCATTATGCAATGTGGCATTGGTGACTGTCACTCCGCTTACCTCAACGGCCTGTAAACGGGCAACAGGCGTCAGTGCACCGGTACGGCCAACCTGAACATCAATAGCCAGGACTTTGGTAGATTTTTCCTGTGCCGGAAATTTATGGGCAACCGCCCAGCGTGGCGCCCGGCTGACAAAGCCTAATTGTAATTGCACAGCGGTTGCGTTAACCTTATAAACCACTCCGTCAATATCATAAGGTAAACTGTCGCGTATACGCAGTATCTCCTGATAATAAGCCAAGGGTTGGCAAAAGTTTTCTCTCCCTTGGCTATTTGTGCTTTATTAAGTCGCGCAAAACCCGCTTTAGGCATAAAAACCTCGCCGCGCACTTCAATAACCGGCGGGAAGTCCCCGTGTAGTTTAAGCGGAATAGCCCGAATGGTTTTAATATTATTAAGTACGTTTTCACCCACCTGGCCGTCGCCGCGTGTCAAGGCTTGTACTAATAAGCCATTTTCATAACGCAAAGACATCGCCAGGCCGTCTAATTTCGGTTCACAAGCATAAGTGATTTCGCTATTTTCCGGTAAATGCAGGCGTTCCAGAATACGTCGATTAAAATCGCTCAGCTCCGCTTCATTAAATACATTATCCAGCGACAGCATCGGTAGCGCGTGTGCCACACTGTCAAATTGTGCCAACAAGCCGCCGCCAACACGCTGTGTCGGTGATTCAGGTACAATAATTTCAGGGTGTTGTGTTTCCAGTGCTTTAATTTCACGGACAATGTCATCATAATCGGCATCGGCAACCAGTGGGTTATCCAGAACATAATAGTGATGATCATACTCGCGAATCCGCGCCACTTGTTCACGATAGTGCTCAATGATTGCGGCGGTAGTCATTTTGTATTAAAGCCTGATAACTTTGCTCGAACTGCTCAATGGTTTTTTTTATCTTATAAAGCGTTTTATCTTTCAAGGGAATACGGTTAACATCACACAACTCAGCATCTAACCGCTCACGTAACTCATCCAGAACAGACACCATCAATTGAAAATAAGATAATTGATTATCTCCGTCAGCAATGGGTAATTCCATCACAGCCATTAAGCCGTTGGTCGGGCGCATTTCTTCAGGATGACCATCAAAGGTGTGCGGGCGACGGATATTGACAATACGAAAAGCAATCTCGTTTTCCCGGTTAGGGACAAAATAGCCAAAAATACGATTTTCACTAAAAGCAAAGCCCAACTCATGCATTACTTGAAATAACTGCAGGTTGTCGAACAGATGTCCCGGTTTTGCCAATACATTGAGTATAATATTTTTACTGGGTAAATCAATATGTGCCGGTGGTTGATAAGTTGGTTGTGCAGGCTGCATAACAATTCGTTCACGGCGCATAAAACGCCAGACACCAAAAGCAAGCAACAAAGCGATTACCATAAACACAATGCGCGTTATCCAAATTAAAGTTTCTGGTTCTATATCCACAAAATCAGTTGGTTACTTAATGTTAAAAAAAGTCTATTTGTAAAAGACGGTTATTCTAGCATACATAGGCCACTTGACTCTAGCGTCAATCAGGGAATATTTTTTAATTTACGGTAGACTGCCTATCTGGTGCCGCTGTCAGTCAGTGTTCGCTCACTTCGTCTGATAAAAAGCCGGATTTTTGGAAATAGTAATTCATTACTATGGTGGTAATTTGGTGGTAATTTATTTGTCAATGCGTAAAATAACTGTCTTATTAACCACCACTAATAAAAAAGATAATGGATAGCGTTACCCAAGTTTTACTCGGTTCTGCCGTTGCCGCTACTATTGCTCCCAAAGGCTATCGTAAACGCGCTATTTTGACAGGGGCTGTATTAGGTACGTTGCCTGATTTGGATGTATTCGTACATTATGCCAATGACGTGGATAATTTTACTCACCATCGCGGCTTTTCGCATTCGTTATTGCTGCTGCCAATTTTTGCGCTGGTTTTATTGCCTTTGCTGCGACGATTTTACCGCTTGATGACGTGGGGTCAGCTCTATTGGCTGATTATGTTGCCACTGGTAACCCATCCGTTGCTGGACGCCTTAACCGCTTACGGTACGCAGTTATTTTATCCGTTTACGGTTACGCCGACGTTTTTTGCGTCTATTTTTATCATCGACCCGCTTTATAGCCTATGGCTGCTGACGGGAGTTACCCTGTATCTGTTTTCCCCACGCCTGCGCTGGGTGAATATTGCCGGACTGATCATCAGTACGTTGTATTTATAGTAATGCTAATAAATTTTCGCTACAATATGCTTATTTGTAATTTTTAGTGTAATTATGTATCCCAAGAGTTTTAGAGAAAAGGTAGTTTTAGCA
>PDWJ01005001.1_pt1 | contig 11211 bp, 5 predicted proteins | sample 1430881 | NCBI WGS metagenome assembly PDWJ01 (sample SAMN01162460, study PRJNA174530) | Oral metagenome, whole genome shotgun sequencing project. | biome: Marine environment; feature: Marine mammal; material: Swab sample of the gingival sulcus; isolation source: swab sample of gingival sulcus... | reverse complement strand
GACCGGGCGCAGGGCGTCGTCGACGACGTGGACCTGGGTGTTAGCGATGGGTTTCCCGATGGTTACCGGGCCCGTGGTGCTTACCTCGTCGAACGTCGAGTAGGTCGTTGTCTCGGACGGTCCGTACAGGTTGAAGAGGCGGGGATGGTGGGGCAAGCCCAGAACCCTGTCGGCGAGGTCCCGGGTGAGGGGTTCGCCGGCGAGGCAGATCGTCCGCACCGTCGGGGGCACCCCGGCGGCCAAGAGCACGCCCATCGCGGAAGGAACCGTGTTTACTAGGGTGACTTTGAGACGGTCAAGTTGTCCGGCGGCCTCGGTTGCGTCGTCGACGAGCGCCACCGTCCCACCGCCGGCAAGAGTGGCCAGGATCTCGAAGACGCTGAGATCGAACCCGATGGAGGTAGCGGCTAGCACCGTCTGGTTCCCCAGGTCGAAGGTCTCGACCGCCCAGCCGGCGAGATTTGCCAGGCCATCGTGGGTGATGGTCACACCCTTGGGCGTCCCGGTAGAACCGGAAGTGAATAGCATGTAAGCCGGGTCATCCGAGGAACGGGCCACCGGGCGGCGCGCAGCGGCGGTATCTGTCGGTGCCGGGAGGGTAACGAATGCAATCTCACCCGGACGCGTCGCCGCACCAGGATCCGTGGTGACGATCAGCGTCATGTTGGCTGCTTGAGCGATGGAGCGCAGTCTCGCGTCCGGGTAGGCCGGGTCGAGCGGGACATAGACGGCCCCGGCCTCAAGGATAGCGAGGAGCGTCGCGACGAGATCAGTTGTACGGGGCATGTGCAAGCCAACTCGGTCGCCGGGGCGCACACCGTTGCGTTCCAGCATCGCCCTGATGGAGGCGGATTGCTCCTGGAGTGCTCTGTACGTGAGCTCCCCGGCACGGTGACGAACCGCGACCTTCGTCGCGTGTGTGGTTGTGGCGGCGCTAATACGAGCGACGACGTTGTTGTAAGTGGTACGAGGTTGGCCGGCTCCGAGTTGCTGGAGGTCGGCGTCTGTCTTTGATCCGGTCGATGAAGCTTCAATGACCGGGGCGCTCGGTTGGCCGAGCAAGACCGGGCTCATGGCGCGAATCACATCGGCGAGGACTTGAGTGAATGACGAGGACGCGATTTGCCCGTCGTACTCGAAACGGAATCGGACCCCCGTCGGCGTGGAAAGAACCCCCACAGCCAGCGCAACCCCCGTGGTCCCACGGCCGAGGGGAATCACGCGTGCGGAGGAGCCGAAGAGGGACACTAGCCCTGGCAATTCGCCGGCGAGAATGGTGCTGCTGCCATCAACAGGGGCGTGGTGGGTGACGAGCACGTCGTAAAGCGGGTTGCGCCCGGCGATGCGGTGTGGATGCGCCTGAGCGACGACGGCTGCCAAGTCGACCGGCCCCCGGGTCAGCAGCGACGCGACGACGGAGCCAATGTGGTCGATCATTTCGTTAAAGGTCCCCCCACCACCCGTGGACAGATGCAGGACCTGAGGGTGGACGGCGTACCCAACGGGCGTGTCTGCGCTGAGCCGATGCGTCAGGGGAACACCAACACAGAGGTGGTCCTGCCCGGCGACCCGTCCTAGCGCGGCCACCAGAAGGGAAAGCCACACGGTGAACGTCGAGGTTTCACGATCGGCGGCAACGACCTCGACGTCGTGAGCGAGCGGGGAAAGGTCGATGTCGATCACGCCCGCCTCCTCAGCGCTCTCGACGGGTGGGAAGGCATAGACCGGTGGCTGGTCGCCGAGCGTGCGCACCACTTCGCTGATACCCGGCGCGGCGTCGGCGACCGCGGCGCTCTGGTCACGGTGGAAGGCCGCGAGCTGGGACTTGGCTGAGCCCAACGACGGAATAGGCCCGCCGGTCAAGGTGCGAAGGATTTGGCGTAGCGATCCCTGGTCAAGGACCCCGTGGTGTGCCCCGAGCGCCAGCGCGTGTCCGACGGGCAGAAGCGCAACGCCAGCCCAGAGCCCGCCGCTCGTAGCCCGGGCCTCTCGGTCCAGGACCCAATCGCGTAGCGTCCGCTGCGGGTCGGCTGACCCCGCGAGGTCGAGGTGCTCCAACTGGATTGTCGGCTCGGGTGGAACGACTAGCGTGGCCTCACCAGTGCGGGGGTCCGTAGCAAAGCGGCCAGCCAGTGCCGGATGCGCCCGGAGTACCCGTCCGAGGGCACAACGAACCTCGTCGAGGTCCCAGGGCTGCTGCGCGACGAGGATCCGCGCCAGGACCCCGACCGAAGAGTCCACGGCCGCATCGAGTGAGCTGAGCAGGGCCGTCTGCTGCGGTGTGCATGGCAGGACCAGGCTGTGCCCGGCGTTATTGTCGTCGGTGGCACCAGCTTGCTGCGCGGTGAGGGTGGCCCCTGCGGGCTGCTCGTTGAGTGTTTCTGCGTGCCGCCGCAGGGTAGATTCGACGATCTCCTCGACCCGGGCCCCACGCAGCATTAGGCGAAGGTCAGGCCCGGGGGAGATCTTGCTCCCGATCATCTCGCGTACGGTGAGGGCCTGCAGGGAGGTGAGTCGAACCGGCTTTCCTTCCGCGGGCAGTTCGGACGCGGCAGCAGCGAGCGCGTTCGCGACGATGAAGTAGGCGCTGGGCCGCGAGGGGAACGCCGCCGCGACGTCAGGCTCCGACAGCACGTCAGGCTCCGACAGCGTTGAGTCGGCACCGGTCCGCTGTTCCACGAGGCCCGATCTCGGACGCACGTCGGCCAAGATGTCGAGTTTGCCGCAGTCCAGGGCGCTCGCTGTCGGCTGACGGCGCACCTTGCCGCTGGAGGTCTTGAGTACCTCACCCTTGCGCACTAGGACGACGCGGTCCGGTATGACGCCGCTGGCGTCAGCGGCGGCCGGGACGAGCGTTCCGATGATGTCGTTGATCTGGTCCGTGGCGGTGTTGGCGGCCAGTTCAGAGATGATGATGACGTCCTCGTCAGGCTGGACCGCGATGGTCGAGCCTGGACGCAGTCGCGGATCCTGCTCGACAGCATGCTCGACGTCATGGGGGGCGATGTTGCGTCCAGCGATGACGAGCAGATCCTTGAGCCGGCCCACGACAAACAGCTCATCGCCCTGAAGGAATCCCAGGTCTCCGGTGCGTAGGTAGCGGGCGCCGTTGAGGACGGGCCACGTGCGCTTAGTGAGTTCTGGACGGTTCCAGTACTCGGTCGCGGCACTCTCTCCGGTGACGAGGATCTCTCCGACATGGCCCTCAGGCACGCGTTCGAGGGTGTCGGGGTCGCATATCATCACCGACTGCTGTGGGTGGGTTCGTCCCGATGAGACCAGTGTCTGGCCATGGTGTGAGCGCAGACCGCGCCCGCTGGCTAGTTCATCCGGGTCAAAGGTTCCCAGGTGAGCGCCCGCTCCAGGTGTGGCTCCGGTGACTAGAAGAGTGCTCTCCGCCAAGCCGTAGCATGGGTACCACATGTCGGCGGTGAATCCGGCTTCAGCAAAGCGGTGCGCAAACTGCCCTAACGTGTCGGCTCGCACAGGCTCAGCGCCGTTGAACATCAAGCGTAGCCCACTGAGGTCGAGGCCCGCGATGTCCTCGTCCGTGGCTCGACGTGTGCACAGGGCGAAGGCGAAGTTCGGGGCACCGCTCGCGGTGGCTTCGTGCTCTTGCAAGGCGCGCAACCACGACAGGGGATCGGCCAGGAAGTCAAACGGCGACATCAAGTGTACCGGGAAACCGTGCCAGATCGGTGCCAGAACCCCGCCGATGAGGCCCATGTCGTGATAAGGTGGAAGCCAAATGACTGCGGAGTCGCCCTCGTGCAGGTCGAACCGTTCGCCAATGATGTCGAGGTTGTGGGATAAATTGCGGTGACGCAGAACAACGCCCTTGGGTGCGCCTGTCGACCCGGAGGAGTACTGCAGGAACGCGAGGTCGTCGTCCGCTGGGAGTGTCACCGGAGCCTCCTCCGCCTCGTCATCGGCCGCCACCCACGAGATGTGCGCAAGGTCCGGTACGAGAGAAACGATGCCTTCTCGCGCCTGGATCACCTCGGGGGTGGCGACGACCACGGAGGCTCGGCTGTCCAAAGCCACACCTACGATGCGCTCCATGGCTGCTTCCGACCGCGAGCCCGCCGGCGGATAGACCGGGACGGCGACCAGGCTGGACAAGAGGCAGCCGTAGAATGAGGTGACGTAGTCCACGCCGGGCGGAAGGACCAGCAGGACGCGCTCTGCTGGGGTTGTGAGTTGACGGAGCCGACCTGCGACGCGGCGGGCATCATCCAGAAGCCCCGCGTTCGTTACCACACGTCTGTTGGTCCTGTCGCCAAAGGTGAAGGCGACGCGATCAGGATGCACCGCGGCGCGATGCAGAAGCATCGAGACGAGGGTGCGGGCGGTAGGCATTATACTCCTTGAAGAGGAACGTCCGGGGAGTGATGAAGGGTGGGCATATCAGTTCCCCCGTCCGCCGGATAAGGGGGGCAGAGCGCCTGGCGTACCCGCAATGGTGTGTGCGCTGTAAGCCGAGTCGGAATTGCCACATCGGGCGAGAAACGCAGTGAGTGGACGCTCTACTAGGTCCCCGGCGAATGTGTTCTCAACGTCCTCGATGAGGTGGATGATGTCCACAACGTCAGGCCCGTAGTGGAGGCGTACCACCGGGTGCAGAAAAGGGGTGATTTCGGCGTACTCTTCGGTCTGAGCACGCATGATGTTAAACGGGTCTGTGACAGCAGGGCCGAACTCGAGACTGATCGAGATCCACCGGCGGTCCTGGGCATTGTCCCGCATCCAGCCAAGAGTGACGTCCTCGATGTAAAGCCAGCCGTCCGAGTCGGCGACAGCGACGTCGGCGAAGTTACCAGGCTGCAGGAAAAGAGCGCTGGCGGTGTTGAGGCGCGCTAGGACGCGCTCACTCAACTCCTCCGTCCGCACGGACTCGAAGCCCTCGAGGCTGGGATTGAGCCGACCGGTTAAGAGATCAGCCAGCAGGCGCACGTCGTAGCGGAAACCGTGGATGAAACCAGATGTGTGCTTGCGGTAGTCCCGGCCGTGGGACAGTGCCCCCGCGAAGTACAGACCCGGCAGCCCGATGGCCTCGTACGACGAGTTGATAGCGGGGAACTTGCCGTTATACACCAACTCGGGTGCAGCCGAGTGGCTAAAAATACTATCATCGATGCGAAAGCCGGTGCAACAGATCACCCGGTCGTACCGGATAGTCGTGGTGTGGCCTCCGGCGTGAGTGTACGAGAGGTCAGCGTAGAGGCCATCCTCGCGGCGGAAAATTCGGGTGACCGTCGCATCCAGGGCTGCGTTCTGTGACTTCAACTGGTAAGTGTCCAGAAAGTTGTTGTTGACGGCCCGCAGATGCCCGACGTAATGGCTCTGCCAGGCGAAGCGGATCGGGTTGGGGCTGCACAAGTGGATCGTCGAGGCGAACGGGATAAGGGCATCCGCGGTCTCGAATGCGGAGTTTCCCTTGCCGAGGACGAGTACGCGCTGGTCGACAAAGCCTTCCGGGTCGGTGTCGAAATCGGCGTACTGTTCCGCGTGTTCGATGCCAGGGATGTCGGGAATATGAACGTCTCCGAATCCGGTGGCGATGACGACTCGCGCGGCCGTTCTTGTCTGCTCGTCGGAGCAGTGTAACTCGTAGCGACCCTCGGTCCGGCTGATTTGATCGACTCGAACGCCGCAACAGATGTTTAGTCCTGCCGAGTCGGCGTAGTCGCGCAGGTAGCGCACGTAGTCATCGGCGTTGGGAAAGTAGTCCGTCGAGTACTCGGGGAACACCGGTCGCTCACCATCGGCGAGCAAAGAGTTCCAGTCGTAGCGCAGTCTTTCCTGGCCCTCCTTCCCACCTGTGTGCACCTTGTTGATCGAGATTAACTCCCTGTGCCGCGGCATGATCTCGAATGTTGCGCCGGGCCGGGCGGCCTCCAGCACCCGATACTGGACTCCTGCTTCCTGGAGGCTGTCGGCCAGCTGGAGACCAGCAGGGCCTGCCCCGACGATGAGGATGGGGGCGTTCTCGAACTCGTTCATGATGCTACCTCGCTGTCATAGTTGCGTGTGAGGAGAAGCACTTGGACGGTAGGGTTGGAGTAGAGTTCGTAGCGCTAGGGAGTCGTCAGCCGATGCGCTACGAAGCGACTGGCGTACTTCAATGATCAGGGGCGGTTTAGCAGTAGGCGCTGGCATATTTGGCTGTAATCGCGGTGCTGAACCCCTCCGGTTATGTTGATGCGCCTTGCGCTTGCGTGGCCTGTGCGAAGAAGAGGCCACTATTGCACAATCCTAGTGATTCGGCAATCATGAGTGGGCCACCTCGTCGAGGCTGACAACATCTGCCGCAGCAGCGCACGATGAGGGGTCGTAGCCTTGCCGAGGGCGACAAGGAGCGTTTGATCTTGTTGCTGCAGGAAAGGGGACTCGATTGCACACCGACCAGGTCGAGGTAACGGTGACGGACCGTAGAGGGCCTGAGTCCGCGGCGTTGCGTACCGCGGAACTGTCCACCTACCGAGCACTTCGGATGGCCACCGACCCACTCGGAGGTTTGGTGGCTCGCGCTGCGGATTCCGACGTGGTTACCGCTTCAATCGGGCGGAAGCGCCTGGCTCTGGCACTCAGCCCGGAGGCCGTCCGCTCCATGTTTACCCAGCCCGAACTCTTCATCGCCGACGCTTTCCGCGAACTTCGCATGGGCTCCGATTCTTCCATGCGCCGTCTCGCTAGTGGCCTGCTGAAGCTCAATGGGCAGGAGCACCGACGTCACCGCGCGATCATGAAGCCAGCGTTCGCCATTCGCCGGGTGGACGGCCATGCCGACCAGATCGCGCGCTGCGCGATGGATGCAGTGAAGCGGATCCCGGTCGGCGCCCCAGTCGATGTCTCAGCGCTATTGTCCCGGCTGACCCTGGACATTGCGCTGCGGACGATCTTCGCCCTGTCCGTAGAGGATGAGGAGGGGACCCGGCTTCACCAACTTACGACCGAACTGCTGCGATGGGGATCCAATCCTTTATCGTTCTTAGTGCCAGTGCCAGTTCCCGGCTTCCCCTACAGTAGGCTTTGTAAGGCCGCCGAGGAGCTGGAGTCCAAGCTGGTGAGGATAGTGCGGGCCCGACGTGACGCTCGAACAGATGGCTCGGACGTGCTGAGTCTGCTCGTCAGTTCCGCAGGATCCGCTGCGGAAGGGCTCTCCGAAGACGAGTTGGTGGCCGAGGCGTACACCGCCTTCTGCCACGAGAGTTCCGCCGCCGCGCTTAGTTGGACGTTGCTGTTGCTTGACCAGAACCCACACATCCTCGAGACGGTCGCGGAGGAGGTGGGTAGGGTCGTCACACCGGGTGAATTGCCAAGTGTCGATGCCTTGAGCGCCCTTCCGATGTTGGATCGGGTGATAGCCGAGAGTCTGCGCCTGTTCCCGCCCGCCGCCTTCAGCCTTCGATACGCCGCGACCGACGGATCGCTCATTGGCGTGCCGGTTCGTCGTGGCACCACAGTCGTCTTCAGCCCGTTCGCCAGCCATCGGCGATCGACGTCCTTCCCTGACCCCCTGCGCTTCACTCCGGAGCGGTGGCTCGGTGCACGCCCCTCTACGTATGAGTACTTCCCGTTCGGTGCGGGACCGCACAATTGCCTCGGTCGTTCGTTCGCACTGCTGGAGATGCGGACGGTCTTGGCCACATGGCTACCAATGCTGAGTCTGCGCACTCCGGCGCCGGTGCAGGTCGACCCGGCGATCAGGATCTCGCTAGTGCCGCGCAACCACTTATGGATGGAGCGACGTGCCGCGGCCGACCGCCGTTACCCAATGCCGATCACCGGGGGCATCCGGCGATTCGTCACCTTGGGGGAGGGCTGATGTTTGGGTACGAGGGGGACGGGGTGAGTCAGTTCGAGCGCGTCGCCAGTTGCTACGACTCGGTCTTCGGCCGGAGGAGCAGGGTTGGGCATGCAACCGTGATGCGACACCTCCCAGGGGGAAGTCCTGGCCGAGTGCTGGACGTCGGGTGCGGAACCGGTACGCTTTTGTCGCTGTTGGCCGATCACTACGGCGGTGCCTGCGAGTTGTGCGGTGTGGACGCGGCGTCCGCGATGATCGAACAAGCCAAGATCAAGCTGCCGGGTTGTGCGCTGCTAGTCGGCGCCGCCGAGGCCCTTCCCCTCGAGGACGCCGACATGGACCTTATCGTGTCGTCTGAGTCCATCGGTCACTGGGCGGACCGTGACCGCGGGCTCTCCGAGGTAGCAAGGGTTCTGAAACCCGGCGCTCAGGCCCTGGTGGTCGAGCACCGGCCGCCGGCCGGGCTGCGGCGCGCCCTTTATTACACCGCGGGCAAGCTCCCACGCTATCTCTCGCCCGACGAGACTGCTGACGCGGCGCGACGGCAGGGCTTTGCCGGCTCGGTCTTCATTGACGGCGGGTACGTCGTCACACTTCTGCGAAAGGTGTCCTCGTGACGCAGGTGGCGATCGTCGGAGCTGGCCCGAGTGGCCTCATGCTGGCGGGAGAGCTCGCTCGGCTCGGTGTGTCGGTGCGGGTTGTCGACAAGCGGAGCGCGCCGTATGAGCACTCGCGGGCCTTCGGGCTCCAGCCGCGTACGTTGGAGATCCTCGATCAGCGTGGACAGGTTCAACGCTTCCTCAGCCGCGGGGTCAAATCCTCTGTCGTCTCGCTTGGGAAGGAGGGAACCTTGTCGATGAACATCCTGGATATCCCCCACCCATATATGCTCGTGATCCCCCAGCTAGACACCGAGGAGGGCCTGCACGATTGGGTGAGAGAGCTCGGTGTGGTGATTGAGCGGGGCGTAGAGGTGACGGGGTTGCAGCAGGACGAGTCTAGTGTCACCCTCAGCACTACCCGTCCTGAGGGGGAATCAACCCTCGAAACCGCGTATGTGGTCGGGTGTGACGGCGGCAACAGCGTGGTCCGCCGTTCGGCGGGGATTGCCTTCCGTGGGAAGGGCTCACAGTTCTCGGCGATCATAGCCGACGTCAGTCTGGCGGTGTCGCCTCCGGAGGAGGTCTTCGCGCGGCACTCCCGACGTGGGATGGTAGCCCTCATGCCGTTCAGGGATGGCTCGTACCGGATTGTCGTGCAGGACAACACACGGATGAACGTCCCGACCTCAACACCCGCGACGTTCGAGGAGGTCGTCGAAAGCGCCCGCGCGATCTTGGGGATCGACCTCGGTCTGCACTCACCGAGTTGGGTTTCCAGATTCCGGAGTGAGCAGCGGTTGGCTGACACCTATCGGCAGGGGAGGGTTCTGTTGGCAGGTGATGCGGCGCACGTGCACTCACCAGCGGGAGGCCAAGGCATCAACGTCGGAATCCAGGACGCCTTCCATCTCGGCTGGCGGCTGGCTGCTGTTGTCCAGGGTCGAATGCCACTTTCGGTGTTGGATACTTACGAAGCTGAGCTGCGCCCGGTGGCGCAGAGAGTCATTCGCCTTTCGGATGCCATCTTCCGGTTCAACACAGCTACGTCTCTTCCCTATCGGCTGCTCCAAAGAACGGTGAAGGAGGTGCTACTCCGGTCGCGCCGGGCGCAACGCTCGATGCTTGAAGACCTAGCCGGCACTGCGACGGTGCTCGCACAATGCCGTGGGGACGCGCCGGAGCGCGGGCGCCGCGTAGTCGATCTGCCACTGATGGTCGAGGGGCGGTCCGAGACACTGCATGCTCTAGTGGCCGCTGGAGCCTTTGTCGTCGTGACGGGGATGGAGAGCGAACGACGCATTAGAGAGGGCCTGGCCTCATACGTAGGGCTCGACCTCGTCGTGGCAAGTCGTACCGAAGACGGGTCCACCTCGACCTTGGTGGTTCGGCCAGATAGCTGTGTGTCAATGGCGCTTCGGCGTCCCTCTGTTGCTCAGCTGCAGGACGAGGTTGCTCGCTGGTCAGGGGAAGGCAGCAGAGCCGCGGTCGGCTGAGGACGAGCTGTGATAGGTCCACACGTCGAGTTGTGTCTGGATGGTGGGTCGGGTGTCCGTGGGCTCAGCCGAAGAAGCCGCGTTGTGCAACCGCATTCCGTTGGCGAGGTCGAGCAGGAGACGGGCCACACTGGGTGGATCTGGCGCGGTCGGGCGGAGGACAATGGTGAGAAGGGCCTCGAGGTAGCTAAGCTCCCGCTGCCAGCCTTGTTCTAGGAGCAGCCGCAGTTCGGGATTGCGCAGGTCTTCGATGAGCATCGCGATGCCCGCCCGTGCGTCGGTAGGAGCTTGAGGAGCCATGGAGGAGTCGACCCACGCTCGGAGTTCGGCCTGCGGGTCGTTTGATACCGGGCTGCTGGGAATTCTCTCGATCCACAGGCGGCTAAGCGCGAGCAGCACACCGCTTCGCGAGCCGAAACGCTTGATCAGCGTTGCTGGGTGCACGCCAGCCTCCCGGGCGGCTTCTTGCAGCGACCAGGATCCTGAGCGGAACGCCGAGCCGCTCGCTATGCGGTCAAGCAAGTCCGAATCGTCTACCAACCTGGGTCGGGCCATCGTGTGCGGTGCTCCTTCACTGTCACGGCGGAACCCGCTTTCTATCACGTGCAGAACACTGAGCGGCGGGATGGTTGTGGGTACCGAGTGCTGAGCGCAGACCTAGAGGGGCGACTCGGGGTGCTCTGTGCATGGTGTGAACTGGTCCCACTAGTGCCTGTGCATGGTCTAGCTAGTGCCTGTGCATGGTCTAGATAGTAGCTGTGAGGCTACTCCCATTCATCCTGAACCTCGTAGGCCCCCGTGGTGATGGCGCTCGTTGTTTTTCTTGGGGTGCCCGTGTGAGGTTCCTCAAGTTTGGCGGGTTTTATGCTATCGGGCGATCGCGTCGCGGATGGCTTGGTTGCGGATGTTGTGGTTGCCGAGGCGGTCATATTGTCCGCCGAGGTTGAACACGACGGAGTCTTGCCACGGCTGACGTAGCAGCGAATGGTGGTGGCCCAGCGTCCTTCGAGGGCGGCTGGTGGTGTGCCGTTTCCCCGGGGGGTGTCCCTATGGGGTTTGTCAAGCGGCTGGGGCCCGAGTGTGGACGGGTTGCTGGTAAAGGGGGGTGCGGTTGCGGAGCATGGCATGCAGGACGTCGACGCGGCGTCGAGGCAGGCAGATCAGGGCGGCGTTGTGTTTCTTGCCTTGCGTTGTGTTTGCGGTCGTCGTAGGGCGCGGGAGACGGGGTCGTGCAGGGACGCGAACGCGGATAGGAACAGGGCGCGTTTGAGCTTCTTGTTCCCGCCCTTGTTCGGGTGTTCGCCGC
>PDWJ01008052.1_pt1 | contig 11218 bp, 7 predicted proteins | sample 1430881 | NCBI WGS metagenome assembly PDWJ01 (sample SAMN01162460, study PRJNA174530) | Oral metagenome, whole genome shotgun sequencing project. | biome: Marine environment; feature: Marine mammal; material: Swab sample of the gingival sulcus; isolation source: swab sample of gingival sulcus... | reverse complement strand
GTTTTATTAAAAAATTGCTTGGATAAATGAGCCATAGCATATTCTGTTTTAGCAATCACTAAAAGTCCACTGGTGTTTTTGTCAATTCGGTGTACCAATCCCGGTCGTTCGTTGCTATTTTTAGGAAGTTGTTCTACGTGATACATCAAACCGTTTACTAATGTTCCTGAATAGTTTCCATGTCCCGGATGTACAACCATTCCGGCAGGTTTGTTAACAACCATTACCACATCATCTTCATAAACAATATTCAAAGGTATGTTTTCTGGAACTAATAAATCTTCAGGTGGAGGATAGGCTAATACAACTCTTACTACATCTTTGGGTTTTACTTTGTAGTTGGATTTCACCACTTTTTCATTTACCAATACATTGCCTGCCTTAACTGCTTGTTGTATTTTATTTCTGGAAGCATTTTCGATAAAGTTCATCAAAAATTTATCTACTCGAAGAGGTTCTTGCCCGTCGTGTGCCGTATAACTAAAATGTTCGTAAAATTCTTCTTTTTCGAGTTCTTCCATGGGGTTTAGTTTCATTCAGGGACATAGCGACTATCGCTATTTCCATCTCCTAATATCAGAGTAACAGTCTCATTTTTAACGACAAAATCACCCTCTTTTATTCTTTTTCCTTTATATGATAATCCTCTTACAACATCTTTAGCAATATCCGGAACATATTGGCTTTCTGAATTTATTTTAAGACCAAGAGACTGAAGGTGAGCTGAAACTTGACGTTTGGTTTTTCCATAGAATTTAGGAATTTTTACTTTTCTATAACCGGAAGGATTAATGGTTAAATATATTTTTCGTTTTTCCTTTACAAAGCTACCGGCTTTAGGTGTTTGGTCAATGATTGATTTTTTAGGAAAACTAGGATTGTAACTTGCTGAATCAATAACTTTAAACTCCAAGCTAAGACTATCCAATATTTGTTCTACTTGTTCCACACTTTTTTTGCCAAGGTCAGGAACTTCTATTTTTTGGTCATGATTGGTGTAGGTATTTAACCATTTAGATAGTAAAAATATTAATATTCCTATAATAACAACTGCCATAGCAAGTTGCTTTAAAAAAACTTTAGAAAAAATAAAACGAAAAATTTCCATACTGTTAAACTTTTGGACAAATGTACATTATAATTTTGAATTCCTGTAAAGACAGATAAAAATTGGTTGCTAGTGTTTGGCTTTTAGTTTGTTATTTTTGTTTCTGTGGTTTCTATTATTTTTTAAGTTCTGAAAGGTCACTTAGAAATAAATTTAAACAACTACTTAACGCCCGACTTCAGCCTTTGTTCTTCCAATTTTATCAAGAATACATCTTATCAATAAGTTCCTTATATTTTTGATAAATAGTCTTACGTTTTGGTTTAAAGGTTGGCGTCAATTCTTTTTCTTCCATACTAAATTCACGAGACATTAAGGTGAATTTTTTTACTTTCTCAAATTGAGCCAAACGTTTTTGTAAATCATTCACAATTCTATCGTATTTTTCAATAACTTTTGGGAGATGAATTAGTTCTTTAGCATCATTAAAAGAGATTTTCTTATGTAAAGCCCATGCTTTTAGAGCCTCAAAATTAGGGACTAAAAGTACTGATGGGAAAGGTTTTCCCTCTCCGGCAACTACTGCTTGTGTAATAAAACTGTGCTTTGTTAATACCACTTCCAAATGTTGAGGAGCAATGTATTTTCCTCCGGAAGTTTTTATTAAATCCTTAATTCTATCGGTAATAATAAGGTTTCCGTTTTCATCCATTTTTCCGGAATCGCCTGTTTTAAACCAACCTTCTTCATCAAAAACTTCAGCCGTTTCTTTCGGTTTATTATAATAACCTTTCATGACACCGGTTCCTTTAACCAGTATTTCATCATTAGCACCGATTTTTACTTCTGTATTTGGTAAAACTTTACCGACAGTGCCAAGTTTATAATTATTGAGTTCAGGCGAAGTAACCGTTGCGGTTGTTTCCGTAAGTCCGTAACCTATAAGGATAGGTAAACCGGCTATTCTGAAAAAAGAAGTGATATCATTTGCTAAAAAAGCACCCCCACACGGCATGAATTTTAGTCTTCCACCCAATTGCTGTCTAATTTTTGCAAACACTAATTTATCAGCAATACCATATTGTAAATTGGTGAAAAACGGTACTTTTTTCTGTTGGCTAAAATATTTTTCTGCTCTTTTTCCTACACGAACACTCCAGCGAAAAATTACTTTTTTGAAAACAGAAGCTTTTTGAATATTTGAATAAATTACCTGATATATTTTTTCATACAATCGAGGAACAGAACACATCACTGTTGGTTTTGCTTCTCTAACAATTTGAGCTATCTCTTTAGGATTAGAATTATATGTGTTGCACATTCCTTTATGCATAATATAAAAAGTCCAGCCTCTTTCAAAAACATGTGAAAGCGGTAAAAAAGCAAGAGAAGAATCCTCGTCTGTAAGGTCATACCTAAGGTCATGATTGACACAAACATTAACCAAATTACTATGGTCAAGCATTACTCCTTTAGGCTCTCCTGTCGTTCCGGAAGTGTAGATAATCGTCGCTAAATCCTCTATTCTAAACATTGATTCTCTTTCCTTGTAGGAAGAAGCTACTGTTGCATGATTTTGTGAAATCCAATCTTCAAAATAAACTGCTTTTGGATGTGTAAGAGTAACGTTCTTATCAAAAACAATGATTTTTTTAAGAGCAGTTTTATCAATGATTTTTAAAGTTTCATCATATTGTTGTTGCTCTCCGACAAATAAAATATGAATGTCAGCATCATCAATGATATATTTAGCTTGTGAATCTACATTTGTAGCATAAATAGGAACAGTTATAGCTCCAACAGATATAGCTCCTATGTCAGCAAAAGTCCATTCAGGCATATTTTGAGAATAAATACCTATTTTTTCCTGATGCTGAACGCCTTCTAAAAGTAAACTGTGAGCTACTTTTTTCATAAAAGAAAAACATTCTCCACCTGTAAATTCTACCCAAACATCATCTCTTTTAATGCGCATCATTACCTTTTGTTCGTATTTTTTCATACGATTAAGGACGAGTTTGCCAATATGATTTTCCATTATAGATTGTTTTACTATACAATTTTAAAATACCCTTTAAGTAATGAACTATAAAAAGTATTTAATTAGTATAAATAGGAGACAAAAGTAATAAATTGCAATGAGAAAATTATTAGAAAAAAGTAAAAAAATACTTCCGTAAAGTATAAATCTCAGGTGTATCACCTGAGATTTATAAAAATAGGGTTGATTTTCACTTGACTAAATAGTCAATTTCTATCACAATAAAGTTTAGTTTTATCGTTTGTTTCTTTCCTGTTGTTCTTGTGCTTGTTTCATTGCTTCTTCCAAGGAAACATAAATCATCATTTTCATCATGTTTTGCATATCAGGCATTCCTTCTTGTGCCGGTTGTTGCATGCTCATTTGTTGACTTTGATTCATTTTCATATAGAAGAAAATCGCCACAGATGCTAAAATTGGGAATAAGCTAATATGGTCGCCATATAATGGTATTCTAAAAGGTAATTTTAACACGGAGTCATAAGCCGAAAGGTCTTCCGCCCATAAAAATCCCTTTTGACGCAAGTCAATATTAGACGGGAAAAACTTAAATAATGCAAAGAATACAGGCATCTGCAATAACGCCGGAATACATCCCGCTAAAGGACTTACTCCCGCTTTGCTCTGTAATGCCATAATTTCTTGCTGACGCTTCATCGCATTTTCTTTCCCCGGATATTTAGCGTTAATTTCTTCCATTTCAGGCTTAATAACTTTCATTTTAGCACTGGAAACGTAGGATTTATGTACCAATGGAGACATGAAAATACGCACTACAATCGTCATCAAAATAATGATGATTCCATAATTGCCTATAAATCCTTTTAAAAAGTTAAAAAGAGGAATAAAGGCTACTCTGTTGATAAATCCAAAGATTCCCCAACCAAGATTTACAACTCCTTTGATGTTTTTGTCGTAGGTTTTTAGAATTTGATAGTCAGTAGGACCTATATACCACCTCATTTTATAATCTAATTCTCCTCCTTCTAATGCTAATGGAGCTTTAAGGAAAAAGGCTTTTGTAAAAGTGGTGTCAACCGCTTCGTCTTTAACCAATGTTTTGGATAGTAACTCTGCTTTGCTGAAAGGTTTATCCGTAATCAATATAGATGAGAAGAAATGTTGCTTAAAAGCTACCCAGTCTACATCTTGCTCTACTTCATCATCTTCTCCACCTACAGATAAATAATCTACTTTTTCGTCTTCTTTTTCGTAGTATAATTCCGTTTGTTGATTTTCGTAACGAATACTTTTTTCGTTTCTAAAAGCCTTTAAGTTCCAATCTAAATTAATTTGTTGAGAACTATTGATTATCGTTGCAAGTCCTTGAGAACGAACCGTAAAACCAAGCATGTATTCATCAGGCTTGAGTTCGTAACGGTATTCTAAAAATTTATCTTCTGAAACTTTTAATTTCATGGATAAAACCTGATTTTCACCGTTTTTCGTTAAGTTCGGTTGAAAAAAGAGGTCTTTTGTATTTAAAATATGATTATCAGTCGTTCCAAAGTTGATGTTAAAGGAAGCATTTCCTTTCTTTACCAGATATAAAGGCAAAGAATCATAAGTCACATATTTTTTTACTAATGCCTTTTTGATTTGTCCTCCTTTATTAGAAATAACTAACTTTAAAACATCATTTTCTATTACCGTTTCATTATCAGAAGCAGAAGGCAATGTAGCTGAATAAGCAAAAGCTCCCAAAGCAGTTTTTACCTTCTCTAAAGATAGAGAATCTTTAGCAACCACATTTTCGAAAACTTTATTTTCTGAAGATTCAGAGGTCTTATTTTCTTGTTGTACTTGTTCTGTTTCTTGCTTCTTTTGGGCTTCTAATTCTTCAGGTGTCGGCTGATTGGTGTACATCCACCAAATCATTAAACCTCCTAATAATAAGAAACCTATAAGGGTGTTGATATTAAATTTATTCTCTTCCATTTATATTTAATGCGTTAAATTTTGATTTAAAAAAGCAGGCAAAGGTATAAAATTTATTTTATTTGCTTAAGAAATGATTTAAAGATGCTTTGATAAAATCAATAAATAAAGGATGAGGATTCAGTACCGTACTTTTATATTCAGGATGATATTGTACTCCCACAAACCAAGGATGAGTTGGAATTTCTACCACTTCTACCAATTCTGTTTTTGGATTTTTCCCTGTTGCTTTCATTCCTTTATTTTCAAAATCAGACAAATAAGAGTTGTTAAATTCATAACGATGTCGATGTCTTTCTTGAATAAGTTCTTTTTGATAAGCATTATAAATAAAAGTGTCTTTTTCTAACTGACAGTCCCAAGCTCCCAATCGCATGGTTCCGCCATAATCAGTAACACTTTTTTGTTCTTCCATAAGGTTGATAACAGGATGTTTCGTATCCTCTGTCATTTCAATAGAATTGGCATCTTTAAATCCTAAAACATTACGAGCAAATTCAATAACAGCTATTTGCATTCCCAGACAAATTCCTAAAAATGGAATTTTGTTTTCACGAGCATATTTAACGGCCTCTATTTTTCCTTCAATTCCTCTTCCTCCAAATCCCGGTGCAACTAGAATTCCGTTCAGATGTTTTAATTTCTTTGCTACATTTTTAGAGGTAATATCTTCTGAATGAATCCAATTTACCTCAATGTTTACTTCATTTTTAGCACCTGCGTGTATAAAGGCTTCAGAAATAGATTTATAAGCATCTTTTAACTCTACGTATTTTCCTACAAGTCCTATTTGAATGGTATTTTTAGGATTCTTATACTTCGTCAAAAATTGATTCCAAGCAGTCATATCTAAGGTAGTTTTGCTTGGTTTTAGGTTCAGTTTTTTAAGCACTTCAACATCCAATCCCTCTTCGTGCATCAAACCGGGAACATCGTAAATCGTTTCAGCATCAATAGATTCGATAACGCTGTTAGGTTGTACATTGCAGAACAATGCCAATTTCTTCTTAACAGAATCAGACAAGTGATGCTCAGTACGACAAACCAAAATATCAGGATGTATTCCGCTCTCCATTAATGATTTAACAGAATGTTGTGTTGGTTTGGTCTTTAATTCTCCTGCAGCTGTTAAATAAGGAATCAGTGTCAAATGTATGACAATGGCATTTTTCTCGCCTAAGTCCCAAAGTAACTGACGTACAGACTCTATATAAGGCAAAGATTCAATATCACCAACTGTTCCTCCGATTTCAGTAATGACAATATCAAATTTTCCTGTTTTTTCCAACAACTGAACTCTACGTTTTATTTCATCTGTAATATGAGGTATTACTTGAACAGTTTTTCCCAAAAATTCTCCTCGTCTTTCTTTCTCAATTACAGACTGGTAAATGCGTCCTGTAGTTACATTATTTGCCTGTGAAGTAGGTGTGTTTAAAAAACGCTCATAGTGTCCCAAATCCAAATCTGTTTCTGCTCCGTCATCTGTTACAAAACATTCTCCATGCTCATAAGGGTTTAGAGTTCCGGGGTCAACATTGATGTAAGGGTCTAATTTTTGGATAGTTACAGAGTAACCTCTGCTCTGTAATAATTTTGCTAGTGATGCTGCAATAATTCCTTTTCCAAGCGATGAAGTAACACCACCTGTTACAAAAATATACTTCGTTTTTTTCATTAGTTGTTGGTTTGGGCAAAAGTACTAACTCTATTTTAGATGACAAAATTATTTTGATATTTGGGTTAGGAGTTGAAATAGTGTTCAGTAGGCAGTTTTAAAAGTTTCTATAGTTTCTGAGTTTCTGGTTTTTGCAGTTTAGAACTTAAAAAAAACAACAGAAACAAAAGAAACAAAATAACATCTCAACAACAAAACATCAACTACACAAATCAACAACTCAACAAATAACAATTTAGCAAATAGACCCCCTTACTTCTTCAATAAACCTTGATATTTTGCAGTAAACTTTTTTAACTTAGGCTGAATAACCATTTTACAATAAGGCTGTTCCTTGTTGAGTTCGTAGTATTCTTGGTGGTAGTTTTCAGCCTTATAAAAAATATCAAAAGCTGTTACTTCTGTTACTATTGGATTTGCGAATATTTTTTGTTTATTGAGCTTATTGATAATCTCTAATGCTGTTTTTTTCTGTTCTTCCGTGTGATAGAAAATTGCAGAACGGTATTGTGTTCCTATATCATTCCCTTGTCTGTTTAATGTTGTAGGGTCGTGAACCGTAAAGAATACCTCCAAAATTTTATCTAAAGAAATTATCGAAGGATTATAAGTAATATGTACCACTTCTGCATGTCCTGTTGTTCCTGTGCAAACTTCTTTATAAGTTGGATTTTTAGTAGCTCCACCACTATATCCTGATACTGCCGAAACAACTCCTTGCAGTTGCTCAAAAACAGCCTCTACACACCAAAAGCATCCTGCTCCCAAAGTAATAACAGCATTTTTATGCGTTGTTGCCTCTTTTTCTTTTTCAAAAGTGAGCGATAAAGAGTTTACACAATATCTTTTTCCTGTTTCGGTTGGACCGTCATCGAAAATATGTCCTAAATGTCCTCCACAATTGGCACAAGTAATCTCAATACGTCGCATTCCGTGAGATAAATCAACGGTTTGTTTGATTTTTCCACCCTCTATTTCGTTATCAAAACTCGGCCAACCACAATGAGAATCGAATTTCATTTCATCGGTAAAAAGTTCGTTACCGCATCCTGCACATTTATAAATTCCTTTTTCCTTATTATGTAATAAAGCACCTGTATGTGGATGTTCAGTTCCTTTTTCTCGCAAGATAAAATACTGCTGAGGAGTTAATTTCTTTTTCCAATAAGTTTCGTCTTGATTTTTCATGGTTTTTCTAGGGGTTTGTGAATGACAACTTAGGGTCAAAAATAAAATACTTAATATAATGAGGCATTTTTTCATAGGTCAAAGATACATTTTTTTGTGGAGTTATGTAATTGGTCTTTTTTTTAAATCATAGTACGCTCCGCTTTCGGTATTTGGTACGCTTCGCTACTCGCTATCTTCTAACTACTAAATTGTTATTTGTTGATTCGTGGAGTTGTGTAGTTGATGTTTTTTGTGCTTTTGACATTTGTTAAGTTGTTTATAATTTTCACTACTATCCTTTTGTCCTTTCTCTTCCGTCTTTCCTCTTTAAACTTTCAACTCAACGTATAACTTTAGAGCACTTTAAATACTTTAGGCACTTATAAAACCTCCTACTGCCTATCGCTTTTATTAGTCAAATACTGTATCACCTCTGATGCGGCAAACAATCCAAAAGCAGCAGGCATATAACTAATTGTTCCATAATAGGATTTTTTAAAATCAATACCTTCTACTTTTTGTAGGCTTTCTGCTTTGGGAAGCTCTTCTGTAAATACTGCTCTAACGCCTTTTTGAATACCGTGTTTTTTGAGTTCTCGTCTAATTCGTTTTGCTAAAAAACAATCTCTCGTTTTGCTGATATCTCGAATTTTGATTTTGGTAACATCCAGTCTTCCACCGGCTCCCATAGAACTGATGATTTTTACTCTTTTGCGTTTTGCGGCGACAATAAGTTGCACTTTTGGGGAAATACTGTCAATGCAATCAATGATATAATCGTATTTGTCAGAAACAATTTCGTAGGCTCTTTCAGGAACTAAAAATTCATTGATAACCGTTAGATTGATGTCAGGATTGATGTCTTTAATGCGTTGTCGCATAACTTCTGTTTTATCAATTCCTATGGTAGAGTTAAGTGCCGGTAATTGTCTGTTTATATTTGTTTTATCTACATCATCACTGTCGATGATAGTCAAGTGTCCCACGCCGGAACGAGCGATAAATTCAGCTGCGTAAGAGCCGACTCCACCTAAACCAACGATTAAAATATGAGCATTTTGTAGTTGGTTGATTCCTTCTTTGCCTATAAGTAATTCCGTTCGTGCTAACCAATGTTCTGACATAGAAAATAGTTTTCAAATTTGTGTTGCAAATGTACACTTAATTCTTCAATTGAAATTTGCTTGAGTTCTACTGCTTTTTGATAAATTTCCTGAATGGAAACAGAAGAATCATCTGTTTCTAAAAACAAGGCTTCCAAAGGTGTTTTTATAAAACTTTCTTGAGTTGTGGGGTTGGTTAGTAAGGCTTTTCCAAAGGAAACAAAAAATTGATTTTGTAGGAGTTGATTAACAACTTCGTAGCGTTTATTCATTCCGTGAATGAGCCAAATTTGTGTTGGTCGGTATTGTTTTTTGAGTTGTATAAGCTCTTGGTGAGCCTTTACACAATGGATAATTAATGGTTTTTTGTGTTTTTCCGATAGTTCGATATGTTTTTCAAAAATACTTGTCTGTAAAGAAATAGGAGTGGTTACATTTTTATCTATACCGCATTCACCTATGGCTAAACAATTAGGCTCTTGTAGTTTTGTCTCTAATTCTGAAAGTTGTGCTTGTGTGTTTTTAATATACCAAGGATGTATGCCACAAGAAAAATAATTGTTTGCAGGAGGAGTGTTTTCCTCCGGAAATAGATTAGAAATTCCTTTTTCAGAAGGGGGAAATGTTTTTTTGTGTGTATGAATGTTTATAAAAGTCATTGTAGCAAAAGTACGTGATAATTTTGAACTTGAAAAAACTCTGATTTGAGAAAGCGCGTTTTATACTAATAAAGTCTATTAGGCTTTTTAATATACTTTTCGTTAATTTGCAAACGGATTAGCGTATGAATCAAACTTATTCTATAAATGGGTTTTGAGAGTTGACCGCCTAATAGCTAAAAGGAAAAGTATGAATTATTTTAAAAAATTATTGCCTTACGGGTATCCTTATAAAAAATATGTATTCTTGAATATTTTTTTCAATATTCTGTATGCTGTTTTTACTGCATTGTCATTTATTGTAGTTATGCCTTTAGTCAAAATTATTTTTGAGACTGATGAAGGTAAAGTTATTCAAAAACCGGTTTATAAAGGTATCCAACATCTAAATGAATTTTTTAATAATTTACTTAGTTATTATGTAAATGAATTGGTACAACAGGATAAAATGCAAGCCTTGTTATACGTTATTATTCTAATAGTTGTCGTTTTTATTTTAAAAAATCTATTTGGTTATTTGGCGTTGTATTTTATTGCTTATCTGAGAAATGGAGTGCTTAAAGATTTGAGAAATGATTTATACAAACAGATTACCAGACTTCCGATTTCATATTTTTCAGAAAAGCGAAAAGGGGATATTATGGCACGTATTGGAAACGATGTTTTAGAAATACAATATTCATTTTTGTCTATTTTGGAACTCGTCTTTAGAGACCCGATTATGATTTTGGTTTCTATTATTTTGATGTTTGCCTTTAGTGTTCGTTTGACGATTTTTATATTTGTTTTTATTCCTATTGCCGGTTTTGTCATCAATACCATTGGTAAAAATTTACGAAAAACCTCTGCAAAAGTACAGAAAGAACAAGGTTTTTTCTTGTCTATTTTGGATGAAACCTTAGGAGGATTAAAAGTTATCAAAGGTTTTAATGCAGAATCTACGTTCAATAATAAATTTAATAATTCTACCAATCGATTTGAGAAATTTCAAAATAAATTAGTCCATAAAACACAGTTAGCATCGCCGATTAGTGAAGTGTTAGGGATTATGGTGTTTACGGTGTTACTATGGTATGGAGGGCAATTGGTATTTATTGAAAGAAGCATTGACGGAGGAGTTTTCTTAGGTTTTTTAGGCTTGGCATATAATATTTTAACCCCTGCGAAACAAATATCAAAGGCGAGTTATACGATTAAAAAAGGAAATGCGGCGGCAGAAAGAGTTTTACAAGTTTTAGAAACTAAAAACGAACTCAAAGATGATAAAAATGCGATTGAAAAAGAACAGTTTACATCGGATATTGTCTTAAAAAATATTTGGTTTAAATACGAAGATGAATATGTTTTAAAAGATTTTTCATTAACAATTCCTAAAGGGAAATCGGTGGCGTTGGTAGGACAATCCGGTAGTGGAAAATCGACGATAGCGAATTTGATTACACGTTTTTACGATGTTTCCAAAGGTGATATATTTATTGACGATATTTCTATCAAAAAACTTTCCAAAAAATCATTGAGAGCCTTAGAGGGATTGGTTACGCAAGATGCCGTTTTATTTAATGACAGTATCAAAAATAACAT
>PDWJ01005203.1_pt1 | contig 11220 bp, 5 predicted proteins | sample 1430881 | NCBI WGS metagenome assembly PDWJ01 (sample SAMN01162460, study PRJNA174530) | Oral metagenome, whole genome shotgun sequencing project. | biome: Marine environment; feature: Marine mammal; material: Swab sample of the gingival sulcus; isolation source: swab sample of gingival sulcus... | reverse complement strand
CCGGGTATCGGGCCGGGCCCCTAAAAGGCGGTGGAGTGTGGATACCTCCGAAGGCAAATGCGCCCGGAGATGTTCCGGCAGACCTGCCATGGCCTTTCCGATGGATTCGGTGAGCCGGGCGGCGGCTTTTCCCGTGGGCGCCGCCAGTCGAATACGAAGCGGGCGAGGCGCCCCGGCTTCCAAGGCCATGGATTGGAGCAGGGCCAAAATCTGGACCACGGTGGTGGTCTTACCGGTACCCGGTCCCCCGGAAATCACGCAGAAGGGACTATAGGCAGCCACTGCCGCAGCAATGGTTTGCCAATGGATCTCTTTTTTTGCTTTTTCTTCCGGTGTTCTCAGTCCTGAAAAAAGGGCGTCCAGTCGAGATGACAAATTTTCTGGCACGGGCAAAACGGTGCCGGTCCGAGATAGAATGGCCTGGGAGACCTGCCGGGTGTATCGCCAGAACCGCCTCAGATACAGCCGTCCCCGGTCCAGCACCAGGGGCGAATTGCCATCGTCCCCGCCCACCAGACGGCTGGCTGACAGGATGTCCAACCAGTCTTCCAGAGAAACTCCGGCCAGGGCCTGTGAGGGTTTCACGGGCATCTTCTCCCCGGTTTCGCCCTCCGGGGGAAGGGAGAGGGTACCGTCGGGATCGTTCAATGCCCCATGGATATCCAGGCAGATATGGCCCCGGCCCAGCTGATGGCTGGCCAAGGCCGCACCCAGGAGGACCAGGGCATGGGCATCGGTATCCTGGCGGTGTAAAAACCGGGCAAAAACCAGATCCAGAGGGCGCAGCCATCCCCGTTCCATCCAGGTTTGGAGCAGTTCAATCCACCCTTTCACATCAATCATTGCAGGCGTCCATTTTTGTTGTATGTCTAAACAGATCGTCCATGGCCTCAATCACATCCCTTGGTGGTTTATGAGCATACACGCTCCAGCCTTTGGGGCCGGCGCCCCGGAGGAACAGATATACAGCCCCGCCCACATCCCGGTCATAATCATAGTCGGCACGCCGTGCCAGCAAAAGCCGGTGAAGGGCCAGGGTATAGATCAGATATTGGAGGTCATACCGGTGGTGGGTCATGGCGGAAGCCAATGCCTGCGGGTCGTAGTCCGCCGGGGTGTTGCCCAAATGGTTGGATTTATAATCCAGGACAAAATACTGTCCCTGGTATGAAAAGACCAAATCAATGAATCCCTTAAGCATGCCGTTGACCCGATCCGCCCGGAGTAGAGGTCGTTCCATTCCCGGCAGCACCGCCCGGTTCACCAGACGGTCCAGTTCACGGATATCCACCCCGTGGGCCGGGAACATAAATTCCATTTCCGCTATACACTGTGCTGGTGTAAGATCTGACAGGCAAAGGGGGACCTTGTCTCCCATATCAAACCCAATCAGATCCATGAACCACGCCGTAAGCACCTCAGCCCATGCGCCCCATCCTTGACGGTCGCATCGCCGGGTGATTTCATCCAGGACCATTTCACGATTTTGGGCGACCCTGGCAAAGCCTTCATTGGCGGCCCACTCCAAAATATCATGGAGAAAGGTACCCGGTGCAGGCCCTTTGGGAAAGGTAAAGATGGACAAGGCGCCCGACGCCACGGCCATTGCCGGTGACGCTTCATCCATGGTTTCTCTGAGCTGGTCCTCTGATGCTGTATCCGACGCCCCCTGGGTTGTCGTGCGAAACGCCTTTGATACCGCCCCATGGTGTGCCAGGGCCGCCCCGGTAAGAATGCCGGAATAGGAGGTCAGCCGCCAATCCCGACGGATCTTGCCGGTAAATGCCCTTGCGGTACCAAGCACGTTCTCTCCTGTGGGATTCACTGTGAGATTCATGGAGCGATCCGGCATGCCAACCACTTGCATATAAGGACAATCCCCCTGCACATTAGCCAGTACCCCGGCCAGTTCAGTCGTCTTGATCGGTTCTCCCCCAGCCAGCAGATAGCCCACGGCGGACTGATTCAGGAGGCTGGTTTCGCCCCCCTTCTTACTTAATTGGCCCAAGACGCCCATCCCCAGCCAGCAGGCATGGCGGGAACGGGTGAGGGCCACGTAAAGCATTCTTAAATCTTCGGCCAATCGCTCATGTTCGACCCGTTCCAATTCAGAGTCATCAGGGTGAATCCGTTTTACCAACCGGCCATCCTTATCATGATATCGTGCAACCGTTGTATTGTTTCGGGTGGTTTTTCTAAAATTACAGATAAAGGGCAGGAACACCAAAGGATATTCCAGCCCCTTGGATTTATGGATGGTCACGACTTGAACCAAAGCCTCATCGCTTTCCAGACGAATCATCTGATCATCGACACCAGATGGCGGCGTTTCAATGCAGCCGGCCAGCCATCGTATCAATCCCTGTTCGCCGTCCAGGGATGCTGCGGCAGTTTGGAGCAATTCAGCCAGATGCAGCACATTGGTCATCTGCCGTTCACCGCCCTGAAAACAGGTCCCGACATCAAACCCAGCCAGCAGTGCCCGGACCATGGGGAGCACACCCCGGGTCCGCCAGATTTGGCCCAGCGTTTTAAACCGAACCAGTTCTGACTCCCAGACCGCTTCATCCCGATTCAGACGATCCAGATCCGCCATGGACAAATTGAGCAGGGGCACAGCCAGGGCTGCCCGCAGCAGGCGATCATCTGTGGGATGGGCGCAGGCGCGGAGCAAATAAAGCATAGAGAGGGCTTCGGTACTGTTGAACACGGATTCTCTGTCCGAAAGATACACAGAGCGCACCCCCCGCTTTTCCATGGCCCGGCACACCGATTCAGCCTCTTTACCATCCCGAACCAGCACGGCAATATCTCCCGGCTTCAAGGGCGTCAGATGACCGTCCAATTGCCGAAAGCCCGCTCGACAGGGTGTGGCAGCGCCTAGCGTAATGAGCCGTGCAATCTCAAAGGCCGCCGCCTCAGCCATACGGGCCATATAGCCGTCAGGCCCGGTTTTATTTACGGGAGATGTTTGGTCTAGCTGCCACAGGGTCATGGGCACCTGGGGCTGATCATCCACCATCAATTCTTCATCTCGGCCTCTGCCCGTCACCGCCTCAAAGGGGATCTCGTCCTTGAATAAAAAGGCGCCGTCTTTGAATGACGCCCCATGGCTAAACAGACGATTCACCGCTGCCACCATGCCCAGGGTGGACCTATAATTGGTCTCCAGGGTATATTGGTTCTCCTGGGCATCGTTGCGGGCCCTAAGATAGGTGTAAATATCTGCTCCCCTGAAGGCATAAATCGCCTGTTTGGGATCGCCGATCATGAACCACCCCGTGTCCGGCTGTTCCAGATATATGGTGGAAAACGTCCGGTATTGCAAAAGATCGGTATCCTGGAACTCATCAATCATGGCCACAGGAAACTGCTCCCGGATGATCCGTGCCAGCTCAGGGTTTGCACAAAGGGCTTGATCCATACGGGTGAGCAAATCGTTGAATCCCATTCTGGACGACTGCGCTTTTTGATCCGCCACCCGGCGGCGGATATCTGCGGCGGCATGGTGGATAAGGGCCGTTCGGATGTCCATGCCGTCCAATTCTGCCATGAGCTGATCCAGGGCATCATAGGCGGCATGGGACGGCGGCACCTTTCCTTTAGATGCTCCAGCCGTCAACCCCTGTGCGGAAAATTTAACTAGGACCTTTGTATCGGGCAATGGACCGCCCTGGTTGACCCAAAGGTCCATGGCGTGGGTCCATGCTGCCAGTGAATTTTTCCGATATTTGTTATTGTTCAGGATCTTTGCCGCCCTGGCATCTTCCACGGCATCAACCGCCGTCTGAAAGACTGGCTGCCAGATCCGGCGTGCCCTGTCCACAGCAGCCTGACGCTTGGCCATCATCCTAAAGGGATCTGGGGCCGTATCTTTGGCACCGTGTTCACCATGACCTGGATCATCATCGGCCTCATCCTCATTGGCCTCATCATTGATCAGGGCGCGTACCTGGGAAAGCAGGGCCTGGGGGGTAGAAATACCAGCCGTTTCTTTAAATTCCGCCAGAATATCCGGAGAAAGGGGATAAAACCTGGCCCGCCAATAATCGCAGGCGGCCGTTTCCAAAAGGTCATCGTCGCTGGGAACCAGTTCCAGATCAAACAGGGAAAGGCTGTCAAAGGCGTGCTGACGGAGCATGCGCTGACACCAGGCATGGATGGTGTAGATCGCCGCCTCGTCCATCCACTGGGCGGCCCGATCCAGGCGAAGGGCCATCTGGGGATGTAATTGTGGGTCATATTCGTCCCGCAATGCGTCAAGCAAGGGGTCACCGCTACCCCCTCCCCTGAAACAGGCGGCGGCCTGGGCAAGCCGGCTTCGAATCCGTTCCCTGAGTTCATCGGTGGCCGCATTGGTATAGGTCACCACCAGGATCTCCGGCGGCGTCAGGGGGCGGAAAAATCCATTTTTATCTCCCCCATGGCCCAAGACCAGCCGCAGGTAAAGCGCCGCAATGGTATAGGTTTTCCCGGTACCGGCACTGGCTTCGATAAGCCGGGTGCCGTAAAGGGGAAAGTTGAGGGGATTCAATGCGTGTACCATATTGCAACTCCTGGGTGAAAAATCTATGCGCTGCCATTCATCAGTGCTCTGACCAGGGGGGCATATAAGCGCTCTGAAAGGGCGGGGAATAGCGTGTTACAGGCTGTCCATAATTCATCAAAGGCAGGATATACTCGCCGCAGGTAAGGATCATATGCCAATTCGCCGGATCGGCTATATCCCCCCTCATACACCGCCTGAGCGGCAATCCGAGCTTTTTTCACGTCTTCCGCAGCCCCCGTTGCTTTGGCCGCAACCATCCCCCCGGCATAGGTCAATCCCGTTTTTGCCGTGATGGGCATAGGAAAGGTCAGTCCCTGCTGCCAGGCCTGGGCCATGTCATTGAGTCGGGACACTGCCGTTTTTTTCTCCAGAGACGGCAGAACAATCACATCCTCGGGGGTGATCAGGTGGCTTTCCAAATCCAGCCCCATGGCCGTCCCTGCCAGATGTTTGATCCAAAGCGCGGTCAGGATGTAGCACTGCTCGGGTTTAAATTTTCTGGCCGAGATCGGTTTGGGGTAAAATTCCCATCTGCTGTACTCAGAACCGTCCCCAGCGTCTGTTTGGTACACCCTGTCCAGCCAGTCCGCCACCACCAGCGTGTCGCCCTCTTCCGATGTCAGACTCAGATTGATTTCTACCGGGTCACAGGCCTGGGACCACCGGGCCAGCAGCGCATGATGATGGGCCAGCATTCCAGAAACTGGCACGATCAGGGTATCAGCGGACAAGCGGCCAAACCCGGCCATGGGCAGGGCGCCGGTGCGTAGCATCCGTTGTGCAGTGTCTGTCACAGCCGCATGTGCCCCGTCAGGTCCTGCAGCCAATCCTGCCTCCAGCAGCTGGCCCCCCAGTCCAAAGGGCGCAAGAAAATCCAGGGCAAAGGGCTCCAGATCCACGGCTGTTTCATTCTCTGGATCAAACCGGATGGAAAGGCGGCGGTTGAAAAAATATTTCACCGGATTTTTCATAAACCGGGTCAAATCGGACAGGGTGAGGCCTGTAAGATCTTCAGGCACCGCCAAGGGCGTCCATGCATTCCCCTGATTGCCCACAACATCCAATGCCCTTCGCCACTCATGGGCATAGGTAAACAATTCTGATGCAGATGTCTGACCCTGGGCTTCAAAATAAGACGGGCTGAAAGGTTGCAGGGGATACGCCTTGGTAAGCCTGTCTTTTAACTTTTCAGGGATATCATCGGGGAGATCAGGATCGACGGCCAGCTGCCAACCTGCGTCAAGATAATCCCTGAGCTGGCCCACTAGCACCGAAGGGGAGCGTTGGCTATTGTCCCGGATGCTGCGTCCAATATAGGAGATGTAAAGTCGCTCCCGGGCGGAAAGCAGGGCCTCAAGAAACAGATAGCAATCATCCTCCCGGCGGGACCGGTCTCCGGGCCGATACAGCCCTCGGCCAGCCATAAGGTCAAAATCCAATGAGGGATGGCTTCTGGGGAACTCACCATCGTTCATGCCAAGCAGACAAACCACCCGAAACGGAATGGCCCGCATGGGCATGAGGGTGCCAAAATTGACCTTACCCGCCATAAATCGCTGGGACACCCCTGCTGCAGCCATTTTTCCCATAATATGGTCGCGAACCACTGCAAGGGAAACCCTGCCGTCCATCTGAGCCTGGGTGCAGGCATCCAGCCAGAGATTCAACACGTCCTCCAGACGATTAAAGGTGATCAAGTCGGCCTCAGCGTCTGGTTTAAAACAGCGCTGAACCATGCCACGAATACGGACACACCATTGCACCGGTGTGGCAGGCGTCCTCAGGATCTGCCTGAACTGTTCCAGTTGATCGATTAGCTGGGCAAGCGGCCCCACCAAGGCGGCATCCAATCCCCCAACTTCATCATAGGGCTCAATGCCTGCCCAAGGCGTGCCCCGCCCCACGGCATAGCCCAGCAACATCCGGTCCATCCCAAAAGCCCAGGTGTTTTGATCAAGCCCTGGGGGCATACCAAAGGATTCCCGCTGCTCCGGGGTCAGCCCCCAGGAGATACCCGCACCCTCAATCCACTGGGCCAAACGCGGCAGATCCTCTTCGGTCAGTCCAAATCCCCTTCTGAAGGCCGGCACCTCAAGCAGATCCATGATCTCACTCACCCCCATACGGGCATCGGGAAGGTGGAGCAAGGTATCAATGGCCCCCACCAGGGGGACACTCTCACGGTTGGGCGTGTCCGCAATGGTATAGGGAATGAACCGGGGATCTTCGACAGACATATTGCCAAATACCGCCTCAATATGGGGGGCGTAGGCATCGATATCTGCGGCCATGACCATGATCTCCCAGGGGGTTAACTCTTCCAAGGTTTCAAAATAGTAGAGCAGCCGATCCTGGAGGATCTCAACCTCTCTTTGCCGACTGTGGGCTGACGCAAACCGGATGGACGGATCATTACGAAATACCTTTGGGCGCAATGCCGGGTCCACCGGCAGGGGCGTCAAATCCAAGATCGCCTGCTGAACCTGATGGAGAAGAAGCGGCGGATCATCTACCCCTGTAAACTCTTCAAACAGATCGATCTGGGGAAAGGCGGTGTCATAATTTTCGGGAGTATCATACCCGTACAGCAGTCCGATATAGTCCCGGCCCTGTTTGCCCCAGGCCGCCAGCAGTGGATTGGCATGCTGATGGATCTGATCCGGCGCCAGAGGATCCGGCATATTGGGTTTGGTTGCATGGCGGGCATTTTCGATGCGCAGCAACGCTTTATCTTCAATAATATCGGCCCAGAAATATCGGCAGGGATTTTGTACAAAAAGAAGGACCTGGCAAAACCCAGACACCCCATGGAGGGTTTCGATCACCTGACGGGGCAACGCGGAGATGCCAAACACCATCACCCGGGGCGGCAGACCGGCCGGACGGCGGTCGCCCAGGGCACGGGCCTGTCTCATAAATTGTTGGTGAAGGTCGGAACGGCTCATCCCACGCAGTGCCGTTGGGATATCGGCACGGATTCGCCGCCACAATTCCGGCTGCCAGCCCTGGTCTTCGGGCAATGCCAGGGGGGCTGCACCAATACGGGTCAAGCGATCCCGGCCAGCAGCCCAATCTTCCAGCCAGTCGGCTCGGTACACTTGGTATTGGTCGAAAAGATCCGCAAGATGCCCAGCCAATTGATCCAGACGCCGCTCATGCTGCACCCCACCATCGCCTGTTGCCCCGGCCTCAAGAAAACGGTTTAGCGGGGCGAATTTTTTTTCCCCCCGAAGCCCAGGCAACATGCGAAAGAGGCGCCATTTTAGTCGCTCTTTATCATAGGGAGACACTTCGGGGATGTCATCCCCTAACACGGCCCGGTAAGCCGTCCATACATAACGGCCGGGCAACTGCATCTCAAGGCCGGCACTGATGCCGCACCCTGCATCATCGGCCAAGGCCAATTTGAGCCACTGCCCCATGCCGGTACTCTGGACAATGAATTGCTCAGTGTCCAAGACATCAAGGGGATGTGATTTTATCCATTCCACAACCACCCTGCGCAACTGCTCAAGATGGTTGGAATGAATAATGGACAGGCCGGGATTGAGATTACACACCTTCAAATTCAGTCATGGCAAATACGGGAACGCCAGGGATGTGTTTACGGCCCTTGAGATCGGGCAGTTCCACCACAAATGCACACTCCACCAGATCGGCCCCCAGTTTTTTAACCAGCTTCACAGTAGCGCCCACGGTGCCGCCGGTGGCGATAAGATCATCCACAATGACGACTTTCTCTCCCTTTTGAAGGGCATCTTCATGGATTTCAAGGGTATCTTCACCGTATTCCAGGCTGTAGCTTTCCTGGATGGTCTTATAGGGCAACTTGCCTTTCTTTCGCACCGGTACAAACCCGATACCCAGCTTGTAAGCCAGCACTGCGCCAAACACAAATCCCCGGGCGTCGATCCCCACGATTTTATCCAGGCGGGCATCTTTATATCGATCATAAAGAGTGTCGCAGGAGGCCTTGAAAGCCTCCGGGTCCTGCATCAATGTGGTTAAATCCCTGAAAATAACCCCTTCAATGGGCCAGCCTGGAATACTTCTGATACTTGCTTTCAAATCCATGGTATATACTGTCTCCTGTTGTTAAATTCACAGCCGTCAAATCGGAGCGAATCTCATTTAATACGATATGGTTAGGACGTTAACTCATCTGTGTGACGGTTTTAACCAGCAGATTTTTCACATTGTCGGCATTCCGTTCAAAGACCTCAAGGATCTCCTGCCAGGTGACCGGGGCTTCATCTTCCTTCCAGCAGTCAAAATCCGTAGACATGGCCACCGCCGCGTAGGGGATGCCCGCCTCATTGGCCAGCATGGCTTCAGGGGCCGTGGACATATTAATTACATCTGCCCCCCAGATACGGAACATTTTGGATTCCGCCACCGTGGAAAATCGCGGTCCTTCAATGGTGACCACACATCCGGCTTTATGAACGGCATAGTCCAGGGCCTGGGCTGCATCATAGAGTTTCATTCGCAAATCCGGATCAAAGGGATGGGCCATGATCGGATGCACAATGCCATTCTCAAAGGATTCTGCAAAGGTGTTCTTCCGAAACCGTGTAAAATCAATGAACTGATCCAGAATCACAAAATGCCCTCGGTCAATATTCCGGCGCAGACTGCCGCAGGCTGTGGTGGCAAGGATATGGGTTGCCCCGGCATCTTTCAGGGCCTGGATATTGGCCTGGTTGTTGACCTGGGTGGGGCTGAACTGGTGATTCCGACCATGCCGGGCCAACAATAATACCTGGGTTCCCCCTATACTGCCAGCCATAAGCGTTGACGATGCCGGCCCATATTTGGTGTTGGCCTCGATCTCTTCAGGATTATTCAAAATATCAGGATCATCCAATCCCGATCCGCCGATAATACCGACCCGCATATGCGTTCTCCTTCATCTTAGGTATTGTGTATTGACATTGAGCACCATACCGCTTCGGTGCAATCACCGAAAAAAAGAAATGGTTAAACGTCTTTTTATTATGTTGAATGTCAGCCTGCTGGTTTCTGTTACACCTAGAGGTTTTAGCAACCAATAATCTATACTAAATTTTTTTTGCTAACACAAACCCCGGCCATGATCAAGTATTGAAACATTCAACACTTAGAGGATAAAGGAATGGATTTAGAAGTAATCCTAAGTTTCATAGGAGATGCAGGATCATTTACGCAAGGTGTCAAGCTGCTCTTCAGATTCTGCAAAATTCAAAGCAATTTCTCGAAATTTTTCTGCGCAACCAGAAAACACCGCCACGATATTGGGATCAAAGCTCGTGCCACTTTCCTCCAAGATGATTTTTACGGCTTTTGAATGTGTAAATGGGGGCTTATAAACGCGGCGGCTGATTAAGGCATCATACACATCAGCAAGAGCCATAACCCGGGCACTAAGAGGTATGTTTTCTCCGGATAATCCCGCAGGATACCCGGTGCCATTCCATTTTTCATGATGAGAATACGCCATCTCCCACGCCACATCAAGAAACGGCACCGCACCCACTTTTTTTTGGACAGAGCGTATGACTTGCGCGCCATACTCTGTATGGCGTTTCATCTCAGCGAACTCTTCATCTGTTAGCGCTCCCGTTTTTAACAAAATGTCATCACGCACCCCCACCTTGCCAATATCATGCAGCGGCGCGGAACGAATAAAAAGATTAATTGTGGAACGTGGCAACTGATCGGAAAAGAGCGGGTTCTGGCTCAGCTTTCTGGCAAGTAACGCAACATATCCTTTGACACGGTTAATATGCTGCCCGGTTTCTGGATCACGGTACTCTGCCAATGCCGCCATACTTTCAATGGTGGCCTGCTGGGTCACAAGCAGCTCTTGGGTGCGCTGTTCCACCAGTTCTTCCAGGTTGTGATTTTGTTCTTTCAGCGTTTTTCTGGCCAACGCAAGGGAAAGGTGGGTTTTGACCCGGGCCTGCAGCTCATTGGCATCAAAAGGTTTTTGAATATAATCCACTGCGCCGAATTCAAAACAATTTGACTTCTGTTCTGTTTCTGAAAGAGCTGTCAGCATAAGTACAGGAATATCCTTGCTCCGTTCATTATTTTTAAGACGACGTAACACCTCTATGCCGTCAATGCCTAAAGCAACAGAGAGCGCATACTGTTCACCAAGAATACTCACCAAAACATTGATATTGAGTTTTGTATCATCTACTGCAAGAATCGAACAACGGGACAGATCTTCTTCCATTACCATCTCCTCGCTCAGCCTGTTTCATTTTCTTTTGCAACTCGCCAGCCAGGTCAACCGCCTTTTCAAACTCATAGTTATCAATCAATGACGCGAGTTTTATCATACTGGGATACATTGTTGATAGTTGATCTACTTCCAGTAATTGATCCATTGTCTTGCTACAATCTAAGGGGCGGCGAAGTTGTAGCAATTTTACTAATTCATCCATGGAAGCAATAACATCAGAGGATAAAACGGATTCAGTATCGATTTTTGATGTCTTTAACACGTTTTGCACACATGCCGAGAACTGATCCATAGAAACGGACAGGTTTTCAATAAGGGTGTCAATACCATCAAATTCTTTTTGCGCAATCCGTTCTTCAAGTGCCGTACATATCTGAAACACTTTCTCAGCGCCGATCGTCCCCATCTCACCGCGCATGGCATGTGCAAGCATTCGGGCCTC
>PDWJ01005000.1_pt1 | contig 11220 bp, 8 predicted proteins | sample 1430881 | NCBI WGS metagenome assembly PDWJ01 (sample SAMN01162460, study PRJNA174530) | Oral metagenome, whole genome shotgun sequencing project. | biome: Marine environment; feature: Marine mammal; material: Swab sample of the gingival sulcus; isolation source: swab sample of gingival sulcus... | reverse complement strand
GTCAGCAGTCAGCAGTCAGCAGTCAGTATAGTCATTTCTCTCTAAGTCTTAATTTATATCTAGCAGACTTAAATTTATATAAACATTCAAAAAAGCATCCATACAGTCTTTTAAATGAAAAGATTGTATGGATGCTTTTTTATGCTCTCATAGTAAAAGCTCAGCTATTTAGGCAATATGAGAGCAAAGAAGTATATTGTAAAATTTCATCAAGGAGGTTTTTGTATGGAGGTTTTTGTATGAAAAAAACAAAGTGGTATAAGGGTGTAGCCCTTTTGGTTTTGGCAAGTTTCTTGTCAATTGGATTTATGAGTTGTAAAGACCCTGGTCAAAGTCTAAATAAGGTAAAAAAGACTGAAACCGAAGAAAAGAAGGCTGAAGATGTAAAGAAGCCAGAGGAAAATAAACCTTCTGAAAAGCCTGAAAAGCCTTCATATAACTTTATTACGGTAAAATACAGTGATCTTGATAAATGGTTAAAGGACGCAGCAAGCTTAACAAAGGTAAATTATATCAATATAACTGAAATACCTAAAAATGCTCTGAATGCTTCTAGTTCTTATCCGTATTCTTCAGAATTAGCAGAGAAATTTAATAAGTATCCTAGACTGCTTTTTATAAGGTTGAACTTAAAAGATAACGAAAAAATAACGGAAATACCTAATTACGCATTTAGAGAAACAGAAAATCTTGTTGGTATTGAATTACCTGCAGATATTACTTCAATTGGTAATAGTGCTTTTTATGAGTGCAGGAAATTAGTAGAGCTTGATTTTTCAAGATGTGCTAAGTTAGAACAAATTGGCAAAAACTCATTTTATAACTGTGCTTTCTTGGGTCTTGACTTACCTTCTAATTTAAAATCAATTGGAGATGAGGCTTTTTCTGACTGTAAATCATTAGTAAGTATTAAGCTTCCTGCTACACTTAATTCTATAGGAGCCGGTGCTTTTAATAGTTGTTCAGACTTATCAAAGATTGAGATAGATAAGGCTAATAGTTCTTATATTTTTGATTCTAACAGTAAAGTTTTGTTTAATAAAAATAAAACAGAGCTTCTTTTATATCTTGGAAAAACAGGTAGTGATGTGGAATATGAAGCTCCTAATACTCTTACTAAAATTGCAGACTCTGCTTTTGCCCGTAAAGAATTAAAAAAAGTAGATTTTTCAAAGTGTTCAAACTTAACTTCAATAGGTAATGATGCGTTTATCTCTGCTCGTATTAAAGTTATAGATTTTTCATCTTGTACAAAATTGAGTTCTATTGGCGAATATGCTTTTTATGAAGCTAGCTCTTCGTCCTCAGATGGTACTAAGATAGATCTTTCCGGATGTACGGGGCTTACTTCAATTGGAAAAAAAGCGTTCCGCGGTGCTGATCATAAAGTAATTAATCTTACAAATTGCACAAATATTACTTCAATTGAGGATAATGCATTTAGTAGTTGTAAATTCACAGAGATAGATCTTTCTGCTTGCACAAAGCTTAGTTCTATTAAGGAAGATGCTTTTAAATATTGCCGCAAGTCTACAGTAACATTGCCCAAAGGTATAACAGAAATTGTAAACGGAGCTTTTGGTTCAAAAGCTGATAATAATGCCTGCAAGGAAGTTAAGGTTCCTAATAACGATAGCGATGCTGTAAAAAATTTGCTTACGGATAGTGGTTATGATGGTACAATTACACCCTATGCAGCACCGTAATAATTTGAGAGAATAAGTCAAAAATTTTAAAAGCCGACAAGCATTAAATTTTGCTTGCCGGTTTTTTTCTTCTGTTTAGAATTATCAAGACTTTTTATCAATATTATTTTTATAAAGGTTATTGTTTTTATTTTTCTATTATAAAACCTATATTTACGGCTACGCGTCTTAATCCTAAGTTTGATATTGATGGTGCAATGATTTTTTGTTTTCCGTTTTGCTTAACAATCAGCGATGATGAGCCTCCGCCGTCCAACTGTATGGCATCTGTAGCTCCCAGCTTTTTCATAAAGAATGCCGTTTGGTCGTAAGTTATGCCTCGGCTTTTTCTTTTGTTTTCTGCTTCAATAAAGACTAGGTATAAGCTTTTTCTGTCCTTGGCTAAGCCAAGGCAAGTGCGCGAGTCTTCTATAGGGTGCAGTCCTGTTATAATTGCCTTGCCGTTTTTTAAAATCATTTTACGCCCGCTTATGGCTTTGTTTACGCTTGTGCTTATATCTTTTTTTTCAAACACTTCTCCGGCATCACTTATTAAAGCGGAATTATCTTTAAAAAAATATACCGAGCCAAAGTTTTTATGTGCGGGGTTAAGTGTTTTTCCATTAGACATATACAAGCCTAAGATCCTTGCTCTTGAAGAAAATATATAAGACTTGGTGTAAAAAAAATTTGCAACACTTGCAATTAGAGTATTGTGTTTTTTCGCAAATTGCATAGTCGTCTGCATTTTTACTTTTCCGCCGGTATCAAATCTTTTTTCATCGGTGCTGACAATTTTTAGTTTAGGATTGCTTAGGTCAATCTTTACTGCATGTACTATTAAAGGATAATTTTCATAATAAAGCGTCGAAAGCCAAAGACCTTTTTCTAATTCTTGCCATTCAAATTTTTTGTTTGACATTTCAATTGCCGAAAAATTTGCTCTTTCTATTTCAGGTCTGCTTGCACAGGATAAAAAGACTAAAGATGATGCAATAAGAATAAATGCTATTTTGCTTATCCGTCTTGTTATTTTCTTATTAAGTGCTTTTTGGATTTTTAGATGGTTTTGTTTAATTCTATTTCTCATAAGCTTAAAATATTAGTATGAGCTTGCTATATCTTTAAGAGCCTGACTAGCAAGTTTAACTTCTTCCAGAGTATTAAAAGAAGAAAAGCTAAATCTGACCATTCCCTGCTCTTTAGTTCCCAATCTTTGATGTATTAAAGGTGCACAATGCGCTCCTGCTCTTGTAAGAATATCAAATTCTTCATCTAAAATTTGGCTGATCTCTCCTGCAAATTCATTGCCTATATTTACACCGAGTATTGCAGAATTCTTTGCTGAATCATAATCTCCGTAAATTTTTAAATTAGGAATATTACGAAGCTTGGAAATAAATTCTTTTCTTAAATTGCTTAAGTGTTCATTGACTTTGTTTATGTCATATTCAAGCAAATATTCGCAACCTGCTCTCAATCCCATAAAGGCAGGGACATTCATTGTGCCAACTTCAAAAATATCAGGAAAATTGCTTGGATGTTCTTTTTCAAAAGAATGAACCCCACTTCCACCTGCAAAAACATTTTTGAATTCAAACTCGCCATTAATAATAATTCCGCCTGAACCTTGAGGTCCGTACAAGCCCTTATGTCCTGTAAAGCACAATATGCTGTTTGTATATTTTGAAAAATCAATAGGCAAAGTTCCTGCTGTTTGTGATGCGTCTATAATTAAAATTAGATTATGTTTTTTGCAAATCTCATGAATAAAATCTAAATTGCAAGTTACCCCAATAAGATTAGAGCAGTGGTTTACAATAATTGCCTTTGTATTTTTCTTAATTAGTTTTTCAATTTCTTCATATTCAAGCTCGCCGGTTTCGATATTGAATTTTATAATTGATAATTCTGCACCATCTTTTTCTAACTGATACAAGGGGCGCAAAACTGAATTGTGTTCAAGCTCTGTAGTGATTAGATGATCGCCTTTTGAAAACAAACTTTTAATTACAAAGTTTAAGGCAAAACTTGCATTTTGACAAAGGGCTACACTAAGCGGATTTTTAATATTGAAAAGTTTCGCCAATATCGTGCGAGTTTTAAATAATTCTGATAAAGCATTTGTGGCAAGTCGGTGCGATGCTCTTCCTGCATTTCCAAATTGCTCAGAAGAAATTCCGCGACTTATTTCATCATAGACTTGTTTTGGTTTTTTTAATGTCGTTGCACTGTTATCAAAATAAATCATAAGTCGCTTATTATCCTTTTTCTGTTTTTAATTTCAAGTTTATTAACTTTTTGATACGGAATATTATTTTCATTTAAATATTCTATTGTCTTTTCTATATTTACTTCATCTACACGCAGGGCTAAACCACATCCTGCCGAAAGCTCCGGAGGTACAGGCACAAGTCTTGCTTCTGAAAGCAATGACGAAACTTGCTCCGAAGCTATTGCGTGATTAGAAGATGCAAAAGAAAAAATTCCGTAAATCTTGTCTTTCATTGTTATGGCCTAACGACAAACTTTGTTCTCATAATTTCTGTTATACGATACATATTTGTAGCCGAACCCACTTGCAACTTGTCTTTAAATCCGTAAAAGTCAAGACATAAACCACAAGATAAAACTTCACAACCGTTTTCTTCCAAGGTTTTTAAATCATTTATGGTCTTTTCATTTACTGTTGTCAAGTCAACTGCTGAATTATAACAAATAAAGAATTTTGGTAATACATCTTGTTCTGTTAGAGAATATACAAAGGCTTCTAAAAGTTTTTTTCCTAATTCTTGATTGCCGTCTCCCATAGTATTTGAATTTACCACAACAGCATATTCATTAGAATTTTTTTCTTCCATTACAGAAAGTGGATCATCAATTATTTTACAATCTTCGCATTCAGCTATATAAAATAGAACTGTATACTCTGAATCTGATATTTTATTGATATATACATTTATCCCAAGCTGTTCTGCCATTTTAGAAAGGTTTTGTGTCGCAATTTCATTATCAACTTTAACAAGAATATTTTCGTTATTTTCATTATTCTTGATAGCTTTCTTTGTCATTATTACCGGTATTGGGCATGTTTTGCCCATTGCATCTATACTTATCATTTATCCCTCTCATTTATCCCTCATTTGTTAAATAATCTTAAGTGTTACACTATTTTATTACATTATCTTAAGATTCGACTTGGGTCATTATTGAGTAAATCAGAGCTTTTGTCAATAGCTTTTAAATTTTTTAAAGATTAAATTTTAAGAATTTAGCTTATTTGTAGCTTCTGTTAAAAGATAGTTTCAATTAAACGATAGATTCAATTTAAAAAAAAAGAAGCCTGTGCAAGAAGTTCCTACACAGGCCAATACTCTATATATATAAACCCTATTCAAGGTTACATACAAAAAATAACAAGTATTTACTATAATATACAAAAATCAGCAGACTTTTGCAAGTGCTTAGGCTATTTTTTTTCAGAAAGACTCTCCAGCTTTTCAGCCTCTTCCTTTTTATCAAGCTTGCCAAATGGGTGCGTGATATAAATAAGAGCCGGTGTAACCATATAATCGGTTAGCAAGGCTGTAAGCAAGCCCACTGCCGAAAGTATACCCATTCTAAGCATAGCATCAATTCTACAAGTAACATAGGTCAAGAATGTTATCGATAGAATAATCGTAGTCATCGCCAAGGTCTTACCGACACTTCTAAAGGTTTTGCTAATTGAAAGCACATAGGAATTATCATTCTCGAAAACGAACTTTGTATGATTCGTAAAGTGAATAGTGTCGTCAACAGCGATACCCAAAAGCATAGGCATAATAGTCATAGTCATCATGTCCAGCGGAATCTTAAAGTAGCCCATAATTGCACCAAGCACAACAAGAGGCATCAAGTTTGGCAAAAGACCAATCAAGCCCATCTTCACACTGGAGAAAACCAAGACCATCAAAATTGAAATTGCAATAAGAGATGCCAAGAACGATGAAAGCTCTCCGTATACAATTTGGTTCTGCATTTTAGCAAACTGAACAGCCGGTCCAACCAAGTAGACACTTGCGTTCGGGAACAAAGTCTTGCACTCTTTTTTAATTGCATCAAGGTCTGCAGTAATCGAATTGCCGTTAAAGCCTGTAAGGTCAACGCTCATTCTGGCAATGCTGTAATCGCTATCAACCCAACGACTCATATCCCCGCCTGAAATTTCATACAAAAACAAAAGCTGAGTTAAAAGCGCCTTGTCATCAGGGATGCGATAATATTCAGGATTATCCTCGTGCATGGTCTGATTCATTTCCTTTACAACATCAAGCACTGAAAAAATCTTCGGCACGCCGGCTGTTCTTTTCGTGTACTTAAACGAACCAATCTTCTGAGCAAGCTTATCCATATTCTTCAAAACTTCAGGCTCTTTCAAAGCGTCAACATCGTCAAAGGTCAACTTCACATTGTAGCTAAAATAAGAACCAAGTTGCGATTGCGTAATTTCCCAAACCCGTCTGATATAAGGAATCCTCGTTCCCATAAAATGGAAGTTATCCATGTTTACTTCAATTCTAAAAAGAGCAGGAACACATGCTGCCATACAAAGTGCAAAGGCAAGCAATACGCCCTTTCGTTTTTTAATAACCCAAAAACCAAGTCGCTCAAATTTTTCATCGAGCTTTTTAAAAGTATTTACAGACTTAATCTTCTTAATATCTTCGGGAGCCTTATTTTTTCCAAAGCTCATTAAAATTGGAATTAAGATTGAAACATAAATGTAAACAGCAACAACCGTAGCAGCACAAGCTCCACCAGTCCATCGTACAGGATACAATTCCGTAGTATAGAAAGAAAGCAATGATGCAACCGTAGTTACAACCGTAAAGAAAAGTGGCCAGCCAACATTTTCTACCGACTTAATAGCCGATTCCTTTCTGTCGCCTGTTTCATAAAAATAATGTCTAAATGAATTTATCAAGTGAATAGAATAGCCAACCGAAAGAGCCATCGCCAAAATTACAGGCAAGGCAAGCATAATAGTATAAACCGTAACGCCTAAGTAACCCATAAATCCGAAGACCGTAACAATCGCCATAATTGTAGAAAACAAAGGAATTAAAGTCCCACGCAATGAGCGAGAAAAAACTATCAGCAAGATAATCATACAAACAAAACTTATAATAATTGTTCGGCCTGTTTCCACACCGGTAATTTCCGACTCCTCCATTTCAGTATAAGGCAAACCTGCAGGCTTAATCGTGTAAGCATCGCTCTTGTACTTTTCATCATTTACAACTTTGAACGCAACCTTTCCATCGCCCAGCAAAGCATCAGAATCATAACCTTCAGCAGTCTGCGGATACGCCTTCAAAGAAAGCACAACCCAAGTCTCCTTTGCATCAGCCGAAACCAACTTATTCACGATAGACTTTCTGGACAAAATAAAATCCTTAGCCTTTTTCAACTCAGCCGGATCATCAGGAATCCCGTCCGCAAAAGGATTGCCAACTTCCATTCCCTCTTCCGTTCCAATAGTAATATCCATATCGGTAATAGAAGTCAGCGAATCAGCATAAGGCACCTGCTCCAAAAGCTCATTACCAATCTCCTTCACAGCCTTCAAAACCTCAGGCTCAAAAACATCATCCGCCTCAACCAAAAGCGCAATACTCTCGTTGTTTCCAAACAGCTCCTGAAACTCAGCCTCATCCCGCTGTTCTTGCTCTGACTGCATAGCAAAATCGCCTTGCCCACTCCTAGTCTGTACGAGCTTCAAACCAAACGAACTAACAGCCGTCAAAATCACAATCCCAGCTATAAAAACAAAACGATACTTCATCTGAACGATCGCAAACTTCTTAAAAAATTGATTAATTTTATTTAACTTCATTTAGAACCTCACATTTTATTAGTGACATAATATAACAAATCGAAAAAAAAATAAATACCGAAATCGGGATTTTTTTTGGTGGGCGAATTTTTTAAGAATAAATTTTTACGGGCGAATTTTTGTTTGTCCCACAAACAAAAACCGGGCTATCCGCAACTCCGCTACCGCTCCGGCTAATTTTGCGTGCAAATAGCACACAAAATGGATCGCCTCGGCAAGTTTTGAAAAACCCGCCGAGCCTAGCTCCTATCCCTTTCGCGTGGGGGGCAACAGGTGCAAAATTTGCACGAGTTGAAAAATAGAGATTATGTCAACACTGTTGACACAATTGAGCTGTCTGATGATATGCAATAATGCTAACTGTTTCCAAAATGGAAATAGTTGAAAAAGAGGGAAATAAAAATTAATCTTAACTGCAAATTCCCCCAGCCCCTTGAAAAAATCCCCTCTAAGCAATATACTATTACTTAAGGAAAACAAATGAGAGTCTATCACGGAAGTTATACAAAAATTATAAAACCCGAAATAAAAATAAGTAAATTCACAAAAGACTTTGGCAATGGTTTTTACTGCACAATAATACGCGAGCAGGCAGAACGCTGGGCAAGCCGAAACGAAACAAAAGTTCTTAACACCTACAATGTCAACATCGCAAAAATGGAAAAACTTACCGTCAAGAACTTTGAAGAAATGACTGACGAATGGCTACAATTCATAGTCGACTCCAGAAACGCCAAACAGCATAATTATGACATTGTAATCGGCGCTATGGCAAACGACCAAATCTATAATTTCATTGACGACTACATTTCCGGAAACATCACAAAAGAAATGTTTTGGGCTCTTGCAAAATTTAAATATCCTACTCACCAAATCGCCTTTTGCACGAAAGAGGCGTTGGACTGCTTAGACTTTATCGAAAGCGAGGTGCTACAATGATTGGCAGAATGTCAGAAGAGGCAAATGCCGTATTCTACCTTTGCAGTTTAATTGAATACATCTCCCGCGAAACAAAAAACAAAAGAGCCACAATCGTAAATAAACTAGGCACCGAAACTATCAAACACATTTACCAACTCGCCGATGTCTACCACAGCGACAACATCGCAAAAGTTGCCGATGACTTCATCAAAAAAGCCGAAATCCAAACTGGCGACTTTGACAATGTAAAAGCTTGCAAGTATTCCCTGCCAACCCACTTCGACATCGGCAAGGTCTACTCAAAACTAGTATTGGCAATCGCAAAAAAAGAAGGCATCGCCATCGAAGAGGCTTGCCAAAAAGCCTACAACTCCTTCGTAAGCGAAAAAATCGACAACTACAACTGCGCATTCTACTACGACAGCCCCCAAAACATCGCCCTCTACTACTACGAAGGCATGCCGTATGATAAAACACTGGGTGCAAACTATAAAGAGCTTTTGAAAATATAGCCAACATCTACAGCATTGCTCAGCAAAAAGCAGTCCTCAACGTACCTAAGTACGCCTGCGGGTGCTTTTTGTTCGCGCCTTGTATCTGCAGGCTCTATTTTCAAAAGTGCTTATAGGCAAAATTTCTGTATTTAGCGTATTAAAAACACATTAATTCAAAACATATTGACTTTTTTCAATTATTGAATTACAATAACAGCACTATGAATAAAAATATTACAGTTGATGAACTAAGATCAAAATATTTAGAATTTTTTAAATCAAAAAATCATGTTGAAATCTCGGGAAAGTCTTTAATTCCTGAGCATGACCCTACAGTATTATTTACAACTGCAGGTATGCATCCTCTCGTTCCTTACTTGATGGGTGAACCACATCCGGCCGGAACTAGACTTACTGACAGTCAAAAATGTGTAAGAACCGGCGATATAGATGCAGTTGGAGATGACGCTCACTTAACATTCTTCGAAATGCTTGGAAACTGGTCTTTGGGTGATTATTTCAAAAACGATTCAATTCGTTACAGCTTTGAATTTCTTACTGATGAAAAATATCTTGGCATTGATCCAAAAGAACTTTCAATAACAGTTTTTGAAGGTGACGAAGACGCTCCTCGAGATGAAGAATCTGCAAAGATTTGGGAAGAATTAGGCATTAACCCTGAAAGAATTTTCTACATGCCTAAATCTGACAACTGGTGGGGACCTGCAGGCGAAACAGGACCTTGTGGACCTGACACTGAAATCTTCCTCGATACAGGAAAACCTGCTTGTAGCGATGCTTGTAACCCCGGCTGTGATTGTGGTAAATACTTTGAAATCTGGAACAATGTTTTCATGCAGTACTACAAAAACAAAGACGGATCATTCACACCTTTAGAAAGAAAGTGCGTTGACACAGGAATGGGTGTTGAGAGAACCGTAACCATGCTTCAAGGCGAAAAATCAGTTTACGATATTGAGCCATTTTGTTCTATAATAAAGAAAATCGAAGAAATAAGTGGTGCTAAATATAAGACAGACGAAAAAACAGACACTTCAATCAGAATTATTGCTGACCATATCAGAACAGCATCTTTCATGATTGGTGACCCACAATCTGTATACCCGTCAAATGTTGGTGCAGGCTATGTTTTAAGAAGAATAATCCGCCGAGCTGTTCGACATGGGAAAAAACTAGGCATTGAAGGCAATTTCATGGCAGATCTAGCCGAAGTTGTTATCGACTTAAATAAGAGCTTCTACACAGAATTGCTTGAAAAGAAAGAACTTATTAAAACAGAGCTTACAAAGGAAGAAGATAAATTCCTTAAAACCTTAAAAAAAGGGGAAGCTGAATTTGAAAAGCTATTGCCTAATTTGCTTAAAAGCGATAAAAAACTTATGCCCGGTCGTGTTGCATTCAAGCTTTACGACACATTCGGCTTTCCAATTGAGCTTACTGAAGAGCTTGCGAGAGAATCAGGCGTAACTGTTGACAGAAAAGGTTTTGACGAAGCCTTCCAAAAACACCAAGAAAAGTCTCGTGCAGGTAGCGAAAAGAAGTTTAAGGGTGGTTTAGCAGATCATTCACAGGCGTCTACAGAATATCACACAGCAACGCACCTCTTGCACGAAGCTCTAAGACGAGTTCTCGGTAAGCATGTACATCAAAGAGGTTCAAATATTACAGCTGAACGATTGCGATTTGACTTCTGCCATCCAAATCCAATGACAGCAGAAGAAAAAAAGGCTGTTGAAGACATGATTAACAAGGCAATTCAAGATGACTTAAAGGTTAGCTGGGAAATCTTGCCTATAGAAGAAGCAAAAAAACAAGGTGCTTTGGCAATTTTTGGCGAAAGATATGAAGAAACCGTAAAAATTTACAGAATCGGAGACTTTTCTATTGAAGTTTGCGGCGGTCCGCATGTCGAAAGCACAGCTTGCTTGGGCAAATTCAGGATTAAAAAAGAACAATCTTCATCTGCAGGAATTCGTAGAATTAAGGCTGTTCTTGAAAAATAGTTTAATAAAATCAGCTAAGTATTAAAACTTGATACTTAGCTGTTTTATACATGTAACTTTAGTATTGTGTATTTGTTGTATTTCATACAGAACAAAATGATATTCTTAAATTCAGAGGAATTATAATGAAAAAAAATGTATTTATTAGTTTTTTAATTTTCGGTCTATCTACTTTGGCCTTTGCTCAAAGTGATTTGCAGGTCATTGCTCAAGTTAAT
>PDWJ01009066.1_pt1 | contig 11221 bp, 10 predicted proteins | sample 1430881 | NCBI WGS metagenome assembly PDWJ01 (sample SAMN01162460, study PRJNA174530) | Oral metagenome, whole genome shotgun sequencing project. | biome: Marine environment; feature: Marine mammal; material: Swab sample of the gingival sulcus; isolation source: swab sample of gingival sulcus... | reverse complement strand
ATGGAACGGGAGGCATTTTTACCCTCAGGCTCATCGGGTACTTCAATAATATCCAGCGAAACAAAACGCCTGAGACGTTTGGAATATTCAGCAATGCCCTGGTTAATCCAGTCTTCCCGAATTTTACCCACGGCAATAAGGGTAATTTTCATGGAAGAAAGTGTACCTTGATGAGCAAAACGGATAAAGAGCCTCGGCCGGCGCGCGTTATGCTCCTGACTGCATTTTTCACACTTGTCAGCTTTACAGCAAAAGCCGCCGCCGGCGCTCGGATTTGGTTCTCTTCCCTCCTTCCATTTTGTTGACAGTTTTTCCCGGCAGCATTAACATGTCAAATGTTTGTTAGGAACGCCTAACACAAGCAAAAACGAAGGAGGCTCTTATGCTCAAAACGGATAAAGCGCCTGGCCTGGCACGCGTTATACTCCTGACTGCAGTTTTCACACTTGTCAGCTTTACAGCGGGAGCCGCCGCCGGCGCTCGGATTTGGTTCTCTTCCCTCCTTCCATTTTCTTGACAGTTTTTCCCGGCAGCATTAACATGTCAAATGTTTGTTAGGAATGCCTAACACAAGCAAAAACGAAGGAGGCTCTTATGCTCAAAACGGATAAAGCGCCTGGCCTGGCACGCGTTATACTCCTGACTACAGTTTTCACACTTGTCAGCTTTACAGCGGGAGCCGCGGGCGGTAAAGACATGCCGGCGGGCAATACAGCAGAAGAACGGACATCTGTTGTGATCACAGACCAGACCGGACGGGAAGTAACCGTGCCGCAGCCGGTTGAACGTGTTGTAACTATTCCCATCCCGGCAGCCAGCATGATGATTGCTCTGGACGGCGGTGCCGACCGTCTGGCAGGAATGCACACCAAGTCAAAATCAGCACTGGCTGAAGGAATTCTGGGAGAATTCTATCCGGAAGCGCTGCAGGTTAACAGCGATATTGTAGGCGACGGATTCATGCCGAGTATAGAAACACTGCTCTCTGTTAATCCTGATGTGGTTTTTCAGTGGGGACATCTGGGTGTTGATGTGGTTCAGCCCCTGGAAAATGCCGGTTTGAACACCATACTGCTGCTCTACGGTACCCAGGAATATCTGGAAGGCTGGATTTCCTACTTTGGCTCCATTCTGGGTAAAGAAGAAAAGGCGCAGAAAATTCTGGACTGGCACCATGAAACACGCCGGGAAATTGAAGAAAAAACAGCCGTCATTCAGGAAAGTGAAAAACCCCGCGTTATGTACTTCCTGCGTTATCTGTCCAAAATGAAAGTGGCCGGAAACGGAACTTATAACGATTTCTACCTTAATTTTACCGGCGGGAAAAATGTTGCCGGCGATATGAAAGGTTTTGCCGATGTTAACGAAGAACAGATTATTGTCTGGGATCCGGAAATTATTTTCCTGAATGGTTTTGAATCAAAACTCACACCTGACGATGTGTACTCCAATCCTAAACTGGCCGATGTGAGTGCTGTAAAAAATCACCGGGTTTACAAAATACCCCTGGGAGGTTACCGCTGGGATCCGCCGAATCAGGAATCGCCCCTTATGTGGAAATGGCTGGCCATGGTAATTCACCCGGATAAATTTTCCTGGGACATCAGGGAAGAAATCCGTTCCAACTACAAATGGATTTACGGTAAAGTACCTACCGACAAACAGCTGGATTCCATTTTACGTATGGAAATGAACAAAGACGCAGCTTTCTATGAGAATTTCAAATAAGGCTGCAATCTGTTTCTGAGGAATATGAATAAAACAAATTCCAAAGAAGAAGGCCGGCAGACCCTGCTGTTTGCCGGACTTTCAATTTTTCTGATTATTTCCGTTGTACTCTCCCTGGGCATTGGCCGCTACAGCATTTCTCCTGCCAGAGTTCTGGGAATTACGGCCTCGCGGCTGTTTCCGGTACAGGAGTTCTGGACAGACACCGACTTCCGGGTGGTTATACTGGTACGTGCGCCGCGTGTTCTGCTATCACTTGTCTGCGGAGCCGGTCTGGCCATGAGCGGCGCGGTTCTTCAGGGAGTGTTCCGGAATCCCCTGGCCGGACCGCAGGTTATAGGCATTACAAGCGGAAGCGGATTCGGGGGAGCTTTGGCCATTGTACTTTTTCATTCGCAGGCCGCAACAATGGGTATGGCCTTTGTCTTTGGAATGATAGCCCTGTTCGCGGTTTTTGCCCTGAGCCGTTCTGACGGCCGTTCTCCCATTTTAATGGTTGTACTGGCCGGTGTTATTACCAGTGCGTTCTTTACGGCACTCACGTCCCTGTTAAAGTACACAGCCGATCCTTACGACAAACTGCCGGCCATTGTTATGTGGCTGATGGGAAGTTTTGCTTCCAGTACCTACACCCAGCTGCTGGCTGTCTTTCCGCCTGTTGCAGTATCCATGCTTCTTCTTTACCTGATGCGCTTCCGGATAAACATTCTGAGTCTGGGCGATGAAGAAGCGGAGGCCATTGGCGTAAAACCCGACCGTCTGCGCTGGTCCATGCTGCTGGCCGTAACTGTTATTGCTTCCGCCGTGGTTTCCGCGGCCGGAATTATAGGATGGGTGGGCCTGGTTGTTCCCCACATTGCCCGCATGCTCACCGGACCGGATCACCGCAAGCTGGTTCCGGCGTCCATTCTGCTGGGCGGTTCATACCTGCTCTGGATCGATAACGCCGCCAGAGCCGCAACAAAAGCCGAAATTCCTGTCGGAATTATTACCGCTGTTATAGGTGCACCGGTTTTTGCTTACTTCCTTCACAAAACAAAAGGCAGGGGCTGGGGAAATGGTTGAAGCTAAAAAACTCTGTTTTTCATACCGCTCAGACAGCCCTCTGATTCAGAATGTTTCATTCCGGCTGGAACAGGGGGAAATTGGTGTTATTCTGGGCCGAAACGGTACAGGTAAAACAACACTGCTTAAATGTCTTATGGAAATTCTTCCGGCTGCCAGCGGGAATCTGTACATTGGAGGATCTGTCGGCTACGTGCCGCAGCAGACAACCGTAATGTTTTCCTACACTGTCCTGGACATGGTGGTAATGGGAAGGGCCCGCCATATCTCTGTGTTTTCACCTCCCCGCAAAAAAGACTACAACGCCGCCCGGAGCATTCTGGATAAAATGGATTTGTCCGATTTCTCACAGCGGCCGTTTACCGAACTCAGCGGAGGAGAACGGCAGCTCATACTCATAGCACGGGCTTTGGCTTCCGAGTGTTCCGTACTGATTCTGGACGAACCGACATCGGCCCTGGACTTCAAAAATCAGAACAAGGTTCTTCAAACCCTTAAACGTTTAAGCCGGGAAGAAAACATAACTGTGCTCCTGACGTCGCACTCGCCGAATCAGGCCATTCATACAGCAGACAAGGCTCTTCTGATGTTTGCTCCCGGGCAGTACACCTTTGGCCGTGCCGATACAAATTTAAGTGACGAAAGTCTCTCGCGTCTTTATGGAATGAACATCAAAAATATAACCTATCATCTTGACTCGGAACGCCGGCGGGCCATTGTTCCTACCTTGCCAGAATTTCCAGTCACAGCCATACTGCCTGTATGAATGGGGAAAATGCTGATAAAAAAGCTGTAAACAGACTGCTGGAAGATCTGGGGATGCATTACCGGAACATTAACATTGAAGAGACTGTCCGTCACATGATCGGCGAAATGAACCGGGGACTGGCCGGTAAAGACTCATCACTTGCAATGATCCCCACCTACATTCAGGCTGATACGGCTATTCCATCCGGCCGGAAAACTGTGGTGCTGGATGCAGGCGGTACAAACCTGCGCGCGGCTCTTGTTTCTTTCCAGGCCTCCGGCAGTGCTGAAATAGAAAGCTTTGTAAAAACACCCATGCCGGGTACCGCAGGCAGCCGGGTAGGGAAAAAGGAGTTCTTTTCCACACTGGCCGCTCTGGTCCGGCCGCTCCTTGACCGGAGAGCTGAAACATCGGCAGAGGCAGCAGCCGGTAAAATAGGATTCTGTTTTTCCTATCCTGTCGAAATTTTCCCGGACAGAGACGGCCGTCTTATTCACTGGTCAAAGGAAATTCAGGCTCCGGAAGTGGAAGGCTGTTTTATTGGAGCCGAACTCCGCAGCGCGCTGAAACAGACCGGAATGGATTCTCCGCCCCAGGTGCTTATTCTGAATGACACGGTGGCCACCCTGCTGGCGGGAAAGGCCGCAGGCATGGGGCGCAGCTGGGGCGGCTATGGAGGCTACATACTGGGAACCGGCATAAACAGCTGCTACGCGGAATTGAATTCGGCAATCGGCAAACTTTCGGATTCGGATTCAGATCCTGATACAGACAGAAACCAAAGTCAAATTGTCAACTGCGAATCGGGCAGCTACGCCTGCCGCAGCCGCGGACAGGGTGACAAATCTCTGGGCAAAGCCACCTTGAATCCCAATGTATACTGGCTGGAAAAAATGGTGGCCGGAGGTTATTTCGGCGCACTGGTTCACCACACCCTGCTTCTGGCTTCTCAAGCCGGACTTTTTTCTGCCGCTGTATCAAAGAAGCTGGAACAGCTTGACTCCATATCGACAAAAGATGCTGATAACTACCTGCATAACCCCTCCGGCAAAGAAAATTCTCTTGTCAGTCTTGTCCGGCAGCACGGAACTGAGGCGGATGCCTGCCGTATCTGGTTTTTAACTGACTCTCTTCTGGAGAGGGCCGCGCGGCTGACCGCGGCTAATCTGGCAGCTCCGGTACTGAAGGCCGGAGAAGGTAAAGGTCCGCTTTACCCCTGGTGCCTTACCATAGACGGTACAACTTACTACCGCTATTACCGCTTTCAAAGCCGGGTGGACGGATATCTGCGGCCGCTTCTCAACGGGTATAACTGGCATTATGATTCTTTAAAGGTGGATGACGCGCCTCTTATCGGCGCGGCGGCTGCCGCCCTGACTAATTAGCACGAAGGACATCGGAATATGACAGCAGCAAAAGACAACCTGGTACTTTACAAACAGGCTCCGGCCCTTGTAAAAGCAAGCGGCGACAAAATAGACATACTGCTTCCTTCGGGCAAAACCCGCAGCGTAAGGGAGAAAGATGTTTTTGTTCTGCACCCGGGGCCGCTGGACACTCTGGCAGGACTGGAAGACAAAGCTCCGGAGGGACAGCCGGAAGAAGCCTGGGAACTGCTGCAGGGTGAAACACCTACTTTAAAAGAACTTGCTGAACTGGCCTACGGTGAGTACAGCCCGGCTTCTGCGTGGATGGCTTTCAAACTACTCAACAGAACACCCTGGTTCCGGGGCACTCCCGAAGCCATAGAAGTAAACGATCAGAAAACGGTCTCGGCACGAATTCAGGCGGAAAACGAAAAGCGGCAGGCCGAAGAACAATGGAACGATTTTATAGAACGCTTCAGACAAAAACGCATTAACCCTGAAAAGGATGAACCATTTCTCAGAGATCTCGAAATGTACGCTCTGGGCCGCAGCAAAGGCTCACGCATTCTGAAAGCTCTGGGAAAGACGCAGTCTCCGGAAAACGCCCACCGGGTTATGAGGGCCTACAACGTGGTAGACGCCCGGTGGAACCCGCATCCATTAAGACTGGATGTTCCCCTGGATGTTCCCGATTACCCGCTGAAAGAAATGGAAGAAGTGGAACGTCTGGATTTAACAGATGTCGAAGCCTTTGCCATTGACGATGAAGGCAATGAAGATCCGGATGACGCGGTGGCCTGGGACGGCCAGCGGTTCTGGATACATGTAGCCGATGCCGCCGCCCTTATTCCTGCCGGAACATCTGAAGACGCGGCGGCACGTGAACGGGCCAGCAGCCTTTACCTGCCCGAATGCACTGTTCCCATGCTGCCCCGTGAAGCGGCCGCCCGGCTGGGACTGGGACTTCATGAAACTTCGCCGGCACTTTCCTATTCATTTATACCTGACGAAGAAATGACTCTGAAAGATTTTTCGGTTCATCTGACTACCGTTCGGGTTACCCGCCTCACCTATGCCCAGGCTGATGAACGCATGAAGAAGGGTGAAGAACCCCTGGCCGCTATTCAGCGCTTTACAGAAAGCTTCCGGAAACGCCGCATGGCGGCCGGCGCGGTATCCATTACCATGCCGGAAGTGAAAATCCGCGTTGACGAAAACGGCAAAATCAGCATTACACCTCTGCCTGATTTACCTTCACGGAACATGGTTGCCGAAGCCATGCTGATGGCAGGGGCGGGAGCCGCCCGGTGGTGCCGGGAAAGAAGCCTGCCGGTGCCTTACGCGGTTCAGGATATCTCCGACAGCAGTGAAGCGGCAGAAAAAGAAGCCGCGGCATCCGGCAAAGAAGACAATGCTCCGGCAGAGTCCGGGGGCGGCAGCTGTTCTGAAGCAGCTCATTTTGTTACCCAGTTTAAGCGGCGCAAGGGAATGAAACGCAGCCGCACTACCCTGGAATGCGCCCCTCACGCGGGTCTGGGGCTGGACGCGTACAGCCGGGTTACCAGTCCGCTCCGGCGCTACCCGGATTTGCTGGCATCCAGGCAAATCAGAAATACACTTCTTGCACGTCCTGTCGAAGAGGCCGAAAGCGTTCTGGCGGGTCTGGCCGCGTATGAATCCCGGCTGGGGAGCCTGGTTCAGGCAGAACGGCGCTCCAACCTGTTCTGGAAACTGCAGTGGCTCAAAAACCATCCGCAATGGAGCGGAGAAGCTGTTCTTCTGGACCGCCGGGAACGTCAGGGGTATTTTCTTATTCCGGAACTGGCCATGGAAACGCGGGCCGCTTTGAAAAAGCCCCTGAAAACAGGCACCTGTGTTATGCTTAAACTTCGGGAAGTGGATATAGCGGAATTGACCGTACTGTTTGTTATCAAGGACAGGGAGGGAAAAAAATGACTGCGGGAAACACGCGCCGCCGAATAATTATTCTTTGTCTGGCCGTTCTGCCGGCCGTAACGGCCATGGCCCGGAATGTGCGCTTTGCTGACGGTCTGGTATACAACCCCTTATATGCCGTCAGGGTTTATACTGCAGACGGAACATCCTTCACCCTTGTGGACGCGGCCGCCTGGCCGGGCGATGCCCCGCCGTGGCCCTCGGAAACCGGCAATGTCAACGGACGGCCCGGTAAACCTTCGGATAAAACAATGTTCTACTTCTTCTGGATACGCCGGATAGGAAATACCGGAGCGGTTACTTATCCCCTTTCCTTTGATAAAATCAGTGAAATACAGCTGACCGGCCCCTTTGAAGAGAGTACAGACAAGCCTCAGATAGAAGGCCGGCTGACTGTTGACGAAGAAGAATTTGATGTGTATCTGCACATGAACGGAGCCCGCTTTTCCGGCTGGAAGGGAAGCCGGCAGCCCGCCGTACCCGGCTACACTCCGGCACTTGTTACCTTTACTGATGGAACAAAGCAGAAAGTCTATTTAAAAACTGACGGATTTCTGGGCGGCATTGACCAGGAATTCGGCTCTTACGCCATGCTCTGGCTCCGCCACGACGGAATAGAAAAACTGGAATTCCTTAACAGCGGCACCTATGTCCGCTGCCCCCAGTGCGGAACAGTTTATTACGATAAACGCGCGAAGACCTGCCCCTTTGACGGGGCAGATCTGGTTGCAGAAAAATAACTACAGGCTCCAGGCCGCAGAAAAACTGAACAGGTGCGTAAGCATCTTCTGCTTTGTTGAATTCTCATAAATAGCAAAATAAGGCTGGTATTTCATCTTCAGCTGCAGGTTGTCACGGGCCTGTAAATCCGCAGCGAACTCACAGCCGAAAAATCTGTATCTATCCGAAATACTGTAGCTGCCGTTTCCGCTCTTGGAAGCCCTACCCTGATATCCGAGTGCAAAACCGGCTTGAAGCGTTATAATTTCTGCCGGATGAATAACGGGCCCCAGAGCGAACTGTAAGGATGAGTACCGATCAATATCTTCAGTGGTGGTGAGATTCTTTCCAAACCAGTCAACATGCCATTCCAGATCTGTATAAACACCCCCGTTAAGGCTTTTGGTAAAAAAGTTAAAAAAACCAAACTCCGCCTGGGTTTTCAGCGCATTCTGCCGTCTATTTTGATCAACATCACGGTTTACTTTGTTGGTCATATCCGCTGAGAGCAGAAAACTGTTATCTACTCTGGCCGTCAGATAGATTTCGGGCAGGCTGATACCCGCTCCGGCGGCCGCTTTAAACCCGCTCCATACCTTGTCATGCATCAAGTCCCATTCACCCGCGTACCCTGCCGCAAGGTTCACTGATATTCCATCTGCAAGTTCGGCCCGGCCTTCAAGTGCTAAATACATTAATTGCTGCCCAAAACCAGGTTCTGTATTGCGGCGCTCTGCGCCTTTATTTTTATACATCAAAAAAGGCGTCAGCACAAAGCCGTTCCGGAACTGCAGGGCCGCTCCGGTTTTTGCCGAGAAAGAGCAAACCTCACTGGCAGGGAGAGAAAGCTCCGACATGTCAGCTGCAAAAGTCTTGTTCTCCGTATCTTGAACAACAAAAAGATTACGAGCGGGAAAGAATTCCATTTCAAGAATCGGCAGAACCTCCACAGCCGTTACGGGCAGCACCGCAGCAGTAAAAATCAGAAGAAAAAGAAAAAACAGATTTTTTTTCATAACAAACTCCTCACTTTATACTTTATAAACATGCTAATATTGCGCATTTCAAAAAACAAGGGCACAATAAGCTTCTGGAGGGGTACATATGACATGGCATAATGGACGGCTGGAAGCCCGTACCGGCGATATAACATCACTTCAGGTTGACGCCATTGTTAACGCGGCCAATTCCACCCTGCTGGGCGGCGGCGGAGTAGACGGAGCCATTCACCGTGCCGGCGGTCCGGAAATTCTGGAAGCCTGCCGGCTTATCCGTCAACAGCAGTTTCCGCAGGGACTCCCGCCCGGAGAAGCTGTATACACAACGGCCGGCCTGCTTCCCTGCAAATACGTTATTCACACGGTGGGGCCTGTCTGGAAGGGCGGAAACTCAGGCGAAAAAGAACTTCTGGCATCAGCTTACAGAAACTCTTTTGAGCTGGCCGTGAAACTGGGTGTCCGCACTCTGGCCTTTCCGGCCATTTCCACCGGAGTATACAGTTACCCTGCAGACCGGGCCGCTAAAGTGGTCTGGAACACCCTTAACGCCCGTTTCAGACATAACCGCCTGCCGGAAAAAGTTATTCTGATTTTTCTCCATATCAATGCCCTGAGTACTTTTCTGGACATGGTACCGGACCCTGAATGTCCCTGAACTGGAAGGAGATTGACGCGGTTCTGGCCGAATGGCATTTGGAAGGCAGCCGTCTCAAGCGCGTCCGGCAGCCGGATTACAGCCGCATAATTCTGGAATTTTCCGCTCCCGATCTAACCGAAGCTGTGGTGCTGGCAGTTAAACCGCCCCATGTCCGTATTCACCGGCTCAGCGGCCCCCTCCCCCGGGCCCTGCCGCGTCCGCCCCGTTTTACTGCGGTTCTGAAAGCCCGTCTGGAAGGGCGGCGTCTGGAAGAGGTTTTTCAGCTGGGACAGGACCGTATTGTCCGTTTTGTCTTTGCCGAAAACGGCAGTCCGGTATATCTGGATGCAAAACTCTGGGGAAATGCTCCAAACATTATTCTGGCGGGGAAGTCCGGCGATAAAGCCGTTATTACAGACTCTTTTTCCCGCCGCCCCTCACGGGGAGAAGCACCCGGAGCTTCATGGCCGCCGGAAGGTATACCGAATGGCCGGGCAGCCGGTTCCCTGTCCGGCAAAACCCCGGTACACCAAACTTCGAAGCGGGAGTTTTCCCTGCGTCCGCTTCCCGGAAGCGGCAGCTGGAACAGCCGTGTCGAAGCATATTACAAACAGCTGGAAAACCAACAGACCGCCGAAAATCTCCGCCGGGCGTGGACACGCCATCTGGAACGCCGTGAAGAACGTCTGGAGCAGAAAGACAAGAGCATCAGCGAAAGCATCCGCCGCTTCCGGCTGCAGTCCAACGACGCCCGCTGGGGAGAACTCTGCACGGCCAACCTGCAGCGCATTTCCAAAGGACAAACTTATCTGGAAGCCGAAGACTGGAACAATCCGGGCCGCACTGTACACATTCCCCTGAAGGCAGAACTCAGCCCCCTCGAAAACGCCCGGCGCTACTTTCAGCGTCAGAAACGGGCCCGGCGGGCCCTGGAACGCCTGCAGGAAGACCGGCAGGTTCTGGAAACAGAGCGCCGGGAAATCCGCTCCCTTCAAAGGCAGCTGCAGGAAAGCGGCGTTGAGAACCCGCCTTTTACCCAGCCTCCGCCGCAGGAAACGCGCAAGACACAGCAGAGCTCCGCCGGCCGGCTGCCCGGCCTCTGGATAAGCAAACCGCCCTACATAATAGCGGCCGGCCGCAGTGCCGCCGAAAGCGACACCATTCTGCGCCGCTGGGCCAGGGGAAACGACACCTGGATGCACATCCGCGGCCGGCCGGGAGCCCATATTTTTATACGCGCTCCAAAAGGCAAAAGCATTCCGCTGGACATACTGCTGGATGCCGGGAACCTGGCCCTCTCCTACAGCGGGAAAAACCGCCTGCAGGAAGCCCATCGTTATACCTGCCCGGGAAAAAAACCTGCACATCCGCCGCAGCAATGAGCGGCTGCAGGCTCTGAAACAACTTGCCGGACTGAACGGCAGCTGAAACGCGCACAGATCAACGCTGACCATTAAAGCAGCGGGCGCACTAAAAAAAGAGCCGGCAGATGCCGGCCCTCAGTCTGACAGCAGCAAACTACAGCCAGTAAACAAAACCAATTGAAATAGCAGATAAATCGTTCAGCTCTGTATCTATGTAAAAGTTGGTTTGCTTGGTAACAGGCGTTGTGTCAGTCTTCGTATATACAAGGGAAAGCCGAACCACATTCCAGTTAAAACGGAAGGTTACATGCTCTCCCAGGTTCATATCGGCAAAGAGAGGCATTTGGGCTGCTATATAAAATCCTGACTGCTTCGGAGTGGCCGGTTCAGGATAAAAATTCAAACCAAAACGAGCGGCAGCACCTGTACCAAGAGAAAAAACCGGCGTTTTCAGAAGATGGTAGCGCAGCGCTGCTCCCGCTCCAAATTGTGTTATCTGACTCGTAATCGTAGAACCGGTTTTAACAGTGTTAAAATATAAACGAATAAAAGGATCCACCTCCACCTTTTCGCTGAGCTTTAACGCAACCATCGGCTCTAAGATAAAAGTACTTTCAGAAGTTGGCGTCGGCCCCTTA
>PDWJ01004999.1_pt1 | contig 11221 bp, 12 predicted proteins | sample 1430881 | NCBI WGS metagenome assembly PDWJ01 (sample SAMN01162460, study PRJNA174530) | Oral metagenome, whole genome shotgun sequencing project. | biome: Marine environment; feature: Marine mammal; material: Swab sample of the gingival sulcus; isolation source: swab sample of gingival sulcus... | reverse complement strand
AATGCAGCCAAAAGTTATACTTTTTGATGAACCAACATCAGCACTAGACCCTGAAACTATTGGCGATGTTTTATCTGTTATGAAAGACTTAGCAAAAGAAAACTTTACCATTGTATGTGTAACTCACGAAATGGGATTTGCAAAAGAAGTTGGCGATAGGATAGTATTTATGGATGAAGGTGTTATTGTAGAAGAAAGTACCCCTGATGAGTTTTTTGAAAACCCAAAATCTCCTAGGGCGAAATTATTTTTAAATGAAATCTTAGTACATTAAACTTAAATAAAAAAGGATAAAAGAATGAAAAAATTTTTACTTATATTGACATTATTTTTAAGTGTTAATTTATTTGCAGACGATATAAATCTATGGAAAAAATCCACTTTGAATAAAATTGTTCAAAGAGGTGAATTAAGAGTAGGACTAGAGCCAGGATATATGCCTTTTGAGATGAGAGATAAAAAAGGTAGAATTATTGGATATGATAAAGATATAGCAAGAGCTATGGCAAAGGCTATGGGGGTTAAACTAAAAATTATACCAACAGCCTTTGATGGAATAATTGCCGGATTAATCACAAATAAATTTGATATCATTATCTCAGCTATGACTATAACTCAACAAAGAAACTTAAAAGTTAATTTCTCAGATTCATACTTAGTTGTAGGGCAAACTGTATTATTAAATAAAGATTTAAAAGATGAAGTAAAATCAGCAAAAGATTTAGATAATAAAAAATATGTAATAACAGCAAAAATGGGACAAACAAGTGAAATAGCTGCTAAAAAGTTCTTTAAAAATGCAAAAATCATAACTTTTGATACAGAAGGTGATGCAGTTGCTGAAGTTTTAAATGGAAGAGCAAGTGCCTTTATATATGATCAACCTTTTAATGTAGTATTTATGGATGGGAAAGGGAAAGGCAAACTAATTCATCTTGATACACCTTTAACTTATGAACCACTAGGATTTGCAATCAAAAAAGGTGATCCTGATTTTCTTAACTGGATAAATAATTTCTTAAGACAAATAAAAGAAGACAAAGTTATTAACTGGCAAGAAAAACACTATAAAAAATGGTTTATTGATACAAGCTGGCTAAAAAGAGTTCAGTAGTATTAAAAATCAATCTTAAACTAAGGAGAGAAAATGATTAAGATGTTAAAAAAGCCTTTATTGGCTATTTCAGTTATGGTTTTATCATTGAGTAGTTTATCTGCTGATGATATTAATTTATGGAAAAAATCTACACTAAATAAGATTTTACAAAGAGGTGAACTGAGAGTTTGTATGGAGCCTGGTTATATGCCTTTTGAAATGAAAGATAAAAAAGGTAGAATTATTGGTTATGATCCAGATATGGCAAAGGCTATGGCAAAAGCTATGGGAGTTAAAAGAAAATTAGTTCCAACAGCTTGGGATGGTATTATTGCAGCTCTTGTTACTGGTAAATGTGATATTATTATGTCTGGTATGACTATAACTCAAGAGAGAAACTTAAAAATTAATTTTGCAAACCCTTATGTAGTAGTTGGGCAAACAATTTTGATGAAAAAAGACTTAGCTGGAAAAGTAAAATCCGCTAAAGACTTAGATAAAAAACAATATACAATAGTTACAAAACTAGGAGTTACAGGTGAAGTTGCGACTAGAAAATTCTTTAAAAATGCTAAAATTTTAACATTTGAAACAGAATCAGACGCAGCAGCAGAAGTTCTAAACGGGAAAGCAGATGCTTTTGTTTATGATCAACCTTATAATATCTTGTTTATGAGTGATAAAGGTAAGGGTAAATTAGTACATTTAGATGCACCATTAACTTATGAGCCTTTAGGTTGGGCAATTAGAAAAGGTGATCCTGATTTTCTTAACTGGTTAAATAACTTTTTAAGACAAGTAAAAGAAGATAAAGTGGTTAATTTCTATGAGAAATTAAATAAAAAATGGCTGAGAGATACAGCTTGGTTAAAAAGAGTTCAGTAAATAAATGGCAAAAAAAGAATTATTGACAAGTAACAAACCACTAGGGCATATTATTGCCTTAGTAGTTTATGTAGTAGTAGGGTATTTTTTCTATGTAGCTGCTTCAAATATGAATTATGTTTGGAAATGGAATTCTGTTCCTAAATATTTTGTATATGAAAATAATATTTCAATAGAAGCCCCTCAAGATGGAAAACTAGTATTAGAAAATGGTAAATACTATATCAATGGTGTACAAAAAATACTATTAGAAGATGTAGATAGTAGTTTTTCATTTGATTATAAAGTAGGTGAAGATGTTTATGAAGGTGATTATATAGCCTCAAAAAGTGAGATGAAAGCAGGTCCTATTTTAAATGGACTTTGGATAACTTTAAAAATCTCATTTTTTGCTGCACTTCTAACCTTTGCTGTTGGAATAGTAGTTGCTTTAATGAAATTATCTTCTCTTATTTTCTTAAGGGATATTGCAACAGTTTATATTACTATTGTAAGAGGAACACCTTTACTTGTGCAAATATTTCTTTTTTACTTTATCGTCGCAAATATTTTTGAACTTGATAGATTTGTAGCGGGTGTTTTATCCCTCGGTATTTTCTTTGGTGCTTATATGGCAGAGATTTTAAGAGGTGCAATACAATCTATTGATAAAGGACAACTTGAAGCTGCAAATTCTTTGGGGATTTCAAAGTTTCAAGCTATGAGATATATTATCTTACCACAAGCATTTAAAAGAGCTTTACCAACACTAGTTGGAGAGATGATAGCAATAGTTAAAGACTCTTCACTTGTTTCTGTTATTTCTATTACAGATTTAACAAAAGTAGGTAAAGAAATTGTTGCAAATACTTTTTCACCCTTTGAAACTTGGATAGTTGTAGCTCTTCTTTATTTATGTATAACTTCGATTTTAAGTTATATTGGACATAGACTAGAGAAGAAAATGGCTGCAAAAGGTGGAATGAGTTAGTGTGGCTTTCTTTTCAGATTATTTACAAAATAGCATAACTTTTTTTGCTATTTTAGACCCCATAGGAGTAAGTGCTGTGGCACTTGCCCTTTTAAGCCCTAATCTAACACAAACTCAAATTTCAACTATTGCTTTTAAATCAACCCTAACTATTATCATAGCTTTTTTTATTGTAATTAGTACTGGTGAAATGATTTTAAGACTTTTTGGAATAGATGAAAATTCACTAAAGGTAATGGGTGGGATAGTTCTTATTTTGATGGCTATTTCTATGGTACAAGGAACTTCCTCTAAAGTTAAAAACAAAGACCATAAGGCCGATGAAGAACTAGCTATCATTCCCATTGGTATTCCCATTGTTTTTGGGGCAGGACTTTTTACTACTATTGTGATATTTAAACATCAAGCACAAAGTTTCTTAGATTTGCTTTCAATTACACTAGCCTTTTGTACTAATGCCTTATTTTACTATCTTATTATGAAAAATTCCCACTATGTTAAAAGATATTTGGGAATTACAGGACAAAATGTTGTAACAAAACTTATGGGACTAATAGTTGGAGCCATTGCCGTGCAATTTATAGTAAGTGGAGTTGTGAACTTAGGAAAGGCTTATCTTGGAACTTGATATTTTATTAAAAGGTTTTATTGTAACTATATCTTTAATAGTTGCCATTGGAGCTCAAAATGCCTATATACTTAAACTTGGACTTTTAAAACAACATATTTTTAAAGCTGTTTTATTTTGTTCACTTTCAGATTTACTTCTAATCAGTGCTGGAGTTTTTGGATTAGGCTTTATCATAAAAGGAAATCAACTTTTTATAAATATTATAGCAATAGTTGGTATAGTTTTTTTATGTTTTTATGCTTTTATGTCTTTTAAATCAGCTTTAAAAAATGAATCTTTAAAAATTGATGATGAAATAAAAACAAACCCTTTAAAACAAGTCCTAACTATGCTTTTTGTTTTCACTTATCTAAATCCACATACCTACCTTGACACAGTTTTACTAATAGGTGGAATTGGTGCAAATATTGAAAGTAAATTTCAAATATTTTTTCTTCTAGGTTCAGTTTTAGGTTCTTTTACTTGGTTTTTATCCCTTGGTTACGGTGCGAGAGTTTTAATACCCCTATTTAAAAAACCTTTAACTTGGAAGATTTTAGATATAAGTATAGGGATATTTATGCTTTATATTGCCTATGGCTTAATAGCTTTGATAAAATAAAATTTTACTTTTTTTCTTCCTTTATCATTTTCTTATAAAGTTCTGCATGCTTATCAATCTCTTTTTGAGCAGCCTTTCTCCTACAGCTTAGATAAGTTCTCTCACCCTTAACATCAAGAGGATATACAGTTGCAAAAACCCAATAATAATCCCCATTCTTAGCAGCATTTTTTACATATCCAGTCCAAGTTTCACCTCTTTGGATAGTATCCCATAAATCTTTAAATGCAGCCTTGGGCATATCTTTATGTCTTATTATACTATGAGGTTTTCCTATAAGTTCCCCTACTTCATATCCTGCAATATCACAAAAATCATCATTTGCAAATATTATTTTCCCTTTTGCATCTGTTTGACTTATCAAAAAAGAAAGGTCATTTAGTTTTTTTTCTTGATTCATTATTCTTTCCTAGTTGAATTTTTTTTCTTTTGCATCTTTTACTAAGCCATTTGCAATTTTTAGCATTTCATTTGAAATATCCGATACTCTATTTGCTTCAGAAGCATTTTCTTGAGTTGCTTTATCAAGAAGAGATACTGTATCATTTATCTGTTCTATCCCTTTCATCTGTTCTTGAGAAGCAGAAGAAACATCTTCGATTAGAGATATAGTTTCATTTATATGCTTATTAAGTTCTTCATATCCCTCAATCATACTATCAGAAATACTTTTACCATTATTTGCTTTTTGGTTTGCTCTTTCAACCAATTTTTTAATCTCATCAGCAGCTTGAGAACTTCTATTTGCAAGATTTCTAACCTCTTGTGCAACAACAGCAAAACCTTTTCCTGCTTCTCCTGCAGTTGCAGCTTCAACCGCAGCATTTAAAGATAGGATATTTGTTTGAAAAGCAATCTGATCTATAATAGTAATAGCTTCACTTATAGAACTTACTTCTTCATTTATTTCATCCATAGATGATGCTGTTTTTTTAGCCAATGATTGTCCTTTTGAGACTTGATCTTCTACAGTCTTACTTAGATTTGCCATCTTACTTGTATTTATTGTATTATTTTTAGTAATAGAAGTTATCTCTTCTAGAGCTGCTGCTGTCTCTTCCAATGAAGCTGCTTGTTCATTTGCTTGATTTGCTACTTTTCTAACAGAAGAGCTTACTGTTTCAGAGTTATTTTTAATCGTCATTCCATTGTTTAAATTATTTTTAGCATTTTGGGTAAGACTATCTCCCAAAGTGTTCACAGCTTTCATAACTTGTAACATCTCTGACATTAGCTTTTCATCAATAAGAATTTTTTTTGTATAATCATCAGCTGAATACATATCTAATACGGTATTAAGTTCATTGATATTTTTACTTGCCGATTCTAACATATTGTTTATAGTTTTACTTAAAGCCTTAATCATAAAGTTATCAGAAGTACTATTGATCCTACAATCATATATCCCCTTTGATATCTTATCCATAGAAAGAACAATCTCCCCTAAGACCTTCATATCTTCTTTTCTTATTTTATCAATTTTATCCACATAAGTATTCATTTCAGTAAGAATAAGTCCAATTTCATCATTTTTCATAAAACTAGCTTTTCTTATACTATTTGTTCTCATAAAAACAAAATCCATTATTTCATCCATATATTCTTTAAACCTATTAATACCTCCGACTATACGATTCATAGCAGAAAGATTTGTATAAATAACTATTATTGCAAATAAAATATTAACAACAATAATAGAAGTAGCTTTAGCAGAATTTAATATGGCAATAGAACTAATAGTTATAAAACCCACTTGAGAAATTAACATATTAATAATTATCTTCTTTTTTGTGCTTACATTTTTAAACATTTTGATATTTCCTTCTAAAAGTATTAATTATTTTGGAAGCTATTCTATAGAGTTTTCCCTTGTATTCTCATAAAGTAACCTTCTTTTATATTATTTGATATAATATCTTCAGGAATTTTTTTTCTAAGTCTTTTTACCATAGACCTAATGGCATTAAAACTTTTACTTTCTCCATCATAAACAAATTCTTCTATTTGTTCATGACTTACAGTTTGAGCATAGTTTTGAATAAGCAAAAATAGAAATAACTTTTCATTTTTAGTTAAAGTTATAAGCTGATTATTTATATATAAATCTTTCTTATCCATACAAAAAGATATGTTAGTTCCCAATTGTTTTATATTTCTATTTCTATCAATTTTCTCTATTTTTAAAAGTAACTCTTCAACTTCAAAAGGCTTTTTAACATAATCATCACAGCCTAAGGCATAAGCTTCTCTAATTTTAGCTATATCAATTATAGCACTTATCATTATAACTTTTGAAAAAGGATTTATTTCTTTTATTTTAGATAATACCTCAAGTCCTTCAATTTTAGGAGTATTAATATCTAAAATATATAAGTCATATTCACTACAAATAGCCTCATAAGCACTTAAGCCATCAAAAAAACTATCCACCTCATAGCCATAAACCTCAATAAACTCTTTTATAGTTTCATTTAAACTATAATCATCTTCTAATAATAAAATCTTCATAAGTTATTTTACAATATTGAAATGTCAATGGAATGTCAATTTAAAGTATAAATAAAAGAATTTGTACGATTTTGAGAAATTACTTCTATTTTTATATCATAGTTTTTACAAATATCCCAAACTATACTCAACCCCAATCCATTTCCACCCGTAGAGTTATTTTCTCTTTTATATTTTCTAAAGATTTTTTCTTTATCTCTTATTTCATCACCCATAGATATGAACTTAAGAATATTTTTCTCCAATATAACCTCTATTTTAGAATTTATATCACTATATTTTATAGCATTTGATAGATTATTATCTATAAGCCTAGTTAGTTCAACCTCACTTATTTTTATATCATAAGAATCTAAAATCTTTAAATCTAATATTCTTCCTTGGGAGGAGGCAATACTTTGAAAATAATCTATCCTTTTTTCCAAAAACTCCTCAAGCTTGATTTTTTGCACTTCATAATCAATCACATTTTTTGTAAGTAAATAACTCATATCATCATAGGAATTTTGCAAAGTCTTTATGGCACTTTGTATTTTTATAGAATACTTATCTCTTCCTAGTTTTTTATCCCTTAATTGATTATTCAAAGATATTATAGATAAGGGAGTTTTTATTTCATGAACTGAATGCTTTATAAATCTATCCTTTGAAGAAAGCAAAAGTTCTTTACTTCTAATTTTAAATAAAAAAACGATAAAAAATATCCCTACAATAGATAAAATTAAAACTATTATATTCACTCTCTTTATATCAGCCTTTAAATTCTCATCACTAAATATCATACTAAAAACAATACTAGCCTCATCAAAAATAGGAGTTTCCCCTAAAAAATAAAAAACCTTATAATCTCCATCATATTCTACGATAATATCTTCATCTTTCCTATCTTCTACTTTAGAGCTTAATTCCTTCCCTTCTTTTATTCTTTGTTTTATTTTTTCAATATTTTGTTTAAAAGGTTTAAATGATTTAAAAATAAAATCACCAATATATCCATCTTTAAAGATTATAAAAGCATTACTTTTTACTATCATATTATTTTTTTCAATCAAATTCTGAATATCTTCTAAACTTTTTTTTACATTGCTATATTTATAACTAACTTGTAAGATACTATTTGAATTTCCTATAAATTCATCAGTATAAGAAAAAAATTTTGCTAAAAAAGTTTTAAATATAGGAGCAGAAATACCAATAATATTTTCTTTTCTATGCTTTTGAAAATTTTCCTTGGCAAAACTTAAATCAAAGCCTAAATCAGGTTTAAAAGTAGTATTTACTATTTTAAAGTTTTCATCACTTATATAAATATCATAAGCTTTTTCATCTTTATTAATCTTTTTATATATTTCATCAAGGGATATATTTTTATAATCTTTATCCTTTATATAAGTCATAACTTCCTTATGTTTAAGCCTTAAATCAGCTTTTTTCAAAGAATACTCATATAAAACAGCAGCTAAAAGTTCACTTGTCTTTTTTTCTAATTTATAAAAAAGTATTTGTTCATCTTTTTTGTGATTTGTTTTTATATTTTTTATTATATATCTATATCCTATATAATCAAGGATTACAAATAACCCTAAGAAAATAATCATAATAGATGAAAGTTTTAATTTTGGCATGAAGTATTTTACTAAAATGTTGGTTAAAATAATAGTAATAACTAAGAGAAAATCTCTTAGTTATTATTAGTTTCCTAATACAGAATATTTAATTGTCTGTCCAGTTTTATCTAAATTTTTACCAAAACTTATACCAAGGTTTTTGTTCTTTTTTCAGATTTTTTGTTTCTTTTGACTTATTAAGTTCATCCTTTTGTTTCTTTAATTTTTCTTTTTTTATTAAATCTTTTATATATTTAATTTGATATTCCTCTAAATTATTAATTAAAACTTTCAAATAATTACTACTTTCTTCATACCTAGCATAAAGGATATTTATATCTTTTAATTTATCATCTTTCACTATAAATTTCTGAATTGCTTTATACTTAATAATTTTTCGTAATGAATTAATAAGATTATTGTATTCTTGTAATGATTTTTTTACATCATCCAGTGTCTTTGGACTATTTTTGATTGTAAGATTATCACTTTTTGTAAGTGATATTATTTTTTGCTGTTCTAATTTTATTCTAATAAAATATCGCATCATTACTACTACCAAAGATTGATTAGATAAATCATTATCTTTTACTTCAAAAGCAATATCTCTAATTTTATTTAATGATAGATAGTTCAGATTCTCAGAATCATTCATTCTATATAAAAATCTATCTAAGTAAATAGAAAACATAAGTGGTATTAGTTTATTATCTGATTCTGATAAAATAGAATATCTGAAATAATTTTCATTAATATCGTCAAAGTTAAATTCACTATCATATAGACTTGAAGTTGCAAAAATAAAAGCGGGTAGTGTTCTTTTTATATTTTTTATCTCTGCCAATTTTATTGAATCTAATGCTTTTAATTTAGCATTTTTATAATCATTTGTTGCAAAATGTAAATAACTTAATAATGATAAATCCTTAACCTTATACCCTAAATCGTTATATTTTAAATTACCTAATAATATATTTTGATTAAAATTGCTCGATAAAGGTTCTTTGTCATTGATTTTATCCTTTAAGTTTTCAACTATCTTCTCATAACTTTTACTACCATCCTCATTTTGAGGTATTGGCAAGGTAATCATTTTTTTACTATTTTTAACGAAATCTTCATAGTTGTAAGAGTTTATTACATTACCTAAAGTATAGTCTATAACCACTTCTGTAGAAAAAGTTAATGTTGCAGTTAACACAGCAACTCCACCTACTACACCCAAACCACCTGATGCTATTGAACCTCCACCTAATAATGCAAGTCCATAATTTGTTGCAGCAATTCCAGACAAACCTGCCATATTTCCAATCCCTGTACCAATCGCAGCTACAATCCCAGTAGCTGTACCACCAGTAAAAAGTATAGCTGCACCAGCAAGAAGAGCAAGAATACCAGCAACTATCCATCCTATATAAGAACTTTCTACATAAAAAGACTCGAATGTTGCCAATTCCGTTGCCCCAAATACAGTATTATTAAATAATACAAATAATACAATCACCTTTATAATCATATTAAAATTCATTATAATATCCTTTCTAACATTTTAATTTGTTCTATTTGTTCCCTTGGATTACCAAATATTAATTGAACACCCTTTTTATCTGCCCAAAACTGATATTGTTTTAATAATAAATCACTTTTTGGTTTCTCTGTAAAACTAAACACTTTTATTGCTTTTCTTTTTGATATTTTATTAGCATATATAACAAGAGTATCTAAATCAGCTCGAAATTTAATTAAATCCATTTTTGTTGTAGATGAATATATTTTAGCTTCAATAAGAATATCAGTGTTATTTTTTCTTAATAACACATCAATATCTGTATCTGATTTTTTAATTCCATCATTAAACTTTTTACCTATACCAATGACATCAAATCCAGATTTTCTTCCCTCATTTGCTATTTTTAATTCATTTATATGCCCTACTGTTCCTTGTGGATTATTCCCAATTATTTTACTTAATGTACTTCGAAATCCATCTTTACCTTTCAAATTTCGGAACATACTTGCTGCCTCAGTCCTATTGATTTTATTTTGATATATAGCAATTCTGAGATATAAATCTTCTTGTGCATTTGTAGGTAAATTCAATTTACCAATATAGCGTTTTACTGATTTTGTACCTTTATAGCCATCACTCATCTTAGATAATTTAGTAATTTTAGCATCAGACACAACACTTTTACTTTTACTGATTGAACTGTATACTTTAACGACTACTTTACTCATTGTACCAGTATAAGCATTTAAGGAAATAATAACCGTAAATAGTAAAGCTAATATTTTCATCTCTTATCCTCCAATTGTCTAATCATATCAAATCCGAGTGTCAGCGAAGTGTCAATTTGAGTTTTTTAAAAAGAAATTTTGAAATTTATAAATAAAAACAAGGATTAAAAGATAAAGAAATAAAGCTAAAAAAAAGGCTTAGCGTAAATAACTTTTTTCATAACTAAAACTCTCCTTTTTATAATTTCAATCTATTATCCATTTATAAGATTAAAACTCTACATATAATCTTTATCTTACAATATTCTTTTATTCCTACCTAAATGACATAACCATAAAATAAGCAAAACCATGATAACGATGCGGAGCTAATATTATATACAATACGAGTAAAACTGTTATCATGATAAAAATATCTAATATATACTTCGTATTTATTTTATTTCTAAAAAATATATATACAAAAAATACAACTACAGTGGAAATAACAACTAAATCTTCATATTCATACATTCTATCAATAAGAGTAAGTATTTTTTCTTGTTTTTCTCTGATTGGTATATAATAAATTCTATCCATTGATTTTAACTCCTTTCATTTTAAGATTAAGCAATTCTAACAAGTTCGAGTGTCAGCGGAGTGTCAATTTGACTTTTTTAAAAAGAAATTTTGAAATTTATAAATA
>PDWJ01004998.1_pt1 | contig 11222 bp, 9 predicted proteins | sample 1430881 | NCBI WGS metagenome assembly PDWJ01 (sample SAMN01162460, study PRJNA174530) | Oral metagenome, whole genome shotgun sequencing project. | biome: Marine environment; feature: Marine mammal; material: Swab sample of the gingival sulcus; isolation source: swab sample of gingival sulcus... | reverse complement strand
GCTGTTACCGAGGAATTCAAGAGTGTTTTCAGATTCCACACCCACCATCACTTTCCAACAGAGCCCTATGCTCAGCTGCAGATGGCAACTGAAGCGGTTTTTATGAGCTGGAATGGAAAAAGAGCTATTGATTACAGGAATGCTGCCGGAATTTCCCATGATTTGGGAACCGCGGTCAATATTGTGACCATGGTCTATGGAAATCTTGGTGATGACAGTGGAACCGGGGTTGCCTTGACAAGAAGTGGAACCACCGGTGAGAAGCGAGTTGAAGGAGATTATCTTACCAATGCCCAGGGCGAGGACGTTGTTGCCGGTATCCGTATGACCAAGGATCTCTCCGAGTTAAAAAAGGAGATGCCTGAGGTTCATGCGGAATTTGAACGGGTGGCGGTTCTGCTCGAAAATCATTACCGGGAAATGCAGGATGTGGAGTTCACCATTGAAAAGGGAAAACTCTGGATGCTTCAGACCCGTGATGGAAAGCGTACCTCCCAGGCTGCGGTTCGTATTGCTGTGGATATGGCCGAAGAGGGGTTGATCACAAAACAGGAAGCTGTGATGCGTGTAACTCCTGAGATGCTGGATTTTTTCTTTCATCCACAGTTTACCAGTGAAGCACTTCAGGCAGCTGTGCGTGAAGAGCGTAACATTGCCTCTGGTCTCAATGTCTCTCCTGGGGCTGCTGTGGGAATCGTTGCCCTTGATGCCGATCTTGCCGAAATATGGGGTAAGGAAGAGGGGAAGAAAGTTATTATGGTTCGCCCTGAAACCCGCCCTGATGATGTTCACGGAATGCTTGCATCCCAGGGAATTGTAACCAGCCGTGGGGGCCGGACCAGCCATGCAGCCCTCGTAGCCAGACAGTTTGGAAAGCCTGCTGTTGTCGGGGTTGACGATATGGATATCGACCTGACCAGGAGACAGATCACTGTTGGCGACAAGATTATCAAGGAAGGGGAGCTGATTTCTGTCGATGGAACCACAGGGGGAATTTTCCTGGGTGAGATAGAGGCCAAGGCCCCGGATATTAAGGATAAGTGGCTGCTTAAACTTCTCTCCTGGGCTGATGAATACCGAACCCTTGGTGTGTGGGCCAATTCCGATTATCCGGTGGATGCCCGACGTGCACGGGATTATGGAGCGGAAGGTATTGGTCTGTGCCGTACCGAACATATGTTTATGGAGACCGAGCGTTTACCATACGTTCAGCAGATGATTCTGGCGGAGATGGATGTTCAGCGTACCGAGGCTATCAAAGCCTTGCTGCCCTACCAGCGGGAAGATTTTACTGGTCTCTTTCGGGTGATGGACGGGCTGCCGGTGGTTATTCGCCTGATTGACCCTCCGCTGCATGAGTTCCTTCCTGACCACGTTTCACTGACAAGGGAACTTGCAGATCTGAAGATTCAACTGCAGCATGCGTCTAATCTTGATACCATTGATGATCTTTTAAAGCAGGTCAGGAAGAAGGAAAAGATTCTTGAGCGTGTTGAGATCCTGCGTGAGGACAATCCAATGCTTGGGCTGCGCGGTGTTCGGCTTGGCAATCATTTCCCTGAATTGCCGCAAATGCAGGTTCGGGCAATTATGGAAGCAGCCTGTCTGGTTACCAGAGAGGGCGGGGATGTTCGTCCGGAGATTATGATTCCCCTTACCAGTCACGTAAACGAGCTGAAATTTCAGCGCAGCCTGCTTGAGAAAGAGGCGCAAAAAGTTATGGATGAGCAAGGACTTGAAATAAAATACAAGTTTGGTACCATGATTGAGATTCCACGGGCGGCGCTTACCGCTGACCAGCTGGCTGAGCATGCGGAGTTTTTCTCTTTTGGGACAAATGATCTCACCCAGACCACCTATGCAATCTCCCGTGATGATGCGGAGTCTGGATTCCTGATTGAGTACATGGTTCACGACATTCTGCCAGATAACCCTTTTGAGACCATTGATCCAGACGGTGTGGGGCAATTGATGCAGATAGCGGTTGATAAGGGAAGAAAGACGAACCCAGATATCAAGCTCGGAATTTGTGGAGAGCATGGCGGTGAAGCGAAATCCATCGCATTATGTCATAATCTGGGGCTTAATTACGTTTCCTGTTCACCGTTCAGAGTACCGCTGGCGCGGCTTGCAGCGGCACGAGCGGCTCTGGAGGCAGAAAGGAAGGACGGATAATGTTATCTTCAGTCTAAGTCTATTAATCAAATGAAACCTCAGGTAAATAGCGGAAATACCATCGGACTGATAGGTGTTTTTTTAGGTGTTGTTTCTCTTGGGATGGCACTTTTTCACTTTTGGTATGGAGCTTTAGATAGACAACCATCACTAGAAGATGCTGTGGCTAAAAAAGCTTTGAGTATAAAAGAGATAGTTGTCTCTAAAATCAAAGGCGACAAGGAGGTTCAATATATCCCAGCCAAAAGGACATATGACAAGGACAAAATATTTGACTTTGTAACTGTGGGTGTTGCTTTCACAGCAATTGTCTTATCAGTAGTCTCATTCGTGAAAAGAGAAGACAGTAGAGCATCTATTATTGCTGCTTTGTTAGGTGTTGGTGCAATTACATTTAACTTTTTAACCGTCGCTCTTGGTGCCATAATTTTTGTTATTTTAATAGCCTCAGTTCTAGGCGCGTTGGGATTAGGCTGAATAGTATACAAGACAATCGAAAGTTTGTGCCGTATGCAGGAAAAACTGTTTGTGTGGCTCTGGGGAAGGGGCGGGAGTCGTGGGCTCCCGTCCTGTCTCGTCTTTTTGCAATGCGGCTAAAATACGAGATGTTGACTGTAGAGCAAGGTGCAGATAGAATTTTATCACCGTCTTTGGGGTTCATTACCGGAAACAGCAGAGGCAGTTATCAGATGTCATGGTAGCCTTGCCTGTGTCTTGTAGTAACTTTATTATCTTTTCTATTAAGCGTTTTTCAGAATGTATTGATAATTGTGGGTGTTTATGAAAATCAAAAATATTACTCGTATGAAGTATAAGCCTCCCTATGGGTGGGCTGTTCGTTTTCACTATGACAAAAAAGCATATCAAAAATTTTTCAGTGATTCTAAATATGGAGGAGAAAACCTTGCTTTGCTTGCAGCTGTTTCATGGCTGAAAGAGACAAGACAAAAGCTTGGCATCCCAGATACCTCCTTGTCCGTTGTTGGTTCATCGCGGAGCAATACTGGTGTGAGAGGGGTTTCTTTTTCAGAAAAGTCAAACAGATATTTTGCTTCATGGACTGATGCACGCGGGAAACTCTCTACTGTCAGTTTCTCTGTCAAAAAATATGGAAAGAATAAAGCATTTAAACTTGCCTGCGCTAAAAGAAAGGAGGGGGAGGAGTTGCGGCTTAGTGGATACATTGCTCCTGAGAAAAATCGGAATCGGTACGGTGTATTCTACAGAGATCCGACAAAATATAGTTCAGAAGAATTGATTGCCGCTTTGCAGGAAAAATACCTTGAGTTAGGACGTGTCCCTACAAGCAGAGACTTCAAACATGTTCAACCAAAGTATAATCGTTATGAAACAGCCTTTGGCAGTTGGAACAATGCTCTTCAGGTAGCTGGTATAATTGATTGACCACATAAACAACACAAGACAACAAATTATTTCACCGGACTTCACGTTTGTGGAGGATTCTGTAAAAAAATAGCCCGAAGCAGATATTTTGAGGTGGATGACAGGGTATGCCTGATTTACTTCATAGAAGAATATGTGTGCTGTTGTTAGTACCACGGTGATTCTTTTTGGAGAAATTGTTAATTGTTATGGTTTTTGCAGCAACATTTAACAATGTTCTCCTGCACATGTTGTTATCTTCTTGAAGACATGAAGATTTTTTTTGCAGTTGTTGACATTACTCTGGAAAAATGTCAAAAAAGTCTTTCTCTTTTATAATCGAAACAACTTTGAGGCTGCGGCAAAATGAAAGGCAAGTTGGAATTCTCCTCACTTGGAGAGCAGGTCTATAAATATCTCAGACGTCAGATGTATAACGGGGATCTTGTCCCTGGCTCAACCATTAATTTAGGTGCGATAGCCGCACAGCTGGGAATTAGCAAGACTCCCCTGCGTGATGCCCTGATCCAGATGGAGGTGGAGGGGTTTGTGACCATCTTGCCCCGTAAGGGTGTCTTAGTTAACAAGCTTGGAGCGGGGGATGTGAAAAACGCCTATGAGACTGTCGGACTAATTGAGGCGTTTCTGTTAAAGGATATTTTTGACCGCCTGGAAGCAGAACATCTTGCCAAGCTGGAAGAGTTAAACGAAAAAATGCGCAGGGCGGTCAGCGATGAGAACTTTACCGGCTTTTTTAAAATGAACCTGGACTTTCATAATGTGTATCTCGATATTTCAGGTAATGAGCTGTTAAAGAAGTTTATCCTGCCCATTAAGCATCGGCTGTACGATTTTCCCCGGCAGAAGTACATCTCGGAATGGGAATCGGCAAATATTAAAGAGCATGACCTTATCATAACGGCCTTAAAAGCTGGAGATGCTGATGAAGCCGCTTCTCTTTTAAGGGACAGGCACTGGTCTTACGAGTATCAAAAAGATTTTATCCTTAAATTTTACGGATTTGAGGAGTAACCGGTAATTTTAAGGATATGCATTAACAGTAGTACCCGCTTTACCGCCAACTACCTGTAATTACGTGTTAAGAAAATCACCTTCTCGTCGGGATTGAGAGGAGAATCTGCCTGGAGCGTCAGTGCTGGAAAGGGAGCTACCGTGCTACCGGAAGCTGTTCTGGTGGCAGAGCCAGCTCCTGTTTTGTGTATTTTTTAAACTTGTACTGTTTATCATACTACGATAAAGTGCCCTCTTCCACACTGCGGGGTGTTGGTTGCACGGCAACGAGTGTGCTGCGTCTTCGGACCCGTAAAAACTTTGCCGATCAGGGATGCGGATTGAAGGCGCGCTGATCATGCGGTTATGGTTGACTGAAACCCTGTGGTTTTGAACGGACCCATTTATGAAAGGAGATTTTAGCATGGGCATGATGAAAGAGTTTAAAGAGTTTGCGGTTAAAGGCAATGTTGTCGACATGGCGGTTGGTATTATTATTGGCGCCGCATTTGGTAAAATTGTCTCCTCGTTTGTTGAGGATGTTATTATGCCGCCGATAGGCATGCTGATAGGCGGAATTGATTTTACCAATCTTGCAGTGACCCTGAAAGAGGCTTCTGGAGATGTTCCTGCTGTTATTATCAGCTACGGAAAATTTATTCAAACCGTGGTCGATTTTACAATCGTCGCCTTTGCAATTTTCATGGTTATCAAGGGGATAAATTCTTTGAAGAGGAAACAGGAGGAGGCTCCTGAAGAGCCGGCAAAGCCTGGCCCAGAAGAAGTCCTGCTTACAGAAATTCGTGATTTACTGAAGAAACAATCCTAGTTTCTCATTGTGCCTCTGATTCTGCTGGTTTTCAGCAAAAAACAGCAAGATTAGAGGCATTCACCTGCTGTCAGGGAGAGCAGGGTAAAACCATAGCTTGCTGCTTCCCTTCGAAGTGCTGTCATCAACACCCGTTACTTCTACTGCTACGCTTTTTGCCTCCTGTTCATAGTATCTTGGTATTGCCAAAAAAACGAAAAACAGATATTCTTTGCCCCCTCCCTCTTAAGGTTATGTGTCGTGCCCGACACGCACACGTCGTTTTGCTTCCGACATTGGGTATCAAAGGAAATCGTAATGAATAAAAATACTATATCTAAAGATGAGAGTGACTTTTTAGCTTACCTGAGAAGCCTGTCAATATTTGTGATAGTTTTTGGACATGTAGGGGGTTTTTGGGTATTTAAACCGTATTCCGAATTTTTACATGTTTTTGTTCCGATCTTCTTTTTCATCTCCGGGGCAGTTTCATATGTTAGCTTTGAAAGAAATTCATCCATTCGATTGTACTATAAAAAAAGAATTATTGGATTGTTAATACCATTTTATCTGCTATGCCTTTTATCTCTTGCAGTTTTTTTTGTAAAAAATGGGCACATGCCAAATATTGATATACAAAACATAATAAAATGGCTTCTTGTGAGGCCATCAAACGCTATAATGCCGTTTCCAATTGGGCAGGTATGGTTTTTAAATACATTGTTTTTTATTATTATTGTCTCGCCCTTGTATTTTAAATTAAACAATAATAGTAAAGTATTGTTAACATTACTTATGGTGATATTTTTTGGAATGAGTGTTGTTGAGTTGTTTTATGATATTAAGCAGTATTTTACAATTTTGGATAACAATCTTTACAGTCCAATTATTTATAGTTCATTCTTTATTCTTGGAGTGCTGTATATTTCTTCACTCAAATTTATAAAAAATGAAATATTAATGGTATATATGCTCGTGCCGTTATTCTTTAGTGTTTTTTTAGTTAAGTTACTTGAGCTGAATGTTGATTATGCTTTTCATTTTTCCCCTCCAGATGGCTATTATATGCTTGGAGGGTTCTCAGCTATCTTTTTCTTTTTATTAATTAAAAAAATTTTTGTTCAAATTGTAAATGGAATAAGTGTATTAAAAATAGCGTTAGATTTTTTTCACAGAAATACGTTTTCGATATTTCTTATACATACGTTTTCAATATATCTTTATGAAATAACATTTGACGTAATCTATCCACAAGAAAAAACTATTTTTTATGGACTTATCAAGTTTGTAACGGTTTTATTTATCACTTGTTTTTTGGCTAAGCCGTATAGTATGCTTTCAAATTTCATTGTATTAAAAATAGTACCTAATACAGGTTTAAAATCTGTAACCCGATAGTTCCAGAGAAACGAGTTGTTTTTTTGTTGTGCCCTTTAAAGACACATGTACGAACTTGCAAGTGGCACATTGAAAGGTTGTAACGTAAATAAGGTATTTTCTGTAATGGAATCTGGGTATAAGGAAGGGAGCGACAACACTTGCACTTACTTCGTTTGTTGAGTCTTTCGTGAAGAAAGCCTCCGTAATATAAAACTGAAAGTTTTAAATTTACGGAGGCTGGTAAATCAATGACGATTAAAAATCCATATCGGCTGGCTCATAGTATTCTTTTGGATGCTGGCAGCATGGGCATTTTGGTGGAGGCTCATTGCCGGTGTGGGTATGTCCGCAGAGGGAGCATTTCCATTTGATTGGCTCGTCTCTTTTGAAAACAGTTCCATTTTCAACCATGGCCAGGAGTTTCTTGTATCTGTCCCTGTGCTCTGCCTCGATCTTGCCGATCTGGGTGAAGAGGGCTGCCGCTTTCATGTCTCCTTCTTCCTTTGCTTCCTTGGCAAAGGTCGGGTACATGGAGGTGGTTTCGTAATGCTCGCCGTCAATTGCTTCCTTGAGATTTGCAATGGTGTCGCCAAGTCCGCCTAACATCTTAAAGTGGTCATTAGCGTGACGCTGTTCGTTCCATGCTGTTTCTTCAAAAAGTTTCGCTATGTAGTGATAACCTTCTTTTCTTGCAACCTTTGCAAAAAAGGTATACATGTTGCGCGCTTGAGATTCGCCTGCAAATGCGGCCTTCAAATTCTCAGCTGTTTTACTCATATTATCCTCCTTAGGGTATGGTGAATCTCATATACCAACCATTGATATATGATCTCAAACAAGAACGAATACTATTTAAGGCAGGTGAGTGTTTTGTCAAATACATAGTCACAACAAGGTTGGGCAGGCGACAATTCCGGAAAAAACACATGTCGTAAAAGAAAAAGAAATAAATAGAGTGAGTTTTTCTTTTTATGTGGATTTTTTTTATAATATGGTTTATTCTCCGATGTTATTTGTTGATTACAAGAGAGTCCTCCTTGTCGAGGACATAGACAATCATGTGAATGGTGATTGAGCCAGGACGTTGTTATTTGCCTGTAATGGCTTGTAATCACTGACGATGTTTAGTTGAGTAAGGATTGCTGATTCCGGCGATGCCTTACTTTTTTATTTTTATTAAACCTGATAAAGCAACACCGGATGGATTACCGGTAGGCACCGTTGTAGAGGACAGCAGCCATGAGCAAGGATTTATCAAAAGTTAGAAATATTGGTATCAGCGCCCATATTGACTCAGGAAAAACCACTTTGACTGAGCGTATTCTTTTTTATACCGACAAGATTCATGCAATTCATGAGGTACGCGGAAAGGATGGGGTTGGAGCAAAGATGGACTCCATGGAACTGGAGAAGGAGCGTGGAATTACCATTCAGTCCGCTGCTACCTACTGCAACTGGAAGGGAACCAATATCAATATCATTGATACCCCGGGCCACGTCGACTTCACCGTTGAGGTTGAGCGTGCGCTGAGGGTACTGGATGGTGCTGTGCTGGTACTCTGTTCTGTTGGCGGGGTTCAGTCCCAGTCTATCACCGTTAACCGCCAGATGACCCGTTATAACGTACCTCGTCTTGCGTTTGTCAATAAATGCGACCGTACCGGTGCCAATCCGATGAAGGTTACCGAGCAGCTCCGCGATAAGCTGGATCTGAACGCGCACATGATGCAGATGCCTATCGGACTTGAGGGTGATCTCGAAGGTATGGTCGATCTCATTACCATGAAGGCTGTTTACTTTGATGGTCCTAATGGACAGGATATCCGTGAAGAGGAAATCCCTGCGGAACTGCTTGAAGAAGCACAGGAAAAACGCGAGGCATTACTTGAAGAGATCTCAATGTTTTCCGAAGAGTTGATGGAAGCTCTGCTTGAAGGCGGTGATATTGATCCCCAGATCATTTACGATGCGGTGCGTAAGGGAACCATTAGCCTTGAGTTTACCCCTGTTTTCATGGGCTCTGCATACAAGAACAAAGGTGTACAGCTTCTGCTTGATGCCGTTCAACAGTACCTGCCATGCCCGACAGATGTAACCAATATGGCACTGGATTTGAACAAGGATGAGGAAGAGTTTCCTGTAACCAATAATCCTGACGATCCATTGATTATGCTTGCTTTCAAGCTTGAAGATGGGCGTTACGGGCAGCTTACCTACATTAGAACCTATCAGGGAAGACTAAAAAAAGGCGATACCGTGTACAACAGCCGTACCGGCAAGAAAGTAAAAATAGGGCGCCTTTGCCGTATGCACAGCGCGGATATGGAGGAAATCGAAGAATGTGGTTCCGGGGATATCGTTGCTCTCTTTGGTGTTGATTGTGCCTCCGGGGACACCTTTACCTCCGAAGGCGTGTCCTGTTCCATGACCTCTATGCATGTGCCTGCACCAGTTATTTCTCTTGCTGTTATTCCGAAGGATAACAAGGCCCAGGTTAATATGTCCAAGGCTCTTAACCGCTTTACCAAGGAAGACCCGACATTTAAAACCTATGTTGATCATGAAACCGGGGAGACTATTATTTCCGGTATGGGTGAACTCCATCTTGAGGTTTACATTGAGCGTATGAAGCGTGAGTACAACGCAGAAGTTGAAGTTGGTGCTCCTCAGGTTGCATACCGTGAAACCATCTCTCAGCGTGCAGAGTTCAATTACACCCATAAAAAACAGACTGGTGGTTCTGGTCAGTTTGGTCGTGTTGCTGGTTTCATGGAGCCTCTTGAAGAGGGCGAATATGAGTTTGTTGATAACATTGTTGGTGGTGTTATTCCTCGTGAATTCATTGGTTCCTGTGATAAAGGTTTTCAGAAAAGTCTGGAGAAGGGTTCTCTTTGTGGTGCGCCTATCACCGGTGTCAAGTGTACCATTAACGATGGTGCGTTTCACGCCGTTGACTCCTCTGATGTTGCCTTCCAGCTTGCAGCTATTGGTGCGTTTAAGGAAGGTTATCTTAAGGCCAAGCCCGTTATCATGGAGCCCATTATGAAGGTTGCCGTTGAAGGACCAACCGAGTTCCAGGGTGCGGTCATGGGATCTATCAATCAGCGTCGTGGTATGATTATTGGTACCACCGAGGAAGGCAGTTATTCCGTAATTGAAGCGGAAGTTCCACTTTCAGAAATGTTCGGTTACTCTACCACTCTTCGTTCTCTCACTCAGGGCAAGGCGGAATTCACCATGGAATTTGCTACTTTCAAGGCGGTTCCAAAGGGTGTGAGTGAAGAACTTGTCAAAGCATATGAGGAAGAACGCAGGAAAAGTTGATAATCTGTTCTTAAACGGCTAAAATTAAAGAATATATTCGGCCTGAGGTTAGCAAGGTTGAAGTCTGCACTGCAGAGCTAAAAAGGAATATAAAAGAGGTGAAATGCCATGGGAAATGAACTGGTCGTAAACAATCCACTCAGGGCTCTTGGTCTTGATGAAAAGGCTGGAGATTCTGCTCAATCCACAATGGGTCTTGTTATGTCAAGAGCCGGTCTTGGCAAAACTGCTATTCTTGTGCAGTTGGCGCTGGATTGTATACTCCTTGGCAACAAGGTGCTGCATGTATCAATTGGTGAAGGCGTGGATAAAACCAGAACCTGGTATGATGATATTTTAGGCCTTCTCTCAGAAGGAGACTCTCTTGAGTCTATTCCTGAAATGATGAATAACCGAATGATTATGACGTTCAAGGAAAGCTCTTTTTCCAAGGCTATCCTTGAGGAGCGTCTTGATGATCTTGTCCAGCAGAACATTTACCGCCCTGAGTGTCTTATTATTGACGGTTACGATTTTGAACGTAACGACAAAGAGTCTCTTGAAGCATTTCGCGCATTTATGAATGAGCGCGGCCTGAAGATGATCTGGTTTTCTGCAGTAAGCCATAGAGACGATGACCGAAAATCTCCTGGAGGTGTTCCTGCGCCGTGCCATGAGGTTGATGAGCTTTTTGATACCGCATTGTTGATTAAACCTGATGGAGACGAAATGAACCTTGAAATTCTCAAGTGCGATACGTGTTCTCTTGATCCAGGTTCTACTTTGCAGCTTGATCCCAAAACCATGTTGATCAAACAGTCATAAAGTCATTAATCAGATATTTGGATTGGAGAGAAGCGAAATGCTGTATAAGCGTTTCGCTTCTCTTTTTTACAGTAGCTGAATGCGGTTCAAACACCACGTTGACAGATATGAGATTTCGACCTTGTATTGATCTTCATGACGGGGTTGTGAAACAGATTGTTGGTTCTACCCTTTCTGCTGAAAAGGCGGATGGCCTTACCACCAATTTTGTCGCAGACAAACCGTCATCCTGGTTTGCAGAACTTTATAGAAAGGACAAGCTAACCGGCGGACATATTATTAAACTTGGGCCGGGAAATGATGAGGCGGCGAGGGAAGCACTGCAAGCCTGGCCGGG